>ENA-ORXR01005343-ORXR01005343.1-marine-metagenome-genome-assembly--contig:-NODE-5343-length-10256-cov-11.425287_pt1 | contig 10256 bp, 9 predicted proteins | sample MGYA00237866_ERZ511479 | MGnify/ENA metagenome assembly ERZ511479
TAAGGATTTTTTGGTGAAGAGTCATTTTAAAAGAAATACTCAAAAAAGTAAATAAATTTGTGAAACAGTGTATTAAAGTGATAAATAATGAATAAAAAATGCTTTTTATGAATAAACCAATCACTAATCACTGTTAAACTAATCACTAATAATATTATGCGAAATTCTTATTGGATTGTAATTTCTATATTTATTCTAAATGTTTTTATCTGTCCGCAGTCGATCTATGCGAATGGTAAAGTCAACAAGATTCAAATAAAAGGCACGCTCGTCGGTTGTACGGATGTGGAGACCATATATTTGTACCAATGGTATGGTATAGAAATGCGTGAATTTGCTAAGGCAAAATTGACCATAAAAAAAGGAATGTACAATTATACCTTCAAAATCAACAAACCACAAGCGGGGTTTTATGCTATCGGAACATCACCAAAGACTGCAAAACCACTCATACTTGGCACAGAATCCAAAATTACAGTAAAGGGCAATTGTGATGCGATTGATAAAATGGAGGTAGAAGGTTCGCCCGTGAATGAGTATTACGAAAAACTGATGGAAGAAAATGCCGAAATCAATTCGGAGTTTTTGGGACTTATCAAACAAATGCGTCGCGCTTTGCACGACCCGAAACTAAAAGCCAAAATCTATGCTCAGTTTGCAGAATTGGACAAGCGGAGTCTCAACCTTTATAATGAAGCCAAATCAACAAATGACTTTCTTGGCAAATCACAGGCTTTAGTGACCTACTTGAGTTTTGTAAATAATCAGGGGGATTATCCAAATGAAGGAGAGTATTTTGCCAGTGAATATTTTAAATATGTTGATTTTTCGGATGCTGATTTGCAATATACACCTGCGCTTTTACAGCAGATACAACCTTATGCGAGTACATTGGGACAAGTGGGCATGACGGTCGAAAATCAAGCGACTTATATTGATAATATTTTAGAAAAAACAGCACCGAATGAAGGTGCGCATTTTGCCGCTTTGTATGGTACAGTGATAGGTTACTCTAAGTCGAAGGACAAGACCAATTTTGTGAAATACGGGAAAGTATTTCTCGAAAAATACCCTGATTTTAATCCCGAATTCAGAGAAAGTCTTGCCCAGCAAATCAAACGCGCCAGCAGCACGATCATCGGTGCAGAAGCTCCCGAAATTAGTCAGAACACGCCCGATGGCGATGTAGCAAGTCTGAGTGATTTGCGTGGAAAAATAGTCTTGGTCGATTTTTGGGCGAGTTGGTGTGGTCCTTGCCGCAAAGCCAATCCCGCCGTAGTGGCTTTGTACAAAAAATACAAAGACCAGGGCTTTGAAGTATTTGGTGTGAGTTTGGATGGCAAAAAAGAGCGTTGGGTAGCCGCCATAAAAAAAGACAAACTCACTTGGACAAACGTAAGTGATCTGAAAAAGTGGAAAAGTGAGGCAGCACAAGATTATGGTGTACGCTCTATCCCTCAAACCGTTTTGTTGGACAGAGAGGGACGCATCTTGGCGAAAAACTTAAAAGGTCCGGCATTGGAAGCGAAGATTAAAGAAGCATTGAGTAAATAAATTAGTCGATGGTCGGTAGTCCATTGTCCATAGGAAAGCGTGGAATACAGTTACTCTTTTACCTCCCTACGGACTATTATAGAACGTTATTTTTCTATATGAAAATTATACCAATAAAAGAGAAATGTTTGCATAATAACCGTAAAATGACTATCTTTGGTGTAACAAAAAGCAATAAATATGAAAAAAATTCAATACTTTCTTCCTTTAATCGTCATTAGTATTTTAATGACTTCCTGTCAAAAAGAAGTTGACCTTCCTATCATAGAAGTTGATTCTGCTTTAGAGTATGCTTACCGCCTTGTTGATGGAATTGAGGCGACACAAGAAGCCGACCATGTTGCCGATTACATCAATAATTGTCCTGATGCTGATTTTGCGGATTTGTTGGAATCTACTAATTCTGCTATGGCTTTCAGTGGTTTTGATTATTTGGATGAAGCCAAAGTTTTTATGACACAAGAGAATGACGTAGTGTTTTATCCTGTCTTGAGAAGTGGTGAGCGCAATAGTGGTTTCCTCAATCTCTGTGTTCCATTTTATCGCCTTGGTCGTGACGAGCCTGTCCTTTTAATGGAAGGACCCGGTATCATTGCAGCAGGTGTATTGAGCGATATGTTTAATAGTAGCGGAGGTGGAAGAGGCGGAGGGAATGTCATTCCCCTTGTAGCAGAAAATCCGGGACTCGGTTCGTTTCAAACAGGTTATTCGACATCTTATTTCACAAAAAATGGAAAGGTAGTGATTGATTATGATTCGCATGGATATAATGCGGGTGAAGGTACGTTGCGTATTATAGTAACATCTACCGAACCCGATGCCAATATAGACCAATCTTGGTTACTAAAATTTTAAGTTTGGAGGATTGAGAATTCAATCAAGGGCTGTCCGAGAGGACAGCCTTTTTTGTTTATTACAATCATACCAATGAGGCATCCTCGCTTGCATTTGTATGGTGAAATTTAAATATAAGTGGTTAAGCATAAATAATCGTCACCATATTGCGTACTTTTAAGTATTAAGATAAGATGTGTTTTCGGAATTTCCTTAAGAGCATGTTTAAATTTTTTCAAACTGATAATCAATAGCTTATGGTTTTGACGGGGCATCAAAGAGGGAGTTTATCGGGATAAGTGACCGATTTGATGTGAAGTCAAGTTCACAAGATATTGATTGTCAGGCAGAAAAAATTTAAAAATGCTCTAATATCGAAACATCACGCCACCCATAAAATTCAAACCCAATTGCGGATATCGATTCCAACGTTGATATTTGGAAGATAGTAAATTATTGACATCTACAAACAGCGCAAAATTATCATTGATACGATACGTTCCACCAATATTTAAATCTAATAAAGGAGATAGTGTTTTGGGTATGCCTTCAACATTACGATAGGGCGCACCCGAAGCAAGGTATAATGAAGCGGACAATCCTATCTGGTCATTATAGGTATAACGTGCCGTGACATCGGTTTCTAAAGGCGGTAAATGCCAATGTGGAGTATCGCTGCCATAAATGTTATAAGTCGCTGAAATCGTGGTTTTTATACTTTTTAAAATATCGAAATCAGCAACACCATCTAAGGATAGAATAGTTGCCACAGAATCATATATAATGTCAAAACGTCGAGCATAATCACTATAATCAGTCAGATACATCGGGAGGTTTTCAACGGGTTTTTGAGTAACGCGTGCTTCAAAATTAACACCTGCGAATTTACCTTTCAGACCGCCGTAGCGATTTTGTATGCGTGTATTTTTTATATTTAGAATGGATTTTATAAAAGGATTAAAACGAGCGAATTCACGAAATTGTCCTTGTTGAATTTCTCCATTCCAACCGCCAAATAAGGTAATTGCCCCGTCCATCACAGCAACACTCGCTTCCAGGTCAGGATAAGGCACAAATAAGCCATCATCAAATCCTAAATATGCTCCGGCTTTCAATTTAAACGGCTCGACATTAAGTACAACACTGGGTTTGAATACCAGTAAATTATTGATTTGGCGGGTAGCATTAGTTCCGTTAAAATCGGTGAAATAACGATAGTGATTATCGACTATAAGTTGAGCCCAATTATTGTCGAATATCTTTTTGAGTCCCATCTCGAATCCGGGACGAAATTCCCATGCCTGATAGCGGTCGCCCGTAACGTGAAAATCGCCTGTCAACCAATAATTTACATTGCCTTTTGTCGGATAGGTATTCAAAAAACGAAGCTCTCCAAAAGCCGTAGAAAAACGCTGAAAAATCTGCGATTTTGTGAATAGTAGCGTGTCATCATGACCGTAAAAATGATGCTGGTCAAGGTCAAGCCCCAACTTACCACCTACGGCAAAAGCATCTGTATAATACGTACCGTCTATAAAGGCATCGGTATCGCCAAATCGTTGATTACGAACTCTTTGGTGGTTATTGGCAGAATGATGACGAGCATGTATATTGAAGTCGATTTTATTGGATTGACCATTGTTCAATTTAAAATCAATGTAGGGTTGATTCGGGACTCCATAGCCGATTTTTGCCCAAAATTGTTTGGTAGCTTGTGCTTCCTCTTGACGCATAGCGATGGGCTTAATCATGGGTGCTTCGTACTCAACAGCCAATAATCTTTCTGGCAAATCATAGATGCTGTTGCGACTATTTTCAGGTGGCGTAGGCAGGGTGGGAGAGGGGCTGTATTTTTGGGCATCTTGTACGGCAGCCTTAAAGGTTTTGGTGACATCAACCTCCTCTTTGGGCAAAGTCTCGTCATCCGGTTGTGCAAAAGCAAAACACGAGCAAACCAACATAAGCATTAAGACGTAAGCCCTGAGTGCAAAACCACTCCAATTTGTTTTTTTGTTTATAATCAATACCATTTTTTAAATTTTATTACATTAGAGTTAAACTATTATGTTCACTGAAAAGGAATTTTTTGCGAAGCAAAAACAGCAATAACAAATTCACAATTATATAATTTCATAATACCCTAAGGCTCCTCCATTTGAAGGTTATCACTATCTTTTTCTGCATCAGGTATGATGCGACTTTCTTCTTTTTCCAGTTTGTCCAATTTCGCTAATTTTTCTTTGGCGGCTTTCATTACATCATCGTCTTTAGTGTAATTTTCGAGGATGGTCTCCAAAGCGGCACGGGCATTAAAATAATCCTTTCTGTCGGTAAAAATATCGCCAAGTAAAACCACACTTTTGCCCAGCCAATATTCGTATCCTGCGATTTCTTTATTGGCAGAAACAGCGAGTCGCTGTGCCAAATCAAGGTCGCGTTGGAGGTAATAAATATGTGCAATTTGATAATGAGCTTCGGCGGCACGTTCATCATCTGTGAGGGTGATGACTTCGTTGAAATACTCGCGTGCCATCTGGAGATTATTGTCTTCCAAAGCACTTTTTGCAATATAATAGGCGACCTCTCCACGCTCTCTTTTACTAAGGCGATCGTCAGTACGAAGTTCGGTAGCGAGCATAATTTTATCAGAAAGTTTGCCGGTACGGTAAGCACTGCGAACTGCCCCAAGTAATGGCTTCAAACGACGAATTTCATTGTCTCCAACGAAGACCAATTGACGTTCATACCATTTCAATGCAGCATCAAAATCCTGTAAATGATTGTAGGCAATCAAGGCAGCTTTTGAGGCGGCAGGTTCGGCATAATTGCTACTTCCTTTTTCGATAACTTTCACATAATCAGCATACGATTTATCGTATTTTTTTAAAATATAAAGACTTTCTGCACGCCTGTAATATGCGGACAAGGCACTTGTACTGCGCGGGTAAATTTTCAGGTATTTGGTATAAGCATTGGCAGCGCGAGTGTAGTCGCCATTTTCGTAATGTGTTTCGGCAGCACCAAAGAGAATATTCTCTTTTTCAAGGTCGGTGACTTCGTAGCCGGGAAGATTTTGTTTGAAGGTGATGAAGCCGTCGAGGTCATCGAGTTCGATGTAGGCTGCTTTTACGCCTTTGAGCGCGATTTCAGCTTCTTGAGAGTTAGGATTATATTTAAAAACATCTTTATATCGACCGAGCGCGAGGCGATATTCGCCTTGATTGATATGAATAAGACCGAGTTTGAGTAAGGTTTGATTCAGGTATTCGCTTTTTGGATAGCGGTTTAATAATTTTTCAAAAACAGATTGTGCTTTTGTATAATTTCCTGCATCCAAATAAGTGACGGCATTACTGAATATCGCATCATCGGCATAGTCCGAATCGGGATGTTTTTTATACAAATTTTCCATCGCGATCAGCCCTTCTGCCGGATCATTCGGATTTCGTAAACCTTGAATGATAGCACGTTGGAAAAGGGCATAATGATAATCTTCGTACTTGTATTTTATCGCATCATCGTAATACTCTGTTGCTTTAAGATAGTTGTTGATTTTGAAATAAGAATCGGCGGCACGAAGGGTCGCATCAGGTAAAACGCGGTCTTTTATGTATGTATTTTTTACGTAATTTAAATTAAGGCGCAAGCCGTTGACCGCATCTTGAAAATGACCTGCTGCCACATCGTACCGACCTTGTCGAAGGTAAGCATAACCGAGATTGTAATGGGCGAGGTATTCAGAGGCTTCATCAGGCAAATCACGAACTTTAGATGCTGCATTTAAAAAATCATTAAAGTGTAATATCGCTTTATTATAATTCCCTTCGACATAGCTCATTTCGCCCAACCAGTATTTTGAGAGTGCTTTGGTTTTGCGGTCGGGCGTATTTTGTAATGACTTATTAAACATGGCTCTTGCCTCATTAAATCGCTCGTCATTATACAATTGTACACCTCGTGCATAGGCTACTTTTTGATAGGCTTGTACCAATTCCGCGTTTTTTCCGGGCATACGTTCTAAGAGTTCCAATGCCTTTTCGTAATCTCGCGAATTGACAAAAACATCGCTCAATAAAGCCTGTGCTTCGCCATGATAAGCTGATGTTCTTGGAATACTTTGCAAGGTTCGAATTGCGTCTCTATCATTGCCCAAATCGTAGGAGGTTTTGGCATAATTGAAACGACTTATTTCCTGAATTTCGCGGTCATAATCCATACGACTTGCAAGCAAGAAAGCGTTGCGTGCAGTCGTTTTATCGCCTGTGCGAAGGTAGCTGTCGGCGAGGTTGTACAAGGCATTTTGACCAAGTGGACTGTCAATGCCGCGCAGTTCTTCAAAGCTGGGAATCGCTTGTTCGTACTGACCGAGTTGGTATTGTGTAAAAGCAAGTTGGTAGGCATCTTTTTCGGAGATTTCGAGGGCTTGTTCATTGTAAGTGATGAAGTAAGGTAAGGCGCGCATATAGTCACTACGTTCAAACCAGGCACTGCCGATGAGTTTATTGATTTCGAGACGATAACGTATGGCTTGGTCTTGCGAAAGAGGCGTGGCGTAAGCAATCAATTCATCATATTCTCCTCTTGCAAAATAAATTTGCGCGATATAATATGGTACGACACGACCGTATTTCTTGGAAGCATCTACTTTTTGAAAAGCAGCGAGCGCGGATTCATAATCATTATCAAAAAACGCTGCTACACCATAATAATAATTAGCCGGATAGTAATACTCGTCCTGAATGTCTCTGATTTCATTGAATAAGATACGAGCATCAACAAAATTTTTGGTAACAAAATAGGAATAGGCTAATTTGAATTTCCGGTCGATGATTTGTTCATTACTAAGGGTAAATTCGTTGATATTTTCAAGAAAATCAATGGCTTGGTCGTATTGGCGTTCATTAAAATAGTAATTGCTGACTTCCAGTTTGGCGACATCGGCAATATCCGAAGGTTCGTTATCGCGGATAAAATCCAATGCAAGTCGTTCGCCATCAGGATGTTTTAGCCGAATGGCGCACATCGCATCATACAGCCCTGCACGCGCCACGAGCATGTCATAATGCTTGGTTTGGTGGGCTGCACCTTGCCGAGCCGTGATTTTGCGAAACTCCTGCTGGGCTGCTCCAAACAAAGCCTGTTCATAGAGTTCCATTCCGTGTTTATACGCTTCGTTGGCATCCCGAAATATAGCGGTTTCTTGTGCGTACATACCCGCACAGAATTGGATGATGGTCAATGTGAAAATGATGTTTCGAATCATATTGCTCCTTGTTTGAAGCCAATATATGAATTTTTTGTGCGTGTGTAAAGGTTTCAATAGGATTTTTGGACGAGAAGGAGTGCAAAGATGTTTATTGGTAGAGATATTCAAACGATTGATGGCTTACCTTTTTAAAAAAATATTTTACTCCGTCAGAGTTTTCTCACTATAAATATGCCATTACAAAATATTCTTATTATAAAAATCGCAAAGCGATATTTACTGCCATAATAGCCATAAGTACTAAGGAAAGCGGACGCATCCACCTGCCGTATTGTGCGATAAACTGGTCTTGTTGTTTGCGTTTGCTATGGTCTTTGAAGGAGAGAATACCCGAAGTATAGAGGTATAGATATACCGCTACACCAAGTATCATCAGCTCTATGACGAAGCCAATAATTTCGATGCGTGTCATTAGTCAGGCGTATTTTGGTGACCTTTTAATCCCTGATGATTAGGTTGGTTTTTAGGGAAGATGAAGAAAATAATTTGTAGTTCGGGTGAATTTATCTATGGAACGCGGGATAAATAAGTTGACCAACTTGGGGAGGTTATTTTATGTTTAGTTTTTGCTTTGAAAGAGGGCGTTTATCGGGATAAATAACTGAATTCAAAGGGAAAAATAAGCATAAAAGAAGCCGCCAAGATGGTCAAGTTATTTTTGCCGCGTTCCTTAAGAGCATGTTTAAAAATTTTCTGCCTGATAACCAATATTTTGTGAACTTGGCTTCATATCAAATCAGTCACTTATCCCGATAAACTCCTTCTTTGATGCCTCGCCAAAACCACTCCCGAAAGCTTTCGGGACTGATTATCAGTTTAAAGTTTTTTAAACATGCTTTAAACTTAAACTTCGACTTAAACTTAAACTTAATTATGCAAGACCGCGTCATACTTGAAGGGAAAAAATTTAAATTCACGATTGACCGACTTTGCCATCAACTCATTGAAAATCACGATGATTTCAGGTATTCCTGCCTGATTGGAGTGCAACCGCGTGGGGTGCTTTTTGCCAATCATATTTACAAAAAAATAAGTAAAATCTTGGGTGTATCGTCTATTCGCTACGGTAAATTGGATGTAACTTTTTATCGCGATGATTTCAGAATACGCAACAAACCGCTTATTGCGAATACTACGGAAATGGACTTTCTCGTGGATGGACAAAAGGTGATTCTGATAGACGATGTACTCTATACCGGACGGACGATTCGTGCTGCGCTGGACGCACTCCAACACTACGGACGCCCCGATAAAGTAGAGTTGCTTTCGCTGGTCGATAGGCGATTTAATCGGCATGTACCCATTCAATCTGACTACACCGGGATTACCGTGGACGCAGTGGACGAGGCATACGTGGCAGTCGATTGGGCTGAAAAATCAAACGGTAATCATAAAATATTTTTACATCCTAAAAGAAGTAGCGAGTAGCGAGTGCCGAGTAACGAGTGGTCGGTTTTCTCGCTACTCGCTACTCGTAACTCGCTACTCGTAACTCGTAACTCGCTACTAACATGTTAAGTACCAAGCATTTACTGGGCATCAAATACATTACGCGCGAAGATATTGAGTTGATTCTCGATACGGCGGAGCAGTTTAAGGAGGTGATTAATCGCCCGATAAAAAAAGTGCCTTCTTTGCGCGATATTACGGTGGCGAATTTGTTTTTTGAAAATTCGACCCGTACCCGCATTTCATTTGAACTTGCCGAAAAACGCCTTTCTGCCGATACGGTCAATTTTTCGGCGTCGTCTTCTTCCGTAAAAAAAGGGGAGACGCTGCTAGATACGGTGAATAATATTTTGTCGATGAAGGTGGATATGGTCGTGATGCGCCATCCTGCGCCCGGAGCGCACGTATTTCTCTCTCGCCACATCGACGCCAATATCATCAATGCCGGCGATGGTACGCACGAACACCCGACCCAAGCCTTGCTCGATGCTTATTCGATGCGTGAGGCAATTGGTAATTTGGAGGGGAAAAATATTGCGATATTCGGTGATATTTTACATTCGCGGGTGGCATTGAGTAATATTTTTTGCTTGAAAAAACTCGGCGCGAATGTACGCGTATGCGGACCACCAACACTCATTCCGCGACATATAGAAAGCCTCGGCGTTCAGGTAAGTTATGATGTAAAAGATACCTTGCAATGGTGCGATGTGGCAAATATTCTTCGTATTCAATTGGAACGTCAAGACATCAAATATTTCCCTTCACTCCGCGAATATGCCCAACATTTCGGCATCAATCGCGAACTACTCGACAGTGTAAAAAAAGACATCGTAATCATGCACCCCGGACCCATCAATCGCGGCGTAGAAATCACAAGCGATGTAGCCGACTCGAAGCAATCCATCATTCTCCAACAAGTCGAAAACGGCGTAGCAGTACGCATGGCGGTGCTGTATTTGCTGGCGCAGAAACGATAGACGAGTTGTCGAGTTATCGAGTTGATGAGTTGTTGTGTATCGTCAATTCATCAACTCGTCAGTTCATCAACTCGTCAACTCGTCAACTCGTCAATTCATCAACTCGTCAATTCATCAATTCATCAACTCGTTACTACCTGACTTTCACAAACATTTCATCATTATTATCGTCA
>ENA-ORXR01005344-ORXR01005344.1-marine-metagenome-genome-assembly--contig:-NODE-5344-length-10256-cov-2.821790_pt1 | contig 10256 bp, 1 predicted proteins | sample MGYA00237866_ERZ511479 | MGnify/ENA metagenome assembly ERZ511479
TTGATAACGTAAGTAATCCAACTGCGACGCCAGTTGAAACGACTGATTATATGGTACGAGTTACTGATGATCTCGGTTGTGAAGGTACTGCAGCTATTCGGGTAGTTGTTATTGATCCTGAATGTCGAGAACCATTTATATTCTTCCCTAATGCATTCTCACCTAATGGTGATGGCCGCAATGATGAACTTTGCCTACGTGGTTTCAACGCAGATGAAGTAAACTTTGTGATCTACAACCGTTGGGGTGAAAGAGTATATGAATCCAATGATCAAAGTCAATGCTGGGATGGAACATATAAAGGAACACGCCTTGATTCAGATGTGTATGGCTTCCATTTGAGAGTACGATGTACCAACGGCGAGCTATATGTGAAAAAAGGTAATGTGACTCTGCTAAGGTAAGGTGGTCTTATAGCAGCTCACGAACAAGCTAGGCATTCTTTTTGGAGTGTCTAGCTTGTTGTCGTCTGAGGACAGTTATGAGTTAAATTTCGGTTTTACATTAAAATTTAGCTTATCTTATTGACCCCTTCATGTTTATTCCCCTTTTCGAACCACACCCACTAATATCAAAAATTTATTGACAAAGAGTTGATAATACATTGCATATTTTGCAAATGTGTTTATTACTTTTGTATAAATTATTAATCCAATGAACATATTTCTCAACAAGGTCCTGATCTTGTCAATAATCCTTATTATTGGTATACAGCCTGTCTTTTGTCAAGTTACCTATGTAGTTGAAGGAGGAGTAGGTAACGGAACTTCGTGGGCGAATCCAACAAGTGATTTGGCTGCCGCACTAAATGCTGCTTCTTATGGTGACCAGGTCTGGGTTGCTTCAGGAACGTACACGCCTACCACTTGCACAGCCTGCACTGCTTCTGATCGAGATCAATCATTTAACCTAAAAGACGGAGTTCATCTTTATGGTGGTTTTATAGGAGGCGAGACTTCTATTGAACAAAGAGATTGGTTAAATAATCTGACAATACTAAGCGGAGATATTAATCAGGATAATCAATTAGATAGTAATTCATATACGGTAGTCTATTCTTTGAATGCTAGCCCAGGTACTCTATTAGATGGTTTTGTTATTCAGGATGGTTGCGCCAACAGTCCTACAGGATCTAACTCCAGCCGATTGAGAAGTGGGGGAGGCTGGTACAATCAAGGCAGCTCAAGCTCTAACCCTATCGTTAGAAATACACGATTCCAAAGTAATTTTTCTATCTCACAAGGTGGGGCCATCGTCAATAATGGGAGCTTTAATGGAGAAGCGAGTCCATCTATCATTAATTGCGAGTTCATTGCCAATGAATGTCTTCAAAATGGAGGAGCTATATTTAACGATGCCAGTAGTGGAGGAGTTAGTAGCCCGGAAATAACGGATAGCCACTTCCAAAACAATCTGGCAAAGTATGGTGCAGGAGTTTATAACTCAGGAAATGGAGGAACCAGTAATGCATCAATTATTCGCTGCTCATTTATCACCAATCATGCAAGTGCTTATTCAGGTGCGATCTACAACTTTGGAAAATCAGGTGGAACTTCTGCCCCTTTAATTTATAATTGTCTTTTTTATAAAAATACAGCATCCTCAGCGGGCGCGATTTATAGTCTTGGTTCTTTTGGAGTAGCCACACCAACAATAACAAACTGTACTTTCTTTGGAAACTATGCCAATACTGGTGGAGCTGTATATTGTAATGAATCTGCTGGTGGAACTACAGAAGCTACAATTACGAATAGTATTTTTTGGAAAAACGATGCTGGATGGGATCCCATATTTCACATGAGTGGAGCCGGTACTCCTAAAATAGTATTGAACCACTCACTAGTAGATGCGACTGATTGTGCCAGTATTGCGAATCTTGGAACGCTAGACACATTGATTTGTAATGCGGATGTAATTTACAATCAGTACCCAATGTTTGTCGATACGGTTAATTTAGATTTTCGTTTACAAGCTTTATCACCAGTAATTGATCAGGGAGATAATACTGTATTTAACGTAGGTAATAATTCACTCGACTTGGACAACCATGTTCGACTTCACAATGGCCTGGTTGACCTTGGTGTCTACGAATTTGGATCGCAATCTTATATCGCTCCCACAATAACTCAACAGCCAGTCAGTCAAAACCTTTGTGAAGACGACGACTATACGCTGGAAGTAATTGCAAGTGGTACCGAACCTTTGGACTACCAATGGCAAAAAAATGGCTATGCAATAACTGGAGAAACAAACTCCACATATGAAATTTCAAATGTGGATATGGGAGACATTGCTAATTATAGCTGCCGAATCATTAGCATACTTGGAGATACCGTGAATACGAACTCAACAAGTATTATGGTCAATCCGCAACTCGATCCTGATATAGATATTGCTGCTGATGATATGGATATTTGTGCTGGTGATTTAGTAACATTTACTGCTACAATACAAAACGAAGGAGTCAGTCCTTCATACGAATGGAAGGTCAATGGGGCGGTTGTGGCGACTACTTCAATACCTAGTTATAGCTCATCAAATTTAATGAATGGTGACGAAGTGAATTGCCGTTTGACATCATCTGAAGCTTGTGTGTCACTAAATTCAATTACGTCATCAAGCATTTCAATTGATGTCAATCCTGTCTTGCAACCTACTGTCAATATTATATCCACTGCTTCTCAAATTTGTGCCGGGGAGGTTGTTGTATTCACAGCGACACCCACTAATGGAGGAGCCAGTCCGACTTATCAATGGATGATAAGTGGTCAGCCGGTAGGAACGAATAGCTCGACTTTTACAAGCTCTGGTTTGGTAGATGGAGAAGTGGTTAGTTGTAATTTGACCTCTGAACTGGACTGTGTTAGTCCCATGATGGTCAGTTCAAATGCTATTAGTATTGAAGTCGAAAACGTAGTTGTTCCTGAGATTGATATAATAGCAAGTGCTACACAGATTTGTGCAGGCGATCAAATAACTTTCACAGCCAATCCATCTAATGGTGGTCTCAATCCTAATTATCAATGGAACGTGGATGGTCAGGTAGTTGGTACAAATTCAGCAACTTTTTCAAGCAATAATTTAGTTGATGGAGCGGTAGTTAATTGTACAATGGCTTCGTCATCAACATGTGCAATGCCCAACGCAGCCAGTTCTAATCTGATTGATATTGAGGTGACAGCTATTAGTCAACCTTCCATAGTTATTCTGGCAAGTACGCTAGAAACTTGTGAAGGTACACCTGTAACTTTTACTGCCCAATCTCAAAATATGGGTGCAAGTCCAACGTATCAATGGTATATAAATAATGTTTTACAAAATACAAATGGACCTACCTTCACATCATCTAACTTGACAAATGATGCGATGGTTTCATGTGAATTAATTTCTTCACTTGGTTGTGCAATGCCAACTAATGTAATGTCAGGCGCTATTGAAATTTCTATTCTTACAGTGGTAGAACCTGCCGTAATAATATCAGCCAGCACCTTGCAATCTTGTTCTGGTGAGCAAATTTTATTTACCGCTCAGGTTGAAAATGAAGGTTCCAATCCTGCTTACCAATGGTTTGTTAATGGTCAAACTGTCAGTAGTGGTGGAGCCACGTTCTCTACAGCTTCACTGCAGGATGGAGCGGATATTTCTTGCCAATTAGTTTCTTCCGAATCTTGTGCTATGCCATCAATGGTCAACTCAAATTCGTTGGAAGTAGAGATTATTTCGACTTTACAGCCTTCCATTCAGGTTATGGTAGATGCTGCTGGAATTTGTTTGGGAGAGACGGTCAACTTTACTGCTACCTCAGTTAATGAAGGCGCTTCTCCAACGTATCAATGGTTTACAAATGGCCAGATGGTTGGTACTAATAGTCCAATTTTCTCGACTAATAATTTATCAGATAGCTCTCTTGTTTATTGTGTTTTGACATCTTCAGAAACTTGCCTGACGCAAAATAATATCACCTCTGATTCAATTGTTTTAGCCGTTGCCGATCTTATCGAGCCATCGATTATTATTGATGCTAATTCATCCATCTATTGTGTTGGTGATACCATGATTTTTACTGCCAACTCTACTAATGGAGGATCTAACCCTGTCTATGAGTGGACTGTAGATGGCCAAACTGTAGGAACGAATAGTACCACGTATTCCACTTCAAATTTGCTCAATAGTGCTACTGTTCAATGTAGCTTAAGTTCTTCTTCTGATTGTGCTTTGTCTGCTTTTGTTGTGTCAAATTCAATTCCAGTGGTTTTAACAGACACTATATTTGCTAATGTTACCCTACAGTCAGATGTCACAGAAACCTGCGAAGGTGAATTATTTTCAATTACTGCTACACCTACTAATGGAGGACTTCAACCAATATTCGATTGGCAGATTAATGGCGTTTCATTAGGTATCAATGATTCTATCCTTAATTATGACCTTTTCAATAATCAGGATACAATTACCTGTATAATGACTTCTTCAGAATCGTGTGCATTCAATAATACCGTTTCATCTGATTCTTTAATAATGACGGTCAATACAATCTTGATTTTAGAAGTGGATGTATTGCCTAGTGAGGAGATGATTTGTTTGGGAGATACTGTCACATTTACATCTAATTCCCTTAACGAGGGGATTGATCCTATGTATCAATGGTTTTTGAATGATATCCTCGTTGGAACGGATGACATTTCTTATCAAACAACCACATTAATACCTGGTGATTCTGTCACTTGCCTGGTGACTTCTTCTGAAGTTTGTATGCTGAATAATGCAGTGGAATCACTTCCTGTAGTGGTAGAAGTTGATAGCTGCTCAATTGTCAATTTAACTGAAATAAGTGAGCCGATAAAATTAGAAGTTTATCCTAACCCAACATCGGGACAGTTTTCCATAGAATATAAAGGAACAGCTGATGTTTTACATCTATCAATTTATGATGCTCATGGTTTTAGAATTAAAAAACAAGAGTTAAACACCAATCTTTCATCCAATTCATGGCTGATGAATATCTCCGAATATCCGTCCGGAATATATTTTATAGAACTAATTGGAACACAGGGTTCTGATTATTTTAAATTGATATTAAAAAAATAAATTTTGTTACACATCCCGTCTTCGTTTATAACAACGATCTAGTATTTTGTTATTCAAATAGCTTTTGCCAAGTCACACTTCTTGCAACTTCCTGCACTTGACTTTATAGGCAAAGCTAACCCATATTGGCCATATGGAAATATACCTTTCCTACCCACCTCAATTAAATATTCCCTAAGTACTTATGGCTTTTTAGTGATATCTATCAAAGCAGCAGGTTTCCCTTCACTACAGATATGTAAAAAACATATAGGTTTATCTATATGTCTTTAGGCATAGTGATTGTATATCAAAATTAGATAATTAGAACAAAATAGTTGGAGGAATTGACTCCACGAATTAACAGTTATGATAATTGTTCCCCCACTGCTCGTCGTTTTGGCGCTGCAGAAATTATTTAACATGCGATGGGAAGTCTATGCTAAACAAAGTTTACAAAACAAAACGCTTTCTACAAGTAGCATTATTTTTTTGGACATTCACTACAGTTGCTCAGACAACTTACAACAGTACCAATGTCCCAATAAATATTTCTTCGAGTGGAGCAAATACAATCACCTCACAACTTACAGTTAGTGACGTCAATTGTATTACCGATATCAATGTGCGCAATCTTGATATTGACCACACCTATATCGATGACTTGAGGATTAGACTTACCAGCCCGTCTGGTACGACTATTACTCTTGTGAATAATCCATGTGCCTGGCAAAACGATATCCTGATCAATTTTGATGATTCAGGAGCTGGTTATAATTCCTGGCAATGCCCACCTATTAATAATGGCGTTTATCAGCCATTAGGTTCACTTTCCGATTTTGATGGAGAAAATGCCAATGGTACTTGGCAACTTGCTGTACAGGACCAATACAATGGAGATGGAGGATCTCTAAATTCTTGGTCTTTACAAATCACAACCACTTCATGCGGAGGGGGATCTCCAGAGGTATGTGATAACTCAATTGATGATGATTTAGATGGTCTTATAGATTGTGACGACAGCGATTGTTTTTGTTGTTCTGTGGGTGAATCAAGTACTGATACACCTATTGTTATTAGTAATACGACAGCTAGTTCGATTACTTCTGTTATTTCACTTACATCCCCTTTGTGTGTAAGTGACGTTAATGTTTATTCGCTTGATGTAGAACATTCTTGGGTTAGTGATTTGACGATAAGTCTAACTAGCCCCGATGGTACAGTCGTAACGTTGGTATCAAGTATTTGCGGAAGTAATGATGATATGCTCCTTAATTTTGATGATACAGGAGCTGCTTATACTACTATTCCGTGTCCACCGACAAATAATGGCACCTATCAACCCGATGGTAGTCTCTCTAACTTTAATGGTGAACCAATTGCCGGTAATTGGACATTAACTATTACCGATGCGTTTAATGACGATGGAGGAAGTTTAAATAATTGGTGCCTTGAAGTAACAGGGACAGCATGCCCGGATCCAGAAAATTGTAGCAATAATCAAGATGATGATTTCGACGGTCTCGTTGATTGTGATGATCCTGATTGTGAATGTAATGCTTCTTGTGTTACTGCCGAAATTTGTGATGATGAGATAGATAATGATTGTGATGGTCTTACAGATCTTTATGATCCTGATTGCCCATGTGATATTGGAAACGTACTTCAATACTGTGATCCAGAATGTGAATACGAGCCACCGGGAGTTCCTACTTTTGAAGTAGAAGAAGAATGGATAAGTAATGTTGCTACGAATACCTTAACACCTACTGCGGCTGGTGAAATGGATGGTGACCTAAGCGGAACGGAAGTTATCGCTATGAGAGACATCAATGTGGCTGTATCCAATTCGGGTACAAACGGTATATATATTATTGATGGTACCACTGGTGAATTAAAATATCATCCCACAACTATTAGTATCGCTTCCAATAATAAAGGAGTTGCTATTGCCGATGCGGATAGAGATGGAAACGGAGAATTTTATTATATGATCTCTACTGATGCAGGAGGCAACTCCAATAGAATTGCTTGCTATGAATACGATCCAACTGGAACCAATCCTGCAGGTACGGGTACAGGTACCTTCGTAAATCGTTGGGTGTCTGATAACGTAGTTACTTGTGGATGGACTGTCCTAAATCGACCTAATACACAAGATTTTGCAGTTAACATTGCCGATTTTAATCAAGATGGAATACCAGAGGTATATGTCGGTAATGAAATTTATAATGCAATTACAGGAGAAAGAATTGCAACAGGAGGTACTAATGCAATCGGATCATACTTTTTACAGAATACAGCTCACGCCCACCCATCAGCTTACCCTGTAGCGGTGGATGTTTTATCTGCCAACACTTGTGGTGATTGTGCAGGTCTGGAATTGGTCGCAGGTAATCAGGTATACGCTGTAGATATTGCATCTGGAGCCATGACGGTTGTAAGAACCTTGTCAGGTTTCCAAGATGGATTTACTTCTATCGCAGATTATGACCTAGATGGTGATCTGGATGCCGTAATTACTACAACAAGTGCAACAGAATCTTACCTGTATGTTTGGGATTTACAAACAAATACCCAGATTGGGAATACGCACGTTATTTCAAACGTAGCTAGTCCATGGTATCGATCCGCAAGTAACGCTGTAATTGCTGATTTTGATGGTGATTTACGCCCTGAAATAGGAGTAGTTTCTAATTATGTTATGCAAATTGTTGAGGATCATACCTTTGATATAACCGGTTTGGGTGGAACGCTTTGGTCCATTTCTACTACCGATAATTCTGGAATGACTGGACTGACTTCGTTTGATTTTAATGCCGATGGAATTACAGAAGTTGTTTATCGCGATGAGGATGATTTGAGAATTGTAGCTGGACCAACAGGAGTTAACTTGTCCACCTTTGCTTGTGGATCGGTTACAGGTACTGAATACCCGATTATTGCGGATTTCGATTATGATGACCAGGCTGAAATTATTTGTAATTGTGGTCCTACCAACTATTCGTTTACTGGTAATATGAAATCTTTTCGATCCGCTCAATTTCCTTGGGTAGATACACGAAATGTTTGGAATCAATATGCCTATTTTGTAGTTAACATTAATGACGATTTATCAATTCCTATTCAGCAACAGCAACATCAGCTAGTTGGTAATCCTCCAGTAGGACAAACAGGTAGATTAAATATTTTCTTAAAACAAATTGGTCCTGTGGATGATTTAGGTGAACCTGTTTTTCCCGCAGCCAATATTTTGGTTGATGATCTTTCTACTTCTTCAGGTGACTGTTCAGTTGATTTTAGTAATGTTATAATTACTTATAATTTAGCTAACGAAGGAGATTTGCAATTCCCGGTAGGTACGCCAGTTGCCATTTATAATGGAAACCCTGAGGTAGCTGCCACTTTAATAACAACTATTACGACAACGGAACCTGTTTTTCCAGACAGTTTTATTACAATAACTATGACCTTGGATTTATCTGGAGAAACGTTCCCTTTTGATCTTTATGTGGTTGGTAATGACGACGGTACCTATCCATTACCATATGATTTAGGATCTGATTTTCCAATTACCAATATTGGAGAATGTGATTTTGAAAACAACGCGGCATTTATTCCACTAACAGGTTGTGAATCTAGCCCTCCGATTTTCCTTAATGATTATGAACATGAAATTTCTAACGGAAATATTATTACAGGAGGTGTTGTTCCCGACCTCAATACAGCTTGGCAAGTAGTTACTTTTCCAAGTGCTATGACCAACCCTATTGTATTGACTTCTTTGATTACTAATAATGAAGGCAAAGCAGTTTCTACTCGTTTGCGAAACATTACTGCAACCCAATTTGAGGTAATGCTTATGAGAGAACAGGGAGCGACTGGTGCCATAGCTGATGAAGCGATCTCATGGATTGCTTTTGAAAAAGGTGCCCAGACTACTAATACAAAATTTGAAGCCAGTAATACTGGAGTCAATGTTAATCATAACTGGTATACACATTCATTTGATCAATCCTATTCAGGAACTATTTCAAATAATGTTTTATTAGCACAAATCCAGTCCTTTACAGGAGGGGATATTTGTGATGTTCGATACTCTAACTTAGGTAATAGTACCGTTCAATTTAAAGTAGAAGAAGAGCAAGCCGCTGATGCTGAAATAGGCCACTCTTCTGAAGATATTGGTTATGTAATGTTTCAACAGGAAGTAGATATTTTAAATGCTGATGGAGACATTATAGGTGAAAATGGAAGAGAATCATTTACACAAGCTAGTGGTGATACTTGGTTTTCTGTTAATTTTAATAATACTTATAATAGTCCTTTGGTGGTCATGCGCCCCGCGTCTGCTCAAGGCACCCATGAGCCAGGAGTGATGCGTGTTAAAAATGTTACAGATACAGGCTTTGAATTTCAACTAGACGAATGGGAATATTTAGATGGTGAGGCAACAGTTCAATTTGCTTCCTGGGTTGTAATTGATGGCTATTGGCCTGACCCGGATACGATTTCTTGTGATGAAACACATGTTCCTACGGTGCCAGAAGTTTTTGATAATTTCTATCAAAAACATGGGTATAAGACATCTGATTTCTATGATCTTAAAAGACTGGACCCGTCTTATAAAGTTATATTCTCTAATGATTACAGCGTAGGGATACCTGCAGATTTCAATGAACTCTTAGATCTATTTGAATCTAAAGAGCCTGGTAGTGCTAAAAAGTTGCAAAAATTCATTGATGAGGCAGCTTACAAGTATAAAGTCGGAATGAATGAATTCGTATGGAAGCCAAGTCATTCTATTTTTGAATTCGCAAGCCCCAAAATTCTTAAAAGTGCATTTCAATTGCAGCTTTTTAGTTCTATTTCTAAAGAGATTAATAATGTTGTAAAAGATCCAGACCTTAGAAAGATATTAGAATTTCCTGTTCTCTTTTTAGGAGCAACTCCAGAAGATACCCCCGCCTTATATAGTTTAATGAATTATGCTGACCTCAAGCTTGGAACATGGTATCCAATGGGGGGCATGCACAACATATCTAAGGCATTTTACAAAATAGCTTTAGATAAAGGCGTCAAGTTTAAGTTTAATGATAGTGTAAAAGGCTTTGAATATCAGAGTAAAAGCATTAGTGCTGTTGTTTCTGAGAATAGCATAATGGAAGCTGATATCGTAGTTGCAGCTG
>ENA-ORXR01005345-ORXR01005345.1-marine-metagenome-genome-assembly--contig:-NODE-5345-length-10250-cov-16.810774_pt1 | contig 10250 bp, 11 predicted proteins | sample MGYA00237866_ERZ511479 | MGnify/ENA metagenome assembly ERZ511479
AAAAAGCGTCAATTGTTGGGTACATAATTCTGTCATGGGGGCTGGAATGCCGACCGATCTGCACTTCATGTGCACGCGGTGTCATGAAATCCGTAAATAAGCGTGAACACTGGCCCACTGGCTGCTATCGAGGGTGAACACTGACACTGTTAAACGATCAGCAATCCGGGGTGGTCGTCTACGGACAAAAAGTAGCCTACAACCGCCTACATGAGAGTAGAAGCTCCACCCCGTCGCTCACATCAGCCGGCGGCTGCGACCAACGAGCTCCCATACGGCGTGACCAAGAAGGGGCGCCTCGCGGTCGTCTGGGCGTCGCTCAAGCTGCGTCCGCACCCCAGAAATGAGAGTCGGAAATACAACAAGTCCTGCCTCCAAATACAGTGTATTCTCGTTACAAGAGGCTCATCTGTAAAGGAAGTTCATCGGTCGATCGACGTTTCTAGCCAGCAGAATCCACTTTTATTCACATTCGCCGTCAATCAGCAGTCTAGTGTAACGAGTTCACACCGTACAGTATCTATCCAAAATTATTTGTCCACCAACTCCAACCCGCATTCGATCACATCCGAGATCGAAAAACCGGCCTCAGCGGCCCAGATCTGCCGCATTCTGACGATTTGGTGCCGTGCTCGTCCAGGAAGACCTACAAATAAACGTCCACCGCTTGCCACTGGCGACAAAAAACACACCAAAACCATCATGGCTGGTAGAGGACGGACACCCCTCACCCCGCAGCAGGTCGGCACTATCAACGAGATGGCTTCCAAGGGCAACTCCAACGGCGCCATCGCCAACTCCCTCTCCATCAAGAAGAGCACCGTCGCCTACCACGCTTCCAGGGCTCGACAGCCGGGCGGGTCGTCACGCCCGGACAATAGGGGCTGGCCGATGGCCCTGAGCAACCGAGAGCTCCGCGGGCTTTGTCGCCTCGTCTTGGACAGCCCTTTTTCATCCATGGCGGAAATCGCGGAAAAGGTGAACAACGAGCGAACCAGTGACGCTGGGGAGCCCGCTCTTTCCCCAGTGTCTGCCGTCACGGTGCGGAGAGCGGTGAAGACCCTCGGGCTGGCAGCATGTGCTCCCGCGCTGAAGCCGTCTGTGTCGGAGGTCAACAAGAAGAAGCGCCTGCAATGGGCTTGTGTGCACAAGTGCTGGACTGACCAGTGGGCCTTCGTCCTCTTTAGCGACGAGAGCTCCTTCCTGGTCCGCAAACCACAAGTGCGCCGGGTGTGGCGGCAGCCTGGTGAGCGGTACTCTTCAGTCAATCTGCGGCCATCCTTCAAGAGCGGCCGAGAGAGTGTCATGGTGTGGGGGGTGTTCTCATCGAGGGGCCGCACGCCGCTTGTGCGTGTCGAGGGGTCGATGAACGCCGCCTCCTACTCCATCCTGCTGGAGGACACGGTGGTGCACTTCTTCTACGTACACTTTGGGAGCCCCGAAAAGGGGCTGTTCCAGGAGGACTTGGCACCGTGCCACACGGCAAAGGCGTGGAAGGCTACAAAGGAGGCGCTGGGTATGGAAGTTCTGCTCTGGGTTGGGCAAAGCCCTGACATGAACACCATTGAGAACGCTTGGGCCGAACTGGAGCGCCGGTTGCGCGCGCGTCCGACGGCCCCCAAGACCAAGGATGAACTGTTCAACGCCCTGCAGGAAGAGTGGTCGGCCATCCCCGACGCGTACTTCAAGGAGCTGGTGCAGAGCATGCCTCGTCGAGTAGCCGCGGTTGTGGCCGCGCGCGGTGCCAGCACCAAGTATTAACGCGTTTCTTGCAGTGGCAGGGGACGATCTGATTTGATCAAAATAAAACTCAGAAGTTGCGGATCAAAGTGGACACGTAATACTGGATAGGTACTGTACACCGCCGCCCGGGCCGGCCCGCCACCCGAGGGTCCCAACCGCCACACATAGAAGACATGTTTTCCGTGGGTAGGAGCGGGCTGCGTCGGTGGTCCAGCCCCGAGCAGTTCAATGCTTGGCCCATGCTGACCATCAACTCCATGCTGGAGCATATCACAGGCGATATGTGTCGCGGGTTTGTTCGTGGTCGGGACACTGGTAAGGGATAAGGGCATGCAGTGCAAACAGGGTTCTTTATACAAAGAGGCCACCACGTGCGCGTGACAGAGCATGTCAGTCAGATGACGCAGACCCGGCCGTGCTTGGGCGCTCCGACGGGTGCTCAAAAAAGCGAGCCAGGTCGTCCTCGCCACGACGCATCTCAACGACAAAATTTCGAATAGAAGCAAGCACAGAGGGCACATTCAAGCCCACCAGACTGGCTCACTCCATCAGCTCGTCACAGACCTTCTTGCAGGTGAGCTCAGCACAGGTTACGGACGCCCCAGTGCACATCCGCCCCCTCCCGATATACTTCGCCATAGATAGCTTCACCAACGCCAGCTCTTTTTCTTCAGCCAAAGACACATACCGCTGTGCCGCTCTCTTCATCTCCTTCCCCTTCACTCCAAATTCCGGGTTAGAGCTGCCTACAACCTCTTCCAACGCCGGCGAACCTCCGCCAGCAAGCCCGGCCTCTCGGTTGCGGCGCTGGTGCCTCTCCTGCATGCTAAGTGAGTACCTGGGCGCCTTGCGCATGGCCTTCTCAATTGATGCCACGACATCAGCCCTTTGTCCCTCCCAGTTCATCGTTCCGAGAGTTTCCGGGATTGCTTGCGTCGTGCCGCCCGAAGATTGGCCGTTCACATCTGAAACGTACGCACCCAATGCTCGCGAAGCCTCTCGCGTGGCCCCAGCATCCTCAGTCACCGCCGCAACACTTGAAGCTGTCCGAACCGGTGTAGACGCGGTCGCCCCGCCCACACCAGTCAAATCAATAATCTCCGATTGCGCCACATGCGTGCGGAAGCACTCCCGGTCCGTCGGGCGCTCTGCCACCAGCTTGCGCTTTTTCTCTCGCGCGGCCTCATTCTGCGCCCTGACGGTCCGCCGGACCTCGGGCAGCAGTGGTGTAACGTACGCCTGCATCTCGCCCATGTCATGGTCGGCGCACGACCACCGCGGCACGGCTCTGCCGACGACCAACTCATCAAGGTTGTCCGCCTGGTGGCCGGAGACGTCGCACACCTCGCACAGCGCGGAGCAAGGCCCGCAAGACCACTTTTTGCAGCCGCATCGGATGTTGCTCGCCTTTTTTATAGGGCAATATGCCCGGTCAGGCGACAAATGCCGCACTTGCGGGATACTGCGGCTGTGTCCAAATCATTAAAGACACACGAAGCAAACAGACAAAATGACGAGCAGCAGAAAGTGATGCAGCCGAAACAGAAGGTGTTAGCGCTGGTCAATCAATTGCGTTCTTCCATCACCGGAAGGGACTAAGTCAACGGGTAGACAAGGCGAGGCAAGACGAGTATCACCTGGCAACAAGATCGAATCACAAAAAAAGACCGGTAAGCGAAAGCACAGCGCTCGTACGTACCATTACGCGGTGAGGGCGCATCGGTTGACGGCCCAGCCGCGGCACCAGGTGCCATGATGAGATGAAGACACGCCTACCCCGGTGGCGTGGATAGTGAACAGCTCGTAACAGCTCGGATGATCGAAGGCACCACGGCGCGGACAGCGACACTATTGCTAACCTCCAAAAAATAGCGGTTGCAGAGAGAAGGGAGGCAGAGCCGACGACACGGCGTAGAAATGAAGTCGGATTGGCTGTTCGACAAGCCACGATCGAACTATTGGCTGAGAGTTACCGCCAGTAATCTTGCAAGCCAATCACTGTGTCTTGCAGGAGTCACGCAGAGCCAATGCAACCCACAAGGAGATTTCCTGAGATTTTTGGGCCGCTTGCTTGGGCCTGAAGATGGCATGGAGAGGGTTCTGGGCCAGACCGGTGGTTTCTCATGAGATCAAGACATTTCTTCAGATTTCTTGAGATCCTGATGTGCGTTTCCAGTGCGCAGAGCTGCATGGGGAGACGCTGTAAGGAACTCAGATGATTCCTAGCCTTTCCATTGGTCCACGTACGCTGTTGAATGATTGCAACCACTCTGCAACCGCCATTTTTTGGAGGACAGCAATACGTTCGACGCGGCTTAGATGGAGTTCACTCCTTCGAGATGCCTGATAGTAAGTCCGAACCATCGAGACGGACGGACCTGACTCGCTGCGATGACTTGGATCTGACTGACGAGCACCGATCTGAGCCGGTCGGCTGACTGCCTGACAGCGCCTTCGAAATTGCAATCGGGCTGGCCGATGACTTGGATCTGACGCAGACAAAAACGAGACGGTCAGCTTACGGGCTTACAGAGTCAATTTTCTGGTTGCAGCGCGCGCTGTACGTTGCAGGCCAAAGGAAATGAGTGGTTGATGACATGGATAAAACATTCTGCGGTCGCCCAGCCAGATACATTTGCTGTCAAATCCTCCCCCAGGGTGTCAGGCATGGCACCCTCATTTTCGCTACGATTGGAGCCTGTACGAGGCTCCAGTGAGGCTAGGACAGAGATGATGGGCAGCAGTGGCACCGCTGGAAAAGGCGGCCTGGGCGCAGCCACCCAAGAATTTAAGCGCACGCAGCGACTCCATTGGGCACTAGCAGCTATGGACCCGCCAAGCACCATTCAGTAGCCAGCGCAATGGCCTCCTCCCCCCCATCCCCCGGGCCCCAGAGCTCTGAGTTTAGAATCCCCCGCCTGCCGACCGGCTTGCACACCCCCTCCCCCGGCGGCCACACCACTCCAGTGGCACACAAGACGCTGGCCACCCCCCCCTCATCGCCTGGGCGCGTGGCGGTGGCGACCGACGCCCAGTCGGTCGGCGGGGCTGTGCCATTTGTGCCAGCGCCCGTGCCCTGGGCGGCCGTCGCTGCGCCACCGCCTGGTCCTGACGGGCCCTTCATGCCCCAGGCGCGGCCGGCCGCCTCATTCGAGGCGGCCAGCCGGCCGCTGTCGCTTCTGTTGCCCCCGCGGCCGGGTAGGCTTACAGCTGGGCCGCTCAATTCGGTTTGGGCAGGCGGGCGCGCGACGCAGGGTGGCGGCGGGCCAGCTGTTGCGTTGGTGGAGGAGACGTCTCACCCATTTTGCTCCTCGCAGCGTGGCGGCGTTTGCTGCGAGTGGCGGCGGGGCCGCCGTCCTAGAGCCCCAACAGGTGGCCGGCATTCGTCCTCGCACGGCCCGGGCGGTCAAGGCCCGGGCTACGCGCGCCGAAAACATGGAGAGGCGACGCAAGCCACAAGTATGACACTGTAAGACTTGCAAATTTGATTGCAGCAGTGCCAAAAATATGTTGGCCCACATGGCATCCTGGGGCCATCCACGCAAGGCAGCCGAGCACGCTGGGACAGGTCGCGTCCGAGGTGGATCTCAATTCTCCGGCTGATGTGCCCGACTTTCTGAAAAAGCACTACACTGCTCTCTCCGAGGACATGACCTACAGATTGTCAGCTAGGCAGGCACAGGGCTTAGACCTGGACGCTACCGAGTACGACCTGCGCCGCATCATGCTGCTCGATATTGAAAAGCAAGTGAGAGCGCGCAACAGCTGTCTTCAAGACCACCAGATACTGATTCCGGCAGCCCGAGTTGGAGAAGTCAGGGAGGCGCTGAAGGTCCGCGGCGAAGCTCCTCCACCAGCCAGGAGAGCTGGCGGGAAAGCACTCGCAGAGCAGCTACCAGGAAATTGGGATGAGCTGCTCGCTGCTGCGGCCCACCGTGTGCCGACACTGCAGCCGGCCCAGAATGTCGTTTGGGATGCAGCGAGCGAGTCCATCGACGGCTTCACGGGGAAGTTACTTTTTCTGGATGCCCCTGGTGGCGCTGAAAATAAGTATTTGGCTGAGACTCTCTTGAAATACTCGAGAGACAGCTGTCACATCGGGCTAGCGGTTGCATCCAGTGCTATTGCAGCAACTCTCATGCCACTTGGCCACACCGCGCACAGCCGCTTCAAAATTCCCATCGAGATCAATCAGACGTCGTTCTGCGGCTTTACGCAAAGCACTGAGGTTGCAAAAATGCTGAAGAAGACAAAAATGATTGTCTGGGACGAGGCGTCAATGGCACATCGTCACTGCTTCGAAGCTGTGGATCGCAGCATTGTGGATGTGATGGGGCCGGAAGTGGCGTCGCAAATCTCAAGGCTGGTGTGTGGAGACTTCCTTCAGGTTCCCACAGTGGTAACCAAGGGATCCATAGCACAAATCATTCGTGCTTCTCTTGGAAAGTCACCGTTGATGTGGTCACGCTTCATGCGAATGCAACTGCCGACAAATATGCGCGTGAAGACCAGGGCAGACGCAGGTCAGGCCGAGGAGGCCAGCCTTGTAGAGGCCTTTGGGAAATGGCTGTCAGCCATTGGCGATGGGGATATCCGGTCAGCTGTGGTGCTTCAGGCCGAGGAGTCAGCACGTGGCACTCCTGCACAGGGCTTCGACTTAGAAAAGGTCCTGAGAGCAGCGCTCCCTCTGGCCTCAGGACAGCGCGGTGCCCGTCGCCGTTCACCGAGGCCAGGAAGTACTGCCGTGGAGCAGTGTACGACGAAGATCCGCATCCCTCGGGCCATGTGTCTCCCGAAAGGAAGTGGGATGCAGGAGCTGCTAAAATCTGTGCTTCCAGAGATGAGCTTGGTAAACCCCACGAACGCTGCCGCGTTGGACCCCATGGGAGAGCGCATGATTCTCACAACTGTGAACAAAGACATTATTGACCTCGACGAAGTGGATATCGATCAGGTTCCAGGTGAGGCACTGACCTACTGCAGCATCGATACAGTCAGCGATGAAGACATAGAGTTCGCGGAGGTCTATACGACAGAGTTTCTGAACACGATTTACCATTCCTCAGTGCCTACACACGCAATGGTGCTCAAGGTGGGCAGGACTGTCATGCTCTTTCGAAACCTGGCTGCCCAAAATGGCGACTGCAATGGAACTCGGCAACTAGCTACACGGCTTGGCGGAATGTCATCGAGCTCCGCCAAATTCGCACCAGCAGGCGCATCCTCATTCCAAAAATTGATGTGTCCACCAGCGACTGTGGGCTACCTATCAAGCTAAAGCGACGGCAATTCCCCATCCGTGTGGCATTCGCCGCATCCATCAACAAAGCCCAGGGTGCCACCCTCAAGCGCCTTGGTCTATGGCTGCCGCAACCAGTTTGAGGACATGGCCAGGTGTATGTTGGCACTTCCCGTATGGCAGATTCAAGAGAAATCATCGTCGGAGCGCCTGCAGCCTATTATGATGACGCGGAGTACATTGTAACTGACAATGTGGTGTTCAAGCAACTGTTGAACGACGATGCTGTTTAGCCATGCTGTGTTTGTGCCGGCCGGATCATATTTTGCCAGATACATTGTTATTATGTTTCATTATTCGCATGCTGTTTTTCAGTAGTTCCAGCCCATACGAGTTCGTGAAAAAATACTTATTCCAATTGTAACATGGCTTTTCGATGGATGTTGAGAGGACCCTTTCGCTCTGACGTTGCTTGGATGCGACCGAATGTCGCAGACGAGGCGCTAGCCGGCCCACGGGCACGATTCCAGCATATAGTCTCTGAACGCCCCTATCCCATCCCCTCGATTCTCATCCGCCCCCCCTGGTGAGACCCGCCAGGCCACATGTCGAATCAAACGTACTTGGGCGGAGCAGCGGGTGGCGGGGAAGGCCCCGTCTAATACCATGGAGGCGACGACGGAGGGCATTGATGATGTCGCTGGGTACGACAACAGTTGAGAAGATCGGGAAGGGTCACAAGGGAAAAGGGTATCTTCTGAAGTAAGGCTGCCCCTCTCGATCCCCCCAAAAGAGCTCGGTTCTCCTGGTTTTATACTCTCGTCGGGGCACCAAAGGTGCCCCAGAACATGCATGCGCTCCTGTTCACACGGTGTGGCACCAGAAGAACCCAAAAGGAACGGGAACGGGCGTGTACGGCCGAAACGCCGCACCAAATGGCTCAGAAACGCAGATAAGGAACTTGGATCTGCGGGCAGCTTCTGACACGAACGCCTAGAACTGAAGGTACTTCTCATTGTACAGAGCGGCGCTCGACAGCCCCGACAGCTGGGCATAATCGACCCAGCCCTGCTGGCCCCGGATCGTCGTAACGGATTGTATGAGACGCTGACAATGATGTCGCGACCTTATAGACCTACGTGACTGACACCAACTCCCATTTGTGCCTGTGAACTGACGCCGGATCATCTGAAGTCAGACGCCGCATCATGATGAGGCAGCGGGGCGCCGGCTCGTCTCACGCGGGATCAGGGCGATCGTCGTCTCCATAGCTTCCACTACCGTTGTAGCGGATTCTGGACGCGTACAGCGAGTCACGCACAAAACGTGCCACGTGGAAAGCAATGTGTGAAATGGATGAATTGTTGAGAGGAGGTTTCCACGTGGCGTGGCAGGCCAGAGGTCTTCCGGTCCCACTCGTTCTCCCTCCGTCCTTACAGCTGTCCTTGTCCTGCAGCCATCCCGTCCCTCCTCTCCCCCTCCATCCCGCCTACTCTATCGTATATCCCTACCAAAACACTTGTTTCTAGCAGACCTCTGTGTCACCTCATGCGAGAGGTCCGTGAACAACTCATGTGCCCACCCCTTGCGAGGCGACCTGGGCTGCACGCGCTCCCTTCGCTGTCCACAAGCACGTTCGTGCTGTGAAAGGCCACACCAAGATGGCCACTCGGCGCTCCCGGATTGTCAAGTACTCCAATAATCAGTAAGTTTTTCTGACTGTATTGTGCGATTCCGCGCCGTTCTCATATGAGAAAAAATGGTGTCAAGAGGTGGTGCAAATAATTGTGCTTGGGTGCCTTTTTGAGCAGGAGAACGGAAGCGCCCCAGCGGAAGAGGAAATCAACACCGACCTCGCGAGACTCTCCTGAGGCGGGCCATATTCTTCTTCTCCGGTGGTGATATGAATACGCCCTTATCAGAGGCCAGTTGCTAGGAATTGGGTTCAGACGGATAAGAGGGGCGGCCGGCACCGGCTAGCGGACGAAAGCCTCATGCTCCTCAAACTGGAAATCGTAAAGGCAACACACCCAGGTTAGGTGTGAGAGCTTGACGGTGGGCTACGTCACCCGCTTTCGTTTCTGCGCTTCCTGTCCCCGATTTTCCACAGCGGGAGAATTCGAAAGACGGCACTACTGTTTCTATCCAGGCATGCAAATTTAAAGGTGAAATGGGGGCACTACGCACTTCTCAGATCCAGATGGAAGATGAACCCAGTGAAATGCCAGCCGTTGCTTGTCAGCCTGTCCTTTGCGAACGCTCTTCAAGCAATAGGCTGCCATCGCTTCTGAGAGAGCTTCCCAGCCATCCAGCTATGTATTGGACATGCGCGCGCCAAGTGCAGTCTATGCGAGCCATGCGATCAACCGGTGTCTTCGTAGCATGACCTTTTTTCGCGGCATGCAAATATCTTATTTGGCAACAGCGATTGTGGCCAGCAGACAGGGGGGTCACATCCAGTGACCCCCCCGTCAGCTGTTTACAATCGCTGGTCCCCGGAAATATTCCATCGCGATACCAGAAAGCACAGACTCAATGCAAGAACGGCGTCCCCATAGGGCGAATGCAGTTATGTGGAACGGGGGCTACTGGGCGCTTGAACCGGAGGTACTCACGCGAAATGGCGGTCAGAATGCATGCAGCATGTGTAGAGGATGCCGTTTGCAATCAGTTCGCAATTTTCCAAGTGATGGGCTATCTCTGGCCAATATTGAAACCCATACGGATTTGGCCGCGATTTATGCGAAAACATTTGGACTCGTCATCCGAATACGGGTTCGTGTTGAACCACCCATGTCGGGGCTTTGCGTCTCTTCCCGCCTGTGGCGGGGGGTCGGACGACGATGACATACGCCCGCGGCGGCAGCTCAAGGCAACGGCGGTTTTGTCCGCCAAGGAACGCGGGCGGCCGGTGGGCCTTCGCATCGGGCTGCTTGTCCTAGCCGTCGGTCGCTATCGCCGGTGCGCGAGACGCGCGTTACCGCAGCGTCCGGAGGACATGGGCGTTCGACGCTGGATGACGTTTGGACTTCGCCTGAGGCGTTTCAGGCGGCGGTGGCCTTGTTTGGCGACGGACAGAGTCGGCGTATGGACGGGCAGCGTGTGCCTCGTGGCATCGGGGCGGCCGCCCTGGCCTCGGCTTGGAATCGCCAGACGGAGGCATTGCGCCGGGCGGTTCGTGATGCCCATGTCTATGTCCTTGAGGACGCCATGCCGGTCTTGGCTCGGGCCATGAGCGTGGCGGCAGACTCGGCGGCTGCCTTCGACC
>ENA-ORXR01005346-ORXR01005346.1-marine-metagenome-genome-assembly--contig:-NODE-5346-length-10246-cov-8.226079_pt1 | contig 10246 bp, 5 predicted proteins | sample MGYA00237866_ERZ511479 | MGnify/ENA metagenome assembly ERZ511479
GGGTTGCTGCCCCTTGCCCCGCCCCCCCCCCCCCTCCCCCCCCCTCTCGTAGCCCGGCCGCTGCGTGACCCCACGCACCGCCTGTTGGCCCGCCGACCGTTGCGCCGCGGCAGGCTGCGCGAGTGTCCGTGGGCCGCCGCCCCGCGGGCTCGGCCGGCAGCCTCCATTGCTGGGCGGCGGGTCGGCGGCCGGTGGGTGGCCCCACGGGTGGGTGGGGGCGCCCCGGCCCGCCGGCCATCCCCCCGGGGCGCGCGACGCCCCCCCCGCCGCCGCCTGTCCCGCCTGGCGCGCTGTCTGCGCCCCACCGCGGGCCGTGGTGCGTGGCCGCCCGAGGCGTGGCCGCGTCACGCACGGGGAGTGGCCGCCCGAGGCGTGGGCGGCCGAGGCGTGGCCGTGGCGCGCGCGCGGTCGGCTCCACCGGGGGTGGGGTGGGGGGGGGGGGGGGGGGGGGGGGGGGGGGGAGGTGGGGAGGTGGCGGCCGAGATGCTGCGCGACCGCAGGCCCCCGGGGGCCTGTCGCACCGCGCCGGCGGTGGGAGACGCCCGCTGCCGCGGGTGTCCACGACGTGGTGACCACCTGTCCCGTGTTGGGGGCGCCCGGCGGGGGCCGCCCGCCGCGGTGGGGGCGGCTTCCGCTGCTGCCGCCGCCGCCGCTGCCGCCATTGCCGCCGGTTTGGTGATACCGCCGCCGCTGCGGCCGTTGCGGCCGGTAGGGTAATACCGCCGCCGCTGCCGCCGCCGCCGCCGCCCGACGCGCCGTCGGCGCCGTCGACGCTGTTCCGGGCGCCGCGGGCGTGCACACCCGCCCTCCCGTCGCCGCCCGCCGAGCTGGCGCGTCGTTGCGCGTGGGCGCGCACCGCCCGACGGCGGGCGGGAGGGGGACGGCCCCCCGCGTTTGCAGGCGCAGCCGCGCCGGTGGAGGGCCCCATGGGGCCCCGCCCCCCCGCCGCCGCCCAGCGCGGGTGGGTGGCCGACCGCGCGGGCGGGCGGGCGGGCGGGGGGGCGGGTTGGCGGCCGCGGTGCCGGGCCGGCGGGCGGGCGGGCGGGCCGGCGGGCGGGCCGGCAGCCGAGTCCGCCGGTGGGCGTGGCGGCGCGCCCGCGGCGCCGCCGCCGACAGCCACGAGGGGCTTGCAGCACCCGCGCCGCCGCCGCGGCGGTACCGGTGCCGCCGTCCCCCCCCCCCCCCAACCCCCGTTGCCGCAGGGATGGGGGTCGGCGCGCCCGCCCGCGCTTGGTTGCCACACCCCGACGCCCGTGTCCCCCGCGTGCGGTGGGGGCCGCCGGTTGGTCGGCCGCCGCCACCGCCGCGGACCCCCCCTGCCGCCGCCACCGCCGCCGCGGCGCCGCGGGGCTCGTACGCTGCGCGGCGGGCGGCGGCGGCGGCGGCGGCGGCTCCACGGATACGGCGGCGGCGGCGGCGGCGATGCGTCGCCGCGGCCGCGCCGCAGACGGCGCACCCGCGGCGGCGAGGCGGCGCGGGTGTGCCGCGTGTCTGGGGCGCGGCGGGGCGGCGGCACCACGGGTGGGGGGCGGTGGGCTCCCGGCGGGCCCCACTCTTGCGCGGCCCCGCCGTGCGTCGTTTCCCCCCCCCCGCTCCCTCCGCCCCCCCGCCTCACCCCGTCCACGCCCCGACCCTGCGCAGCACTCGCCGCGCGTGTGCGTGTGTCTGCAGTGGCGGGTCCTCCCCTTTCTTTTCTCGTCATTGCCCGACGCGGCGGCTGAAACGGTCGGGGGGGGGCGCCGACCGCCGCGCGGCGGCGCCGCGCGTCGGCGAGTCTGCCCGCGCGTGGAGCGGACCGTGCGTTGTAAGTGGTGGGGTGCCGCCTCGTGCCTTCCGCCCTTTGCGTCCGTCTGTCGGCCGCTGGCAGGTGCACCACCGTGGGGGGGTGCGCGCGTGGGTGGGTGCGCGCGTCATTTTGCGCATCGCTTCGCACGCTGCGGCTGCTGCAGACGCCGACCGACCGACCGACCGACCGACCGTGTCGCCCGTGGCTCTTTGGGCTGTCCCGGGTCCTGGGAGGAGGCGCCCGCGGCGTCGACCGGGTGTGTGGCGGCGCCCCCTCCCCGCTCCCCGTCGGTTCCCGTACCGGGCAGCGCTCAAGGTTTCCGCCCGAAGTGGCGCGAGCTGCCCCGCCACCGACCCGCGGCGACCGCCCTGTATTTGGTCAACAGCGCGTCTCCATTGCCCCGCTTCGGCCAACGTCCCCCCCCCACTTTTCCCCGCTCCGCACACCGCCGTTGCTGAACGTGGCGCCGATGGGGCGCCTAGGTGGGCCGTGCACCGCCCGCCGGTGTCGCCGCCGCTCCCGGACGGTCGGCGTGCTGTTGGCGGCGGCGTTTGCGGCTTCCGCCGTGTCGGCCGTGTCGGAAGCTGCGGTAGCAAAGCAGCGGCTCGAAGGAGTGGCGGCCGCGGTTGCGTCGACACCCGCTTCCCCCTCCCCTCTCCCCCCGCTGCCGCCGTCGCCGCCAAGCCCCGCTGGGGCCACCGCCACTGACGCCAACGCTGCTGCTGGATCCGTGGGTGGCTTGTCACGGCAATCCAACGAGCACGAGTACAATGAGCAGGCGGCGGCGTATGAGCGGGACCGCCAAGCCTACTGCAAGCAGTTTCCGTACAACCACATCTGTTCAGAGCCGGCGTTGGAGCCACTGACAGTGCCACAACAAGAAGCGGAGAAGGAGGAGGAGGAGCAGCAGCAGCAGCATCAGCAGCAGCAGTACGCGCCAACCTTTTTCACTGCCCCACCGCAACCGCAGGAGCAAGAGCAAAATTGGCTGCCGCAGCAGCAGCAAGTGCCGACCTTCTTCACGGCCCCGCCGGAACCGCCAGAGCAAGACGTGCCGCAGCCCGAGCCCCGTGACTTGTCCTTTTCCGACTTGCAGCCCTCAAGCGAGGTCATCACCCCGACGCCGCAGGCGACGTCCTCTGAGACTGAGACGCCCTCGCCAGAGGCAACCCCATTGGTGGACGACCAGGCCCGACCAGTGCCACAGGCGGTACCGCTGCCATCGCCCATCGATATCAGCGACACCGGCATAGATGTCGGTGGCGACGACACAGAGGACGGCGGCGGCGACGGTAGCGACTCTTCTGCTGACGACACACCGCAAGAGCAGCCGCAGGCGACGCCGACCCAAGATCCGGTCCTTGGATCCGAGACGGAGATGGTCGCCTCTTCCGAGGTGTGTCTGCTCAAGAACGAGTGGGACAACTACCTCCGTGACAACGAGAAGGCGCTGAAGAAATACAACATGCCCGACAAGGAGCGCGAGTCGTTCACAGAGGCGATCAAGGCCGTGCCGACCAAGATTGGCAAGTACCACTGCTTCCGCGACCAAGCCGAGTTTGACTACATGGGCGAGCTGGTCGCCGACGCCTTTTCCACTGCGAAAGACGCGCAAATGACGGAGCGGGTGCTGCTCTCTGACGGTAACGGTGACATGCCGGGCGACCTGCAGACGTCGGAGCGGCAATCCTGCTTGAGCCGCGCCCACGCGTGCATGGGGAGCTGGCGGTACGGTTGCACGTCCCGCAGGCTCTGCTGCTGCCCATCGTTTTGCGTCGGCTATTTCGACACGGTGTTTAGCTCGCTGCGCATCGCCCAGTCGACGGTGAATCGGAGCACCAATAGCTGCTGCGTGAGCTGCTTCTGTTAGTGGCTCGGATGGATTGGTGGAGAGAGATTGGGGGATGGGGTGGGGGGTGAGTAGGGGGCCGTGGGAGGTATCTGCATCGTGTGGTATTGTTCCGCTGTTGCCCTCTGGCCTGTCGCTCGCTACCCTCTTGCCCATTGCCAATCGGGCACTCACCAATGCATGGGGTGTGGCCCTGCGCATCAACAGCAGCGCGCACTTCTCTTTCGGCGTCCACCAACGTCGCCACCCGACTGGGCCACTCTCAGATGAAGTGTTGCCAGTGCCAGCAGATGCCAGGAGACACTGTACGGCAGCAGCCATTGTCACGTTGCAGAACTGCACGCCACGCTCGGCTCGCTCTGATGGTCACGCAGAAAACAGCAGCTCGGGGTCGGGGGGAGTTTGGCTGTGGCGCCCTCTGATTGGCTGGGTCACCAGATGGCACTTGCTTCCTCACTACAGCTGTAGCCATCTCGGGCGGACGCAGTGGTATATATATATGGTACCACGCACACCGCCCTGACGACCTCCACCGCCGGCCGCAGACGATGATGATCCCCTCCTCAGTGACACCATAACACGCACATCGTTTGTCCTTGTGCGCGATCAAGCGTGCATTGTTGAGAGCGTCTCCGTGCGGTCCCGACCCCACCCCGCGCAATGCCTGCGGTTGCCCCCCCCCCCGGCGGTGGGCGCCCCCCCCCCCGCCCCCCACAGCCGCCCGCGCTTCTCCACCGCTTTTGACGCGCCGCCCGGGTCGGTCGCGCGGCCCGCCTCCTCGGCGGGCGCCGACGGCGACGCCGACCGCCGCCCGTCGTCGGCGCTCAGCGGCGGGGGCGGGGGCGGCGTCGCCGCGCCGCCCCCCGCCCGCCGCCCGTCGACGGGGGGCGGGCACCGCCACCGGGGCGGCGGCGGTGCCGGCAGCGGCGGCGGCGGACGCGGCGGCGGCGGCGGGTGCAGCGGCGGCCCACCGGCCGTGCGCCCGTGCGTGGCCGTGCGCCTCGCCGCCGACGCGGGGGTGGCCACCGCCCTGTACGTGGCGCTCCCGTCGCAGCGCCGCACCGCGGGCGGGCGTGACGGGGTTGTGGCCCCCGCGCCCGTGGCGGCGGCGCCCGCGGCGGGCACCCCCACGGGCGCCCGCGCGGCGCCGCGGGCAGCGTCGGGCCGGCGGCGGGCCCCCCCCCGTGCGGGCGAGACGCGGATGCACGCCACCCGCCGTCGGCGGCGGCGTCGGCGTCACCCACCCCCGCGGCTGGCGGCGGGGCGCGCCGTCGGCTGCGCCGGTGGGGCCGACCGCGCGTGACCGTGGCGCCCCCGCGTCGACCCGCTGCGGCGGCAGCGGCGGCGGCGGGGACGCGGCCGCCGGTCGCGCCCGTGGGGGGGGTCCCCCTCGGGTCGGCCGCCCGCACGGGCGCCCGACCCGCGTGGGGGGGGTGCCGGCGGGGGGGCGCCGGGGCGGACGCGTGGGCGCCCCTCGGCGGGCGCTTGGCAGCGCCGCCGCGGGGGGCGGCGCGCCGCGGCGGGTGGGGTGTGGGGTGTCCCCCACCCCGCTCCGCCCCGCGGCTCCTGTCGGCCGCCCCGCGCTGTGGACCGTCCGTCGGGCGCGTGGTCGCACCGAGGCGCCCTTTGTTTTTTCTCCTCTACCACCGCGTGCGGCTCGTGCGCGTGGGCAGAGGCTCCCCGCTGCGCTTGCCCTCTCGTTGCTGCGGGTGACGGCGGCGGAGCTGCGGGGAGAGGACGCGGCGACGCGCCGCACCGCCGCCGCCGCGGTCGCCGCGTGGCCGCCGCGAGTGGCTCCCGCGGCGGGCGTGCGCGCCGTTGGGGGGGGGGGGGGGGGGGGGGCGAGCGGCGAGCACCCGCCGTGCCCGTGGGTGGTGGTGGCGGTTTCGGGCGCCCCCGCCGCTGTGGCTGCTGCGTTTGGCGGCGGCGTGTCGACGCGCGGCCTTGCGTGGGGGGACGCGGATTGTGCGAGGTACTGGGAGAGTACCCGGCAGTGGGGTCACCGTCTTTATGGTGCATGGGGTGGTTGTGGGTGCTGTTTCTTCCGCCCTTCCCCCATCAAGGCGGTCAGATGCGCCTGGCCCTTTCTTTCATGGGGGCGGCGCACCCTCGGTCAACGGCTCCTCCCCGACCGCCGCCGCGGAGGCGGGGCGCCACAGCGACAACTTGTTGTTTATCCAACACCTGCCCACAGTGCGCGGACGCGCAACCCCCCGCCCCACACCCATCAAAGGGGATGGCAGCGGCTCTGAACCGTGGAGCTCGAGACACCCGCCCTCCCGCCTCAGCTTCAAACCCAGCGACGGGGCGACCGACCACGCCCGCCGACAGCGGCGCCACGAGGCGTGCTCACACAGCGGAAGCACCGTCGTCAACGCCGGATAGAGGCTCACTGCCGGCGCCCGTGTCGGGCCCGACACAGCTGCAGCGCGCGCCTGAGAAACCACCCGCGTGGGGTCTCAAGCGCGCGCTCCAGCTGCGCCACTCGGGTGACCAGTGAGGCCTCCAGCTCGTCCCACCGCTCCCACTCGCTCCCAAAAGCGTGCAATGCGTGGGCCCCCTCCAGCGCCTCGGCCCAGTGCTCGCCGCCCTGAAGGGCCTCCAGCATCCCCCAGGTCGTCGAGGCCCACAATTGAGGGGCCGCCTCCCGCGTGCGCACCTCGAGGGCACGGCCGTAACAGGCCACCGCCTCTGTCAGGTTGGCGGTCCGATCGCCGCCCACCCGTTCCGCGTACGCCAAGCCCGCCCTGTGCTGCGCACTGGCCCATAGCAGCGGCTCCACCTCTGGCGTCAACACCTCGAGGGCGCGCTGGATGCATGTCAGCGCCTCCTCAGTATTAGCCGCCTGGTCGCCGTCCACTCTTTGTGCAAACGCGGCGCCCATGCGGTCCTGCACCAGCGCCCAGGCATGAGGCTCCGTCTCCCGTGTCCACACCTCCAGCGCGCGCTGGTAAGATGCCAGCGCCTCTTCCATGTTGGCTGCCTTGTCTCCGTCTTCTCTCTGTGCATATGCGGAGCCGATGCGGTCCTGTATCTCTGCCCAGCCATATGGTGCCGCCTCTCGCGTCCATACCTCGAGTGCCCGGCGGTAGCATGCCACCATCTCGTTGTTGATCTGGCTGGCCCCCCTCTCGCCGCCCATCTGCTGCTCGAAAAGGTCTGCCAGCTTGAGATGCGTTGAGGCCCACGCCGCCGGTTCCGCCTCTTGCGTCCACACGTTCAGGACGCGCCAGTAGCACGCCACTGCCTGCTCCAGGTTCGCCGCCTTGTCACCGTCCACTCGCTTCGCGTATGCCGCACCCATAGAGTTCTGAGTCGTCGCCCACGCCAGTGGTGTCACCTCTTGCGTCTGCTCCTGCAGGGCTCGACGGAAGCACGCCAACGCCTCCTCCATATTGACCGCCTCATCGCCTTCTATCCGCGCCCCGTACGCGGCGCCCATGCTGTGCTGGGCTAAAGCCCATTGCAGCGGCGACGTCTCCTGCGTCCACACCTCGAGAGCCCGGCGATAGCACGCCACCGCCTCTTCCATATTGGCCGTCTTGTCGCCGTCAACCCGCGCGGCGTATGCCTCGCCCATGCTGTGCGTCGTTTCGGCCCATTTCACAGGCGCCATCTCCCGCGTGCGCACTTCGAGGGCGTGCCGGAAGTATGCCATTGCCTCCGCCAAGTTGATCACCTTGTCGCCGCCCGCCCGATCCACGTACGCCATGCCCAAGCAGTGCTGAGTCTCTGCCCAGGGAAACGGCGTCGTCTCCCGCGTCCGGACCTCCAATGCGCGGTAAAAGCAACGCAAGGCAATCTGGAAGTTGGCCGCCTTGTCGCTGTTACCCCGGTGTGAATACAGGAAGCCCAAATCGTTCTGCAACTGTGCCCATAGAAGCGGCGCCGCGGCTCGCGGCACCACCTCCAAACCTCGCCGCAGCAGATTGGCAGCGGCCTCCTGGTTTTCTGTCGTGTTGCACCCCATTTGACACAGGAAGGCCATGGCCAGACCCCAGTGTGCGGCACCCAGCAGCACCGGGGGGTTGTGCACCGAGTGATCCGAGTCGTCAATGATAGCACGCAGCGACGCCAACACCAGCCCCACATCACCTTGGTGGCCGGCACGTGACCCCGTCCGCGAACGAGCACGGTGCCACTCCTCCGTCATCAAGGACGCCATCGCCAGGACATCCTTACTTGCCGCTGCATGCCGCGCTACGTTCTTGTACCAGTACCCGTCGTCAGCGGTAGTCCAAAAGTGGTAGTACAGCCACCCATACGTGTCCGTGTCGTCTACAGGGCAGTCCTTGGCGTGCTCATCCATCAGCCTCTGATGGGCGGCAATGCCGTCTTCACCCAACAAGCTGTGGGCATATTCACGGACGACCGGATGAACGATTACACCCGCTACGAGGCCCCGGTCAGCAACCACTTGGCGCAGGAGCCCGGCCTGCACGAGAACTTCCACTAGCCGAAGAACACCCGGATGCACCGCCACGTCACCAGAAAACAGCCCTTGCGGGCGTGAGGAACAGCTACCCTCATCTGCACCACCGGTGACACCGAGTTGGGGCCGCCACAGACGCTCGAGCACGTGCAGGCCAATCTGCTCGTTGGCTGGCAAGATGCCAAGGGCTGCAAAGGCCGCGCAACTTCCGTCATCAGGGAGCAGCGCTCGGCTTGTAGCTAGCGTCGCTCGCACGACACGGTTGGGCTTGTCGACGCCCTCCATGTGATCCCTATGCAGGACGCCGGGGCGCCGGCCCACAGTGCTCACGGCCAGACCGGGATCCACTGGGGGGATCGAGCCCAATTCCTGCCCTACCTCGGGCCCCCGCCTCATCCACCAGTCCACGCCATGCTCAGCTCGGTCTCGGCCCAACACAAGACCAAGTGCACCGTGCTCGCTTGAGGTGATCTTGTCGTAGATGTCCTGTAGACGCTGCGCCCACCCATGTATGACAGCGCCTGCTACCGCCGCCTTGGCAGCCGCCGTGAAAAACGTTGCCTCCACCTCCTGCAGCACGATTTCCACTTGCACCATCACCGTGCACAGCTGGTCCACCTTCGCAGCACCAAGCTCACTTGGGTGCTTGCGCAATTGCACAAAAATGTGGCTCAGCAGGTCAAACGCTACGCCCTCGCACGTCCCAACTGCATCCTTGCGTTGAGCGTCACGATCGTCCGTCAACACCGCCAGAACCCCAACTTGAGCGACAAGAAGGCCGAGGCGCAACGCAGGTCCAATGACCGACATGGAACTCGCTTGGTCGATTGCAACGGCCGCTTGGTGGACGCTGCTCGTGCCAGACAGCCCCACAGAGGCTGTCGGCGCCAGCCAATGCTGCACATTGAGCACAAAGCACCGCCCGCGGCGCGCCAGCATCCTTGACGCAATACCGATATCGTTGTCAGCTGTCCCCGGCAGCGGTGGCAACACTGACCGTAGTAGCTCACGCACGCGTATCGCATCGTCCCATTCACTTAAGCCGGCGCCCACAAGCGCCTCCCACGGGGTCAAAAGGGATCTCCCGCCCGAGAGCCAGGTCATGCAGATGTCCGGAGACGGTGCCTCGAGCAGCAGCTTCACGTCCAACTGATAATGGTCTTCGGCAATGGAGCCGCTCTCAGTCCCTCGCAAGAAGAGCAGGCGGGTGGTGTGGGGCACACCGGCAACAGCGGCCTCCTTCTCGCTCGCCGCCCGCAAAGCACCAGCCCCCAGCTCCAAGGCGATACATGACGGGCCTGCCGCGCGAAAAGTATCCACCGACGCGGGCAACCTACGAGGGGGGTTGTTCCACAATACGTAGACGTTGCGACCAAGACACGCGTGCACCTCCGAGCCGGGGGCGACCTTGCGCGTGGGATGTGTACACGACACCACCCGAAACGTAGTCAGCGAATACCCTTGTCCAGGCACGTGATCACCCCCGTCGGTCTGCGGGGCAATAGATGGGACGACTATCGACGATGGACCCGCCATTGCGTGCGGGTCATCCATTGTCTTGAGACTGGTTGATGGCTTACCGTCGCCAGAATCCGTCGATGCCGGCGCCATGGCCGCGGAAACGGCCGACGCAGAGGCCCCAGCATCCGCACCAGCACCCGTGCAAGGACCACTTCGCGACGACGAGGCCATCGCGACCGTCGCCTGCCGAACAAAGCACAGGCAACAGCGTCGCCCTCAACCCCACCGCGCTGGCGAACCAGCACCGCGTGCAGTGCACGCACGAACGCCGCACTACGTTCTCCGTGTATAGCCGCTGTCCAGAGGAAACTCGCGAGCGCCTTTATGCACGCGACAGATTGCGATGCGTCCCCCAGGCATCAAGCGGCGCTGGGTGAGTCACATGCAACGTGGCCAGCGCGACCAGGGGTAGTCGACATGAGAGCACTCCCTGCAACGTTGGCCCCAGGTCATGTTTTCGAAACGTGGCGCAACGTGGCGCAAACGTGTCTCATTATTAAGGAAATGGGGCCGGAACGGCCCCACACCAGGCCCGGGTGCCATGCACCACCAAGGTTTTTTTTTTTTGAATACACATATGAGGGCGAAATGAAAAGGAGACACGTGCACAGTATCCGGCCACATCCGGCCAAATAATTAAAAACGACCCGAAACATTT
>ENA-ORXR01005347-ORXR01005347.1-marine-metagenome-genome-assembly--contig:-NODE-5347-length-10246-cov-3.185957_pt1 | contig 10246 bp, 6 predicted proteins | sample MGYA00237866_ERZ511479 | MGnify/ENA metagenome assembly ERZ511479
GAAAATCACGGTATCAAAGTCGACCGCGCCGTGCTCTCGCGCCTCTCCGGGGATTTCGCGCAGAAAATGGCTCAGCTCGAAGATGAAGCTTATGAGCTTGCGGGCAAAAATTTCAATCTCGGCAGTCCCAAGCAGCTTGGCGAAATTCTGTTTGATGATCTGGGTCTGCCGGGCGGGAAGAAGACCAAGACGGGCGCATGGCAAACGGGCGCAGGCATTTTAGAGGATTTGGCGGGGCAGCACGCCTTGCCGAAAACCGTTCTGGATTGGCGCTCATATTCAAAACTAAAATCGACATATACCGACGCGCTTGTCGGGCAGATTAATCCCGAAACAGGCCGCGTCCATACGAGTTTTTCGCTCGCGGCGACGACGACAGGGCGGCTTTCATCATCGGATCCCAATCTGCAAAATATTCCTATCCGCACAGAGGACGGGCGTAAAATTCGCGACGCATTTGTCGCCGAAGACGGCCATGTTTTAGTGGCCGCTGATTACTCGCAAATTGAACTGCGTCTGCTGGCCCATGTCGCCGATTTGACGACCATGAAACAGGCTTTTGCTGATGGGGTGGATATTCACGCGCTGACGGCCAGTGAAATGTTTGGCGTTCCGATTGCTGATATGGACAGCGCCACGCGGCGCAAAGCCAAGGCGATTAATTTCGGAATTATCTACGGTATTAGCGCTTTCGGGCTAGCCAATAATTTGGGGATTAGCCGCACCGAGGCGAGCGAATATATCAAAAGCTATTTCCAAAAGTTCCCCGGCATTGGCGACTATATGGAAGAGACCAAAGAAGAGGCGCGAAATCTCGGCTATGTCTCAACAATATTTGGCCGCAAGTGCCACATCCCCGGGATCAAAGACCGCAACGGCGCAACGCGGGCCTTCTCCGAACGCCAAGCCATCAACGCCCCCATCCAAGGCGCCGCCGCCGACGTCATGCGCCGCGCCATGATCCGCATGCCGGAGGCCATTGCGAGCATAGACGGCGCGCGCATGCTGTTGCAGGTGCACGATGAACTGGTGTTCGAAGTGCCTGAGGGGAATGCTGATGAGTTGATGAGCGCAGCCAAAGAGGTGATGGAAAATGCAGCCATGCCTGCGGTCAATATCTCTGTGCCGTTAGTGGTCGAGGCGAAAGCCGCGAAGAACTGGAACGACGCGCATTAAAGTCAGGAAGAATATAATTGGAATACGAATTAATATATGACGCGGCAGATCGTAATTATGAATGGTTAAAGTTTATAATTCCAGGTCTGGTTCTTGCGGTGGGAACTGGAACCCTTACTTTCTCTAGAAAGGCTAGAACAGCATTCATCAGAAATATGCCGGAACGTGTTGGACATGTATTCAGTGCCATAATGTTTGGCCTCTCTTTGCTCTGGGTTTGGGGTGCGGGCCAGAGTGTATTCATGTCTGAAAATGACATTGCAGGATCGTCAAAAGATAAAAGTTGCGCTGTAGTTTCCGGAAAGGTCGAAAATTTCACGCCTATGCCTAAAAGTGGCCATGCACAAGAAACGTTTACTGTGTCCGGCGTTAAATTTGGATTTTCCGACTTTCAGATCACAGGTGGATTTAATAATACATCATCTCATGGGGGGCCAATTTACTTGGGACGAAATGTACGCATTTGTTATGTGGACCCTTATCAAACTGGAAACAATATCATTGCAAGACTTGAAGTCGAGGCAAAGGCAGCGAAGAACTGATATCCTACTCTCGTAAGCCGCTTCCTGATGAGGCTACCTTTTATATCTAGCAAGAGTAATAATTTTCCTCATCCGCTTCGGCGGCTCGGCTGAAGCGCGCCGATCGGCGCAGTACTACTCGAAGGTCGTGGAAAATTATGGTGAGACAAACGGCCGAAAGGCGTAGCCTTTCGGAACTTCGCTGTAATTTATCCACTGGATAAATTACGGTCGCTGCGTTTATCCAAATTTCAGTTCAGGATGCGCGTTTGTGAGCGTGGCGTTCTCCGGCAGATAGGCCGTGACCTTCGCGCCGCAAGTTTCTTCGCCATACATATCGACCCGACTATGTAAGATGACTGCTCCTTGTTAAACCCAAGGCGAATCTTTTTCATTTTTGTATTCCGGCGGGTCTTGCGTTGCGCCTCGAGGATTGTTCGGACCTTGATCGAAAGCGTAAAGCCCTACGGTTTTAGGCGTTGGAACTTTGCTATACCAATCGTCAAGTGAGTCCCATTCTTCTTTCTCTATTCGAGACTCCAAGGCATCGATAGCTTCCAAATTATTTGTGACTAAAAATGCGGGAATAGGGTCGAAATCTCGCCATCTATCTTTGCCCATAGCGCCCGAATATAGAGAGACTGTAGGCAATCTGTCATGTAATTTTAAACGCGTTCTTTGATCCTTAGGCAATCGGACCTTCATTATCATAATTGAGTGGCAATGTGGCAAGTCATATCCTGTACGCAAATCGGTCTTCACAGCAATTAGAGTGGGATTAAGCTGAATGATTTTGGCTGGATTGGCGCAGCCAACTGCAAAATGTTCTTTCAGTCTTTTCCAATATAAAAAATTCATCCCGGCTAATAGCCCGAACAAAAAGAAGTAAAAGAGACTTTTCTCGATTGAAAGGTAAAAGACTACGAGCATTAATGTGAACCAAATTAACGGCCAGACGGGTTTAAGAAAGAACCATCTGACAAAAGAGACTTTCAGGTTCCCCGGAGTTTTGGCAACGGTGCTGTCGTCTATCTTAAACGTCGCTTTGTTTTCGACTTCCAATGTTCCGTCCTTTTATAAAGTTACCCAAACTTAAGTTCAGGATGCGCGTTTGTGAGCGTGGCGTTCTCCGGCAGATAGACTGTGACCTTCGTGCCGCGGCCTTCTTCGCTGTCCATGTCGACCCAGCCATTATGGCGCTCGACAAAGCGCTGGACCAAAGCCAGGCCGAGGCCGGCTCCGCCGCGTTTGGACGAGAAGCTCTCAAAGACTTTAACTTGGTCTTCATGGGCGATGCCTGCGCCATTATCGATGACGGAAATCCGAACGCCGGCGGGGGTGCGCTCGGCGGTGATTTCGACTTGGCCGCCTTCATCAGTAAAGGTCAGGGCGTTAGAGAGCAGATTATGGAGAACCTGTTTAAGGCGTTTTTCATCGGCGCGGATGACGCCAATATCGTCGGGGCAGGTCACGATTAAATTGCGGTGGGTATCAGAGGCCTTGGTGTGCACAAATTCAGCAGAGCTGTGAACCAGCTCAGCTACGTCTACATCACCGAGTTCCAGATCCAGCACGTCGGCGTCAATCGCGGCAATGTCTAAAATATCATCAATGGTTTTGGCTAAATCATCGGCGGCGGTTTTGACGGCAAAGATATATTCTTCTTGGACGTCATTGAGCTCGCCTGTGCTCTCCAGGCCGAGCATTTCAGAATAGCCGCTGATGGTGGTGAGCGGCGTGCGCAATTGATAGCTGACATGGCCGACAAATTCGCTCTTGATGCGGTCGGCGGCTTCCATGGCCTCGGCGCGCGCAATCAGCGCGGCTTCGGCTTTGCGCGCTGTGGTGACATCGTCCCACGCAATCAGCGTCGCCCCGTCGGGCAGCGGGCGCGAGAGATATTTTAAGATGCTGTCATCGCTGCGCTTAATCTCGGAGAACACATGTTTGCGCATTTCCGGCGAGGGGTCCGTGACGCGGGCTTTCATATCCGACCAGAAATCCCGGTCATGATAAAGCTTCAGGCTCCGATCAATCAGGGCGTCAAAATGCGGCTCGTCGGTTAAGGTGGCCGGCGGCAAATCCCAAATATCGGCAAAGGCAGCATTTGAGATTTTCAGGCGCCCATCCGCGCCAAAGACCGCAATGCCTTCGGATAATTTGTCCAGCGTCGCGCTTTGCACATTGATCTGTTGGTTATACCGACTGGTCATGGTCATTTCGTCGGTCATGTCTTCAAACAATAATGTCAATCCGCCCATCGGATCGCGCATACGCACAAGCCGAAGCGTGCGCCCGTCAGGCGGGTTCCACAGCTCGTCGGGGCTCTCATCGGGAAACTCTGTGTAATAGGACAGTTCTTCGGCTTTGAAATTTTTAAAATCGACTTGTTCGGGCAGGCGGCGTTTCTCGCGCAAAAGGCCCAGCAATTCGCCATGGGTGATGTCCTTCAGCGTGGCGCTGTCGAGGGCAAACATTTTCTCAAAAGCCGTATTGTGAAAGCGCAGAGTTTGGTCGCCGGTAAATTTGATAATCCCCTCGGACATGCGGTTCAGCACTTCGTCATGGGCGGCGACATAGCGGGTCAGCGTCTCGCGCAGCGTCTCGGCTTCGGTGACGTCCATCGCAATACCGCCCGCTCCGCCGGAGATCGGGAAGATGGTCATGGCCATCGATTTGCGGCGTCCGTCAATGATAACGCGGCGGGTCTCCGTCATGCGGGTATTATTGTGGAGCACTTTTTGGGCTTGGGCTTGGGCCTGCTCGTCAATTTGCAATTGATCGGCCAGCGCGGCTTGTGAGCTTTCCGCGCCAATGGCTTTGACATAGGCCTCATTAACCCAGTCCATGCGGCCTGTGCCGGTGATTTTCCACACGGGAAAGGGCGCGCGCTGCATCATATGGATAAAGGCGACAGGGTCTTTGCTCGCTTGAAGCTTGTCGTCCTGAAAACGCGAGATCGCCGTGCGGGCATCTTCGCTGCGCACGCTGGCATCTTGCAGCCAGAGCACAACCTGCGCGCCGGCGGGCATGCCGTCGGCCTCGATAATCTGCCCGCCCGGCAATTTAATCGTCGCGCTAAAGGCCTCGCCACTTTTGCGCAATGTCTCGACATAATTGCGCAGGCTTGAACCGCTAATGGTTTCGTGATCAGCAATGCCGTCTAAAACATTCCGGGCAAAGGCGCGCGGATCGCCGGGCTCGGCAAAACGGACAAGCGAGGCGAGCGCTGCCGTGCTGCCATAGACTTTGGGATTACCCCAATTACGCGGTTCGGGAATATCATCTGCCCAGACCAGAACTAATCCGGGAAAGGCGCTAAAGACGCTGTCAATGCGCGAGAGGTCTTGGTCGAGCTGCGCGCAGCGATCTTTCCATTTCCCCAGCGCCCGGCGCGGCCCAATCGTCAGGCGCAATGACCACAGCGCAACCAGCACAGCGAGCGCAACCGCGCCGGCCGTAATGATAAGCGATAGAGTTTGAGCAATTTCGGGCATAACGCCTTTATTCATTATGTGGCTTGGCTAAGCGTTAATCGCATTTAACCCTAAAGGGAAGCTTTGTCATATAAGCCGTTAAGAAGTTTTTAGGAGAAAAAGGTTAATTTTTCTCAGTAATCTTAATCTGGCATTAACCACAAATCACGTTACTGCACCGTGTAGTGATTTGCCTGCTAATTTGGCAATATCCGGGGATAAAAGGCGCTGACATGGCAAAAACGCCCGCAAAACCGACAACCGGTCGCGATAGTTTGAAAAAACTGCGCGCTGATGTCGTGCGCATTGATCAACGTCTGACGCGCGCCTCAAACGCCACGAAAAAGTCTGTCAAAGCCGTCAAGGACGCCTATGAGGCTCTATCGCTTCGCGGCGGCGGCGAGGCGCAGGATGAGCTTCGCGCCTATGTTGACCGTTTGGCGGCTTCGCTCGAAGAGCGCGTGGAGCGCGCCCGCTCTGATGTAGCCGCAACGCTTTCCGGCGGCCTGGATGATCCGCGTCTGGACAAAGTTGCCGGCGCCGTCAAAGCGGCCCAAGCGCAGCTCTCCGACGCTGAGATACATCAGGCGGAATCCATCTCTAAAATTAACGGTCATATTGCCCGCCTCGCCGCGGCGCTTGATGCGCGCCTGCAATCCCAAGCGCGCGAGCAAGAGGCGATTAAGGCCGATTTGACCGCGCGCATTGATCAAGGCACGGATAAACTTAAAAAGCGTATCGCCGAGGTCGAAGGCCAAAGCGCCGACGCGATTATGGGCATAGGCGAGCGCGTTGCCGCGCTCTCAAATGCGCTCAATACCCGCCTTGACGAGACAGAGAAAACCGCCCGCGAAAGCCTCCTGGAAATGGCTGTGGACAGCCAGCATGATATTGAGATGCAAAAGGCTGAAATTGCCCGCCGTCTTGACGCGATCGAAGAGGGACAGCGCAATGTGATTATGCCTGTTCAGCAATCTTTGGCCACGGTGTTCTCCCGCCTCGAAGCGCTGGAATCCGGTATGGTCAATGTGATCACGCCCGCCGCGCAGGGCTCCGTGCCGCCATTCCCGGCCGCTCCGGCAGATGACAAGCCTGTTCAAACTAAGCCCGTTCAAACTGAAATTGGGACTGCGCCCGTCGCCGCTGTTGCCACGCCCTATATGCCGGATGCGTTTTCGCCGCCTCCGCCGCCGGCTCTGGCCACGCCTGTTGCGCCGCCGGCTAACCCTTATGCCGTATCTGCTGAGCAGTCGCAGCAAGAGCCTGTCAGCGCTCAGATCCATCAATTTGAAGGCAATGCGGCCTATGCCGCTCCGCCGCAATATGACAACCCCTATGGCAATCCCTATGACGCGCCGGCCAACAGCCCCGCCGCGATGCAGGACTACGCTGCGCAAGCTTTTGATACGCCTGCCGCGCCGCCGCCCTTTGACGCCGGTGCTGCTCCGGCGGCGCAATATGGCGAGCCTGCGCCTATGGAGCTTTACGATACGCCGGATACAATGGATATGGCCCGCCCCGGTATTGACGCGGCAAAGTCCAAACGTAGCCTGAACCCGCGTCTTCTGCGCACAGCCGCCATGGCCGCAGGGCTTGTGGCTGTTGTGAGTGTTGGCGCGATTATGCTGAAGGGCAAATTAGGCGATAAACAGCCCCAGACTCAAATCGCCGCCTCCGAAGCGCCGGCGGTCACAACGCCGGCTGCAAATATGCCGATTGACGCGCAGCCGCAATATGATGTGACTTTAACAGAGCCGACCGGGAATATGAGCCAGCCGGAACTGTCACCCTCTGCCGCGCCTGTCCCGTCCGGCGAGTCTTATGACACCTTAATGGCCGCCGTAGAGGCGGGCGATCCGATTGCGCAAATGCAGCACGGCGTCACGCTTTTGCGTGCCGGCAAAGCTGATGAAGGCGCGGATTATGTGCGCAAATCTGCCTCGCAAGGCTTGACCGCCGCGCAATATGTTTTGGGTCACCTTTATGATACGGGCGAGGGCGTGAAAGCCGACAAAGCGCTCGCCAAAGATTTAACGCAAAAAGCGGCCCAAGGCGGTCACCGGGTCGCCATGTATGATCTGGCGGTTTATTATGTCGATGAAGCCGAGACAGCCTCTGCCAATGGACAGGCCGCCGAGGCGCAGCGCGCGATGGGCAGCGCCGTGCAGTGGTTCCGCAAGGCGGGCGAATTTGGCATGACCGACGCGCAATTTAACGTCGCGGTTCTCTATGACCAAGGCAATGGCACGCCGTCTGATCCGGCTGAGGCGCATTATTGGTATTCCATTGCGGGCCAAGCCGGCGATCAGGAAAGCGCCGCGCGCGCGCAGCAAATTGCCAAAGAGCTTCCCGCCGATATGCTGCAACGCAGCAATGCGCGCGTCGCGCAATATAAGCCCGCCGATTTCGATCTGGCCGCAAATGGCATCTTCCCCAATGTATCTTGGGAGAAAAAGGTCAGCGTGAATAAGCAGCGCGTGGTGCAAGTGCAAACCCTGCTCACCAATATTGGCTATGATATTGGCGGCATTGACGGCGCGCCGGGGCCGAAAACCCGCGACGCCATCAAAGACTTCGAACGCGCCAACGGCCTGCCCGAAACCGGCCAAATCAGCGACCCGCTGGTGGAACGCTTGGTGATTGCGTCTCAGGCTTAGGCGCGGCTAAAACCACGGCTTGCAATTCGCGTCCGGAGTCATAATAGGGCTCTCATGTTTACCCTTACCGAGTTTCTATCCAAAATGCATGTCGAAGAGCTCGACGATTTATTGTTTCGCGGGGAGCCGCTGGAGATGGGATTGCCGCGTGTTTTTGGCGGGCAGGTTCTAGGCCAAGCGCTGAACGCGGCGGTGCGCACCGTTGACCCCGAGCGCAAACCCCATTCGCTGCATGGCTATTTTCTGCGCCCCGGTGATGTCAGCCGCCCGATCATTTACGAAGTCGACCCCATCCGCGACGGGCGCAGTTTTGCCACGCGCCGCGTCGTCGCCAAGCAGCGCGGCAAGGCGATCTTTAACGGCTCTATTTCGTTTCAAATCTTGGAAGACGGCGTTAGCCATCAAATCGATCTGCCCGTTGATATTCCCGGGCCCGAAGATGTGCTGCCCGATATTGAGCATGTCGAGGCGCTCTCTAAAACGCATCCCGAATTGACGCTTGAAAAGCTGCGATCCTCAAGCTTGCTTTTTGATCCGTCGATCATTGATCTGCGCACGCCTGATCTGGCGAAATCCCTTATCCCGGGCGAGCATGATCCGCGCTATGGGTTTTGGTTTAAATTTAATGTCGCTATCGGCGATGACCCGATAACGCACCGCACGCTTTTGGCCTTTATCTCCGATAAGTCGCTTATGTCGGTCGGGATGTTGCCGCATAATATGAACCGCCAGACGCACCGCCTAATCGGGGCGAGCCTGGATCACGCCATGTGGTTTCACAGCGAAATTCGCGTCGATCAATGGATCTACTACCACATAGACAGCCCCCGCTCCGCCCGCGCCAGAGACTTCGGCCGCGGCAGTTTTTATACGCAGAGCGGCGAGTTAATTGCGTCTACGGCGCAAGAGGGGCTTATTCGGATTGTGGAGCGGTAGGGGCGGGTTCAGGTAAATTGACGTGATGTTTTAGATTTTACGGTAGGACTCATAACCCTAAGGGCTACGCCCGAAGGCGGGATGATACTCAATATGTCTCAATTGGGGGCATTGCGGACATCCGAGTTAGAAAACTTCGCACAACAATAGATAGACGGAGGAACTTACAAGAGCTATACTGTTCGATGGAGTAACATTACGTGCAGACAACTTTTAGAAACTAAATACATGGCCAACAAATCCAGAAATGTAGCTATCATTGGCCTCGGCACCTTTGGTGTCTCTGTCGCTAGAGAATTAACCCGTATGGGGGACAATGTTCTAGGTATTGACGACAACCCTGCACGTGTGAGTATGATATGCGATGAGATAAAATCATCTATTCAGGTTGATGCAACTGATGACAAAGCCCTTTTGCAATGCGCACTTGAGACTTATGATGCGGTCTTGGTTTCCATCGGTGAAAATACTGAAGCGAGTATACTGGCCGCCATGAACGTGATGGAATTAGGATGCCGACAGGTTTGGGTTAAAGCGCAGACAGAAACGCAGCGAAAAATCTTAAAAGCAATAGGTGTTCATCATGTTGTTCTTCCCGAGCAACGCTTCGGGACGCACATTGCTCAGATTATTCATAATCCCCATCTAGAAGACTTTATGTCACTTGGCGACGGGCAATATGTCGTTTTGATGGAGGTCCATTCTCTTTTGGAGGGCAGATTATTGACGGAACTTGAATTCGAAAAAGATCACAATATTTCCTGTATGGGCGTTTACGCGGACGGTGGGTTTTATGGTCTAGCCGAGTTTAAGAATGCTTTGAAAGAAAATGATAAGGTCATTTTATTCGGTAAGCGTAATCAGTTACGCAAATTCTCCGAAGCGAAATAATTTTCTATGAGACGCTTTTTGGATTTGCCAGCCCCTGCTTTGCTGGCACTGCTATATTTAAGTTGGATTACGGTCGGCGCCTTATTGTTGATGTTACCTATCGCATCCACCGACAGCATCACTTGGTCAGATGCATTATTTACTGCGACCTCAGCTGTCACAGTGACAGGCTTGGTCGTCGTAGACACCGGAACAGCATTCACCACATTCGGGCAAGGCGTCCTCATGCTGTTGATACAGCTTGGGGGCATGGGCCTTATGACGTTTGCAGTCCTAGTTCTGTCGTCTTTAGGCATGCAAATTGGTCTGGGGCAGCGCCAATTTCTTAGGGAAGAGATGGGCCTGTCATCTCTGGGGGGATTACTCGACATCGTTTGGGTTGTGTTCAAAGTTGTGTTGGTTTGTGAGGTGATTGGCATGGCCATCATGGCGCTCGTTTTTGTGCCTGACTTCGGTTGGGGTGAAGGTTTATGGCAGGCTGCCTTTCATTCCATCTCCGCTTTCAATAATGCAGGCTTTTCATTATTCTCTGACAGCCTCATGGGCTATGTCGATAATCCACTCATAATATTTACGATTTCAGTGCAGT
>ENA-ORXR01005350-ORXR01005350.1-marine-metagenome-genome-assembly--contig:-NODE-5350-length-10236-cov-122.360075_pt1 | contig 10236 bp, 11 predicted proteins | sample MGYA00237866_ERZ511479 | MGnify/ENA metagenome assembly ERZ511479
AACTGTCGTTCGACGAACCGGGAGATCACATGATATTTCGAACCGGGTTTTCCGATGAGTCTTCGTTTGGCCATAGCCGCTGAGTACAAGTAGGATTCTCGCTGTCAACCTAAATATGCAGACAGAATGCAAATAATGAATATCGTTTTACTTGGTTTCTCTGCATCATCTGCTTTGAGGCGCGTATGAGAATCAAAGATTTTGCCGCCCTCCGCCCCGCCGCCGAACTTGCTGCCGAGGTCGCGAGTCCGCCCTACGACGTGATCGACTCGGCCGAGGCGCGCGCGTTAGCCGGCGCGAACGCCAAGAGCTTTCTGCACATCATCAAACCCGAGATCGACCTGCCCGAAGGCACCGACCTCTACTCGGACGCGGTCTACGACATGGCCAAGTCCAACTTCGAACGCTTCCAAGCCGAAGGCTGGCTGGTCCGCGATGCCGAACCCAATCTGTACGTGTATCAGCAGGAAGCCGGAGCCCATAAACAGATCGGCGTTGTCTGCACCTGCCACATCGACGACTACACCAATGGCATCATCAAGAAGCACGAGTTCACCCTGAAGAAGAAAGAGGACGACCGCACCCGTCATGTGAAAACACTGATGGCCAATGCGGGTCCGGTGTTTCTCACCTACCGTGATGACGCCGCGATCGACGCGCTCATCACCGACATCTGCGCCGGCGAACCAGTCGTTGATCTCACTGACGAACAAGGCGTGCGCCACACCGCTTGGCGCGCCCCGGACGCGGCCGCCTTGAAAGCCGCGTTCGGTGAGGTCGCCGAAGCTTACGTTGCCGACGGCCACCACCGTTCCGCCAGCGCGGTGCGCGTCGGCGCCGAGTCCGCCGCTGCCAATGCCAGCCATGACGGTAGCGAAGGGTACAACTGGTATCTGTGCGTGTTGTTTCCGGCCGATCAATTGCAGGTACTCGCTTACAATCGCCTCGTCGCCGATCTGAACGGCCAAACGCCGGAAGCCTTTCTCGCCGCGCTGGGCGAGTCGTTCGAGATTGCGCCGGGCACGCCGGCTCCCGAACGCCAAGGCGTCATCAGCATGTACTTTCAAGGCGCATGGCACGCGCTGACCCCGAACAATGTGCCGGACGATCCGGTTGGAAAACTCGATGTCAGCATTTGCCAGCATCAGATTCTCACGCCCTTGCTCGGCATCGACGACCCAAAAACCAATCCTCGGATCTCGTTCAAGGGCGGGCAGGGGAGCACCGACATTCTGCAGGCGCGCGTCGACTCCGGTGCCGTCGCGGTTGCGTTCAGCCTGTTTCCCACGGGAATCCGCGACATGATGGACGTGGCCGACATCGGCGAGGTCATGCCGCCGAAGAGCACCTGGTTCGAACCCAAGCTGCGTTCCGGCTTGTTCGTGAACCTGCTCGACTGAGCCGATTTTGCGGCCTGAAAGATTTCTGTAAAAAAGGACTTGCCGTAGGCGCAAAGTTGAATCAATAAGTGCCCTCCCCATCGCGGGGGCGTAGCTCAATTGGTTAGAGCGCCGGCCTGTCACGCCGGAGGTTGCGAGTTCAAGTCTCGTCGCTCTCGCCATTTTCTTGGTTTCCCGCGGTTCCTTCCCCCCCCTTTTTTCACGCGCAATTTTTCACGCGGACTTGTCATAAACTGGGTTGCTCGTAAGCTACTTGTAGTGATGTCCTTAAATAAAACGCGCCGTGATTTCGTTCGAGACCTTGGTCTCTCTGCTGCCGCCTTGCCGTTCCTCGGCGGGATGTCGAGTCTGGCGGCCGAACCGCTGGAGAGGGGGCGCAAGCGATTCATCGTGATGTTCTCCCCAAACGGGACGCTGCCTCAGCATTTTTGGCCGGACGCGTTCGGGCCGGATCAGGAACTGAAACTAAAAGTGATCTTCGAGGCGCTGCGCCCGTGGACCGATCAGGTGCTGATGCTCAAAGGATTGTCGAATCAGATCCGCGGCGACGGCGACGGGCACATGCGCGGCATGTCCTGCCTGCTCACCGCCACCGAACTCAACAAGGGCAATATCCAGGGCGGCTCCGACACACCGGCCGGTTGGGCCAAAGGGCTTTCCATCGACCAGGAACTACGCAATTTCTGGCAGGCCAATCCGGCGACGGCGACCCGCTTCGGCTCGCTTGAGTTCGGCGTGGCCGTCCCGAACCGGGCCGATCCTTGGACCCGCATGGTCTACGCCGGTAACAACAAGCCGGTCGCGCCGATCGACGATCCGGGCCAGATGTTCGAAAAATTGTACGGCGGCGCGCAAAGCCGCGAACATGTCGCCAGCATTCTTGATGATCTCCATGCCGACCTCAAACGCGCCGCCAGCAAGCTGAGTCCGGAAGACAAGCGGCTGCTCGAGGAACACATGCAGTTGGTGCGTCAGCTCGAAACCGATATCGAGGCGGCCGAGCAGGAAAACGAACTCGACCACGCCGAACCGGAAATCGATCCGGAGATCGAAGTGATCAACGACAACATCCCAAAGATCAGCCGGATGCAGATCGACTTGCTGATCAACTCGATGGCGAATGACATGACCCGCGTCGCCTCCCTGCAGTTCATGCGTTCGGTCGGTCAGGCGCGCATGCGCTGGCTCAAGATCCAAGAAGGCCACCACTCCCTCTCTCACGAACCCGACAATAACGTCGACGCCCAGTCGAAACTGCTGCGCATCAACCAGTGGTTCGCCGGCGAACTCGCCTATTTGGTCAAGCGCCTCGCCGACACGCCCGAACCCGGCGGGGTGGGCGGCACCATGCTCGACCACACTCAGATCGTCTGGCTCAACGAACTCGGCAAAGGCAACTCGCACAGCCTCGACAACATTCCGTTCGTGCTGATCGGCGGTGGTTGCGGGTTCAAGACTGGGCGTGCGTTGAGCTTCGAAAACACGCCGCACAACCGCCTGTGGATATCGGTCGCGCGCGCGTTCGGCCATGAGCTCGAACACTTTGGCACCAAGCGCTACTGCGCCGAGGGTGCCTTGCCGCTCGGTTGAAGTTTGTTGCCGTCGGCCGATCTGGTGAGCGCAGACCTTCGGCCTGTGATTGCCTTGCGTTGAGTTCCTGTTAGAGCGGGGCCATGGGTGAACACGAAAGAAATCGGTTTTCCGACTCCGTCCTGTGGCTGGTGGTCGGTGTTGCCATCTTGTCGTTGTACCTCTTCGTCTACCCTGTGGCGTTAGAATTATTCGCCAAGTCTCTGTTGGATGTTCCGGTTCTCGGCCACGTGATGTATTTCTCCGCCGCCCCACTCAGGTGGTTGATCCGCAATGTTCCGGCCTACGCTTCATACATTGAGGTTGTCGTCGACCGGATCGGGAGCATCCGGCCATGAACGACTCCGAATCCAACCGCTTTGCCGATCCCATTTTATGGCTGGTGATCCTGATGTTTGGACTGGTCCTGTACGTCTTCGTTTACCCGCCTGTTGTAATGATATTCGTCTCCAGAGCCACCAACATCCTGGAGTCCGCCGATGGCCTCGTACAGATTCTTGATCTCAGCCTCGCGCCCTTGGGGTGGTTGAGCGACGATGTCCCGATCTACGACCAGTATCTGGCGTTCCTTGCGGATTGGATTATGTGAGTTCGATGGACCTCTCCGAATCCAACCGCTTTGCCGATCCCCGTTGTGTGGCTCGCTATTTTTGTGTTTGCGCAGTTCTTCTAGGTGTTCGTCTACCCCGTAGTTTTATTCCTGCTCGCGGCCGTTCTCAGTGCCCCATTGCTTGATGCGATCGAGTCGGTGATTGGGTTCACCGTGATACCCTTAGACTGGTTATATGAAACGGTACCGGTTTACGCTGCGTATATAGATCCTTGCTTTTTCGATTCGTGACTAAATGAGTCAAACTTTTCAAATTCCCTCGGTAGCAGATGCCCTCGAAGCCATGGGCCGTACCAACCGGACATGAAGCGATAAGTTCGTGAAAAGTGGCAGACCGGTCGGTTCAAAAGGCTTTCAGCAACCCCCGGGTTCCGCTCGTACCTCGCTGCACCCAGGGCTACTTTCTTGCCACCACTCTGTGGTTCGTCGCAGAGGGTTCGGACATTCGAAATTTCAAATATCTTTGGCTAGATTTCCTGCGGAACCTCATTCTCTAAGAGTCTGTCGGACTTCGGTTGCACAACTGATCAACCGCGGTGGCTGGCTGCTGCCAGCCCCAAGGATAGTGCCATATGGCACAACTATGGGGGCGAGATCCCGCAGGGCGGGATCGCCCGCGGGTGGAGTGAGGTACGAACGAAACCCCAGGGGTTGGCCGGAGTTGACTGAGGCACCCCAAGGCGGTGCGACAAAAGCTGGGGCAGAAAACCAATCCTATTGTCGTCCCCCGTTTGGGGAACCTTATCACTCCTCCACCACAACTCGGGGCTGCGCTCATCCCGCCAAAGCGAGATTCACTTGCACCGGGCTATCCCGCCCTGCGGGATTTCGCCCGCTTTGTGGCTTTTGGCGGAACGCCGAACCTTGCGTTTCCGGTTTATGTTTACCGGTGGATTTGCCTAGGCTGGCTGCATGAAAATGTTGATCGTGAAATACGCGGTGACCGCCGCCATAGTGGTCTTGGTGTCCGAGGTGGCGAAGCGGAGCGACAAGGTGGGGGCGCTGATCGCTTCGCTGCCGTTTGTGACCTTGCTGGTGCTCATCTGGATGTTCGTGGAGAAAGAGCCAACCGCCAAGCTGGCGAACCACGCGTACTACACGTTCTGGTATGTGCTGCCGACCTTGCCGATGTTTCTGTTGCTGCCGTACATGCTGCGGCGGGGCGAAGGATTCTGGGCCACGATGGTCGCCTCGGCTCTGCTGACCTTTGTTTGTTTTCTGCTGACGGCGATCGTGTTGAAGCGCTTCGGCATTGAGTTGATGTAAAGGGTGTTGATGTATGGGGTGTGGGGGTGGTAGGGTCCCGGCGGATTCCCCCGGGCGTCCGATCGCTGTCCGGCGAGGCTTCGGCCGAACCGGAGGGAGGAAAGTCCGGACTCCACAGGACAGGACGCCTTCGTGTTAAACGGTGGATCTCTTCGCTATATCGTTGAGAATGGAAAGTGCCGCAGAAAATATACCGCCTCGTTTCCCTCGGGTTTCGGGGTAAGGGTGAAATGGTGGAGTAAGAGCCCACCGCGCCGTCTCGAAAGGGCGGTGGCAGGGTAAACCCCGTCCGGAGCAAGACCAACTAGGGAACGAGAGGCGGTCCGCCTCGCTTGAGTTCCGGGTAGGTCGCATAGATAAATGATCGGGCCCCGCTTCGCGGGGTGACAAAATCCGGCTTACGGCGCCCGGGGGAATCCACCTTGTCCGAAAGTGACCGATCCTTTGGTTTGTCCTTCCCCGAACGCGGCCGGCTTGGTTCAAACGCCGTATGAGGAAATGGATCGTTCGTTTGTCTTTCGGCTGCCTGCTGCCGTTCTTGCTTTTGGCCTGCATCGCTATCGGCGTGGTCAAATATCTCACCCGTCACCAGCCTGAGTGGCCGGATCCGGTGCCGGGAATGTCGCTGGTTCCGGAGCGCCCGCTGCTATTCGAACTCACCGAGGACAACGGCGTCTACCATCTCCAGCAACTGGCGGACCGTACGAACCAAGGAAACATTCCGCTCAACGACGTCATCAAGAAAGGCCGCGAGGAGAAGCTCGCGTTCGGCGTGGAACGGCCCGAATGGGATCAGTTGACCGTGGACTACCCCGAACTGCTCGGCTTGTTCGAACGCGCCACCGATTGTCCGTTCTGGCAGGCGAAAAGCCCGGAGAGCTACGACGAGTTGGCGACGACGGTGACGCCGATGCTCGATCTCGCCCGGCTAAATGCCTACCGCATGGAACAGGCGGCGGTCGGAGGGCACTGGGATGAGATGGAAGAGATCTTCCGCCGGCAGCTCGACGCCAGTCGCAAATTCGCACAGGGCGGCGCGATCATCCATTGCCTCGTGAGCATCGCCTGCGAGAGCATCACCTTCACAGCTTGGACCGAGATTCTCGCCCACAGCGACCCGCCGCCGGCCACGCTCGAGCGGATCGGCGGATTCGTCGCCGCCAGCGCCGCCGAACGTGTGCCCATGGAGGAAGTGTTCAAAGTCGAATGGATCAATATCTCGAACGCTGTCGACGTGGTCTTCGATGGCGATTCTCGCGACCTCGGCTTCACCCTTCCCAAGGGCATGAAGCCGTTGATGAGTCCAGAGCGGACGCGCGACAATTTGCACGCGCTTTGGACGCATGAAATCGACGGCCTACTGCCCTTCGCAGGCCACAGCGTCACGGATTCGTTCGTAGAGGACCTCGAAGCTGGACGGCCCGCGTTGATGTTCCTAGCAGACGACCCGCTCGGCCGCACCTTCGTGGCGATTCTATTTCCCGCGACCGCGAAGATCGTGGACGATGACCGGCTTTCCACCTTGCGTTACGAACTGATTCCGGTCCTCCACGCGCTTGAGCGGCACCAGCAGGCCAAGGGCGGATATCCCGACACCTTGAACGAACTGGTGCCGGATCTGCTGGACACCGTACCCGAGGATCCGTCGTCCCAGGGCGCGCCGATCCGCTACCAGCGTCAGGGCGAACGCTTCCTTCTCTATGCCTTGGGCGGCCGCAATGGGAAGGACAACGGCGGGGTCCACGGTGGCGACGGTCGGTCCTCGAACGAGTCTGATTTCGTCATTCACCCAACCAAACGAATGCTGGAGGAGTAAGTGGCGGCGAACGGCTCTGAACGAACCAAGCCGCCCTCAAGCCCGCACTTTTTTCGGCCAATGATTGAATTTCGCGGGTTCGAAATCTATCCAAGCAGATATGAATCACTTTTGGTTAGTTCTCCACCGATACCGCTGGGTCGGTTGGCTGATGCTCTTGCTGCCGCTGCTAGCCGTGGCCTGGTTGGCCAAAGACTGGCCTGCGTGGAAGATGTCCGAGCCGGTGGCGACGGACATCGGTGACGGCGCGCGCCTGATCGAGTTTCCGCAGACCGAGGCGATCCCGGACTATCTCTGGTCGGCCTTGGTCCCGCCCAAGCAGACGGTGGTGGTGGCCAAGCGCAACGTGCATGATTTCTACCGCTTCGCTGGCGCGGTGAAGTACGAGGGCGATGGCGGTGTGGTGTTCGCGCAGGCGATTCTCGACGATTTGAAAAACAAGCGCCAAGCCATGGTGGGGCCGGGCAAGCTGGTGAACGGCGAACTCAAAGTGATCGAAGTGCAGGACGACATGGCGGTGGTCGAGTTCGACGGGCAACGACTGAATCTGTCGATGCGTTATGCCGAATTAGCGGTGGCGGCCGTGCCAGAAGAAGAAGGGGAGGAGAAAGCTTTGCCGTTCTGGGACCGGCCGGCGCTCGAGGAGAACCGTTTTGGCAAAATGTTCGCCGAGGACCGCTGGGTGCTCAAACGCGAAAAGCTGATGGAATACTACGAGGAGATCACTCAGGAGCCGGAGCAGCTGTTGCGCTTGTTCGACACCTTTCGTCCCGACCGGGACGCGGCCAACAAGGGCAAGGTCAAAGGCTACAACTTGCAGTTTCAGGGGCGTCAGGACTTTCTGTCCGACATGGGGCTGCAGGAAGGTGACACCGTCCGGAAAGTCAACTCGATGAACATGACCTCGCAGCGCCGGGCCGAGTGGTTTATTTCCGAGTTTGTGCGCGGCAACATCGATGCCTTCGTACTAGAGGTCGAACGCGGCGAAGAGATGGTACAAAAGGTGTTCATCGTTCGCTAGTTCTCTGCGAGTTGCGGGATACGTCATCCGTTTACGAAAACTCCCTGCTCGCGCGCGCCTCGCGCTTCCGCCATCCTTGGATGCCGCGCGACCAGGCGCTGGCCGCGTCCGGACTGCTGGTGATCTGGGGCGGCGAATTCGGTCGGAGTTCGGTCATCCAAGGCAAGATCGGCAGCCCCTCGGCCGGCCGCGACCACCATCCGCGCTGCTTCAGCATGTGGATGGCCGGTGGCGGTGTCCGACCCGGCGTCTATGGTTCGACCGACTATTATTCCTTCAACGTCGCGGAGGGCAAAGTTCATATCCACGACGTTCAAGCGACCATTCTCCACCTGATGGGCCTCGATCACGAAGCGCTCTCCTACCGTTATCCGGGGCGCGCGTTCCGGCTGACCGACGTTCACGGCCATGTGGTCAAAGACATTCTCGCCTGACGTCGCCGACTGGTCTGGCCGGCCGGCACCAGAGTGCCTGAAATTTCCGCTTTACCTGGAAGGGGGTGTCAGACAGCAATCCTGTGCAATGACCGACATCCAAGCCAGTAAGCATACGACCGCCTCGCCCGAGGAAACGCGGGCCTTGGCGGCGGCGCTTGCCCCGACCTTGGCGCCCGGCAGCATTCTCGCGTTGGTCGGTAATCTCGGTGCCGGCAAGACCTGTTTCGTTCAAGGACTCGCCGAAGGGCTCGGCATGACCGAACCCGTGACGAGCCCGACCTACACCCTGATCCAGGAATATGACGGCGTCGACGATGGTCCGATGTTGGTTCACGCGGACCTGTACCGGATCGGCGACGGCGCCGGACCGCAAGGGCTCGGCATGGACGAGTACCTGTTCGATTTTGACGGACTCGTCGCCATCGAGTGGCCCGAACGCGCGCCCGGCCTATTGCCGCGCGAGGCGTGGACCATCACCTTCGAACGAAGCGACGACGCCGATCGTCCCGATGAACGTCGGATCGACATCACCCCGCCTGCCGCTTCCTAAGTCTGTTCCCCATGAATCTACTCGCCTTCGAACTCAGTACCACCTCCGGCAGCCTCGCCGTGTTCCGCGACGGGCAGCTCGCGTCCGAAATCCAATGGACCGAACAACCGCGCCAACATCAGATGCTGTTCGACTCGGTGGAGAAGATTTTGAAAGACTGTGATCTGACCCCGGCCGATGTCGAGCTGTACGCGGTCGGACGCGGTCCGGGCAACTACACCGGGCTGCGCATGTCCATCGCCGCGGCGCAAGCCATGGCCTTGCCTGGAGGCAACCGGGTGCATTGCGTCGACAGCGGCGTCGCCTTGGCGCGTTCGTTCAAGCCGGGTTCGCGCACGGCGGTGCTCGGCGACGCGCGTCGCGGCTTGTTGTGGGTTGGCTTGGTCGACGCGGCGGGCTCGCTGGCGGCCAACTGGGAACTCGTGCCGGCGGAGAACCTTTCCGACTGGTTGGAACAGCATGGCGGCGTGGATCAGTTGATCAGTCCGGACCACGCGCGTCTGGCTGAACAAATCCCAGCACTTGGTTTGGGTTCGGTGTGGCACGACGCGCCGGTGGTTCCGAACGCGACGCAGATCGCAAAACTTGCCTCGGAGCAAATCGCGTCCGGGGTGGCGTCCTTGCCGGAAGTGCCGCTGTATTTGCAGCCACCGGTTTAAGTCGGGTCGGGAGGGCTACTTTCGTAACTGCGTTCCAAGCTGTTGAGTACGTGCTTGGCAAACTCGACGGATTAAAAATCCATCCCACGGACCTCAGAGCCATGAGGCCGTTCCGACCGGACATGAAACGAAGAGTTCGTGCAGGGTGGCAGGCCGGTCGGTTCAAAAGGCTCTCAGCTACCCCGGGTTCCGCTCGTACCTCGCTCCACCCGGGGCTACTTTCTTGCCACCACTCCGTGGTTCGTCGTAGAAGGTTCGGCGTCGGTTCGATGACCTCCAAAAATTTCAAATATCTTTGGCTAGATCCTTGCTTTGTCGATTCGTGACTAAATGAGTCAAACTTTTCAAATTCCCTTGGTTGAAACACGACCAGGACAAAACTGGGCATAGCCGCGTTACAGTTGTCGCAGGTGGCACCGTCTCTCCGAGCGGTGTCGGGCCGCCTCTCTCCAGAGAGGTCGGCGCTGGTTATGATAGTCGTTCGCCATCGAAACCGGAGTCGGGAGGCACATGGCTCTCCAAATTTTTGAATTTCTGCCTCAAAGAGCATGACAATCGAGCCGCCGTGGTTCGTCGTAGAGAGTTCGGTGTCGGTTCGATGACCTTCGTAATTTCAAAGATCTTTGGCTAGATCCTTGCTTTGCCGATTCGTGACTAAATGAGTCAAACTTTTCAAATTCCCTCGGCAGCAGATGCCCTCGAAGCCATGGGCCGTTCCGACCGGACATGAAGCGAAGAGTTTGTGCAGAGGGGCAGGCCGGTCGGTTCGAAAGGCTCTCAGCTACCCCGGGTTCCGCTCGTACCTCGCTCCACCCGGGGCTACTTTCTTGCCACCACTCCGTGGTTCGTCGTAGAGGGTTCGGACCTTCGAAATTTCAAATATCTTT
>ENA-ORXR01005351-ORXR01005351.1-marine-metagenome-genome-assembly--contig:-NODE-5351-length-10235-cov-4.156133_pt1 | contig 10235 bp, 10 predicted proteins | sample MGYA00237866_ERZ511479 | MGnify/ENA metagenome assembly ERZ511479
CGAGCCAATGCACGTCGCACGGCGGCGGCTTGTCTTCGTCGGGCCCATAGGGCGCAAGGAAGATGCATTCCATGATCGACGAACGATGATCGTCGCCGTTGGGGCGGAAGCGATACACGATGCGATTGAACGCACCCCAGGGGTGGAAGTTGGGGAACATGGTGTAGTCGATGCTGTCCATCATCTCGGCATCGCTCATGGCGTCGACCACGTCGCCCACGTCGGCTCGCCAGCGCTCACGAGCACCAGCTGCGCCGATGGCTCGCATCGACGACTCTTCGTCGACGGTGAACGGAAGATCCTGGTCTTCACGCACGTCCATCATGGAACGCATCATGACTTCCTGGCTGGGCATGTCGTCGATCAGGTGCGGGCTGGGTGTGCCGCCGGGTGTGATCACGCGCGAGAAGTTGTCCCACACATCGACCTGGCTGTTGGTATCGCCCAGGTAGTACAGAATCTGGGGGTGGGTGGCGTTCACGTGATACGCCTCGCAAAAGGCTTCTTGGGCGATCTTCCAGTTGGCGTGGATCACCTTGGCCACATGAGCTTGCTTGTAGCGACGTTCGAGATTCCATACCTGCATGTGTTCGTCGAGGTCGCCCACGAAGTCCATGAGCGGTTCGGCATTCTCATCGGGGTTGATGAAGACGAATCCTTGCCAGACACCAGTCTTGGCCTGTGGCAGTTTGAACTCTTCGGCCTTGACCTGGGGGAAGTCCCACTGCGATGGCACGTCTTGCAGATCACCGTCGATGGTCCAGGCGAAGCCGTGGAAGGGACAGCGAATCTCGGAGCAGTGACCGTCGTAGTCCTTGAGTTGGCGCCCACGGTGCAGGCACGCATTGGGATAGGCCCGAATGTCACCTTCGGCGGCGCGGATCACGATGTAGCTCTGGCCGGCTATCTCGTAGAGGTAGTAGTCGCCCGGTTCGGGGATTTCGTCTTCGCGGCAGGCGTATTGCCACACCTTGGCCCACAGATCACGCTTTTCGGCTTCGTGATACTCACGGGTGGTGTAGCGATCTTTGGAGAAGTCGTGCGAACCCTCGAAGCGCGGAGCGTCGATGCGCAATACGTCGGGTACCGGGTGCGTGTCGGTCTCGAGCAATTCTTGGTAGGAGATGCCCGGCGAACGCGCCGATCCCCATTCACTGGTGTCAGCCATACATCCAAGCTACCGACTGCACCATTCACGAGTCCAACTGAATCATCGTTCAATTACCTTGCGAGAGCGAAGGACTCGTTCTGCAGACGGCGTTCGTGAGTCCAACGGTGCATTGCGCTATCAGGATTGCATCGCCAGCGGGGCGTTGTGCGCGCACGCACAGATCGTACCCAACACCAGTGAAGCTGCGCCTCGTTCAGGTCCAACAGAACTACGATGCAGGTGCTTCGAAGTCGCGTGCTGTCCCGCCCGAGCTCAAGGCAACACCCCCATTCATATCGGCACAGGCAGCACAGGTTCACCCATGGCAGTACAACTCGAAGGTCTTCAAGATGCTTGTGGCGTCGAGGACACCAGCCGCGTCTGCAGCCGAGTTCTCGATTGGACCGACAACGAAACTCTGGCTGGCCTCGCCGAATGGATGATCGACAAACCGTTTCGGATTCTGGTCATCATCATCGGCGCCTGGATCGTGAATCGACTGGCCCGTCGGGGAATCGGGTCGTTGAGCGATCGCATCCGAACCACACCCCAGAATCCGCGTCTGGCGCAGTTGCGTCGCCTCGGAATTCAAACAGAACCCACGACCGGCGTCGACCCCACGCTCGCTGATCGCGCGCCCGCTCGGGCTGAAGCCATCGAGGCAGTCCTGAAGAGCGTGGTGACCGTGGTCATCTGGACAGTGGCACTCATGCTGGTTCTGGGCGAACTCGACATAAATCTGGCACCGCTCATTGCGGGTGCCGGTATCGCCGGTATCGCACTTGGCTTCGGCGCCCAATCGATGGTGGGCGACTTCTTGGCCGGACTCTTCATCCTGATCGAGGATCAATATGGCGTGGGCGATGTGATCGAAGTCGGCGATGTAACCGGCACTGTCGAAGACATCTCCCTGCGATCGACTCGGGTTCGCGATGTCGAGGGCACGGTGTGGCATATCGCCAACGGCGAGATCAAGAGGGTCGGCAATCACTCGCAGCTGTGGTCGAATTGCGTGATCGACATCGACGTGGCCTACGACACCGACGTGCGCCGAGCAATGTTCGTGCTCGATGGTGTCGCCGACACCATGTGGAAAGAATCGATGGAAGGGGAAGCAACCATCATTGCCGATCCCATCGTGCAAGGGGTGCAGGCGCTGGGCGAGAGCGCTGTCACGCTGCGGCTGGTGGTGAAGACCGACCCGTTGTCGCAATGGCAGGTCCAGCGTGATCTTCGCCTGCGGATCAAAGAGGCGTTCGACGACGAGGGCATCACCATGCCGTTCCCGCAGCGCACCATTCGCGTCGTAGGCGAAAACAACCTCGGCACCTTGTCCAACGGCGAGGATGCTTGAGCGGGGCGGGTCAGACGCCGTCGTTGGTGTAGCTGACCGTGCGGTGGGTGCGGCCCCCGGCGATCAGCAGTAGCTGGCCCGTCACCCAACTTGCAGCGGGTGAAGCGAAGTACACGACCGCAGCGGCAATGTCATCGGGGTGGCCAATGCGCTGCAGCGGAATCGACTGGGCCACCAATTGCTGGCGCTCGGCGTCCATCCCGAGAACGTTTTCGTACGCCTCGGTTGCCACCGGGCCCGGCGCAATCGCGTTGACCCGGATCTTGGGCGCCAGTTCGAGCGCCAGAGTCTCGGTCATGTTGTTCATGCCGGCCTTGGCCGCGGCGTAGGGGCCGGTGAACGGTGATCCGCGCATGCCAGCACCCGAGGAGATGTTGATGATCACCCCGCCGTCCTCCATGTGCATGGCGGCGGCCTTTGCACCTTGGAAAGCCGTGGTCAGATTGAGCTCGAGCTGTGAGCGGAAGATGTCGTCGGGCGTATCGATCAGCTGCCGGGTGGCCTTTTCGTCGGAACCGCCGACGTTGTTCACCCACACATCCAGACGTCCGAACTCGGCCATCGTGCGTTCGGCGATGGTCGCCGAGAAGTCACGAATATCGCCGTCGAGAATCAACGCGCGTTGGCCACGCTCCTCGATACCGGCAGCGGTGACTTGGAGATCGCCTCGTCGTCGAGAGTTCACGACCACATCGCAGCCGGCGTCGGCCAGCGCCAGGGCAATGCCGCGACCGATGCCTTGCCCCGACCCGGTCACGACCGCGACCTTCCCATCGAGTCGGAACTGATCCATCACGCTTGTTGCCACAGGCCCAGCGTGGCACCGCACCGCACGCCTCAGCAAGCCCGCGATCTCGAACTGTGCAGAAGCTGCGGTGCAATACAGGATTCGGCGTTGCAGACCGTCCGGTCGTACAGATGTAGGTTGGCAGGAACGTTCTGAGGGGAAATAGATGTTCGACTTCACAGGAAAAACTGCGATCGTCACCGGCGCGTCCTATGGCCTGGGCGAGGTCTTCGCCCACGATCTGGCCCAGGCCGGCTGCGCCCTGACACTGACGGCCAGGTCCGGCGAACTGCTCGAGGCGGTGGCCGAGAAGTGCCGCGAGCTGGGCTCGCCCAAGGTCATCGTGGCGACCGGCGACGTCTCGGTCGAAGAAGATGTCGTGCGAGTCGTCGAGCAGACCATTGCCGAGCACGGCAGCGTCGACGTGCTGATCAACAACGCAGGTATCGCCGACGTGCGAGGTCTCGCAGCCGAGAACTACGACGCCGACACCTTCGACCAGATTCTCTCGGTCGACCTGAGAGGCGCATTCCTGTTTCTGCGCGAATGCGGCAAGCACATGCTGACTGCCGGGTCGGGCTCGATCGTGAACATCTGCTCGATCATGGGCAGTGGCGCCAACGAACTCAATGTCATCCCATACACCGCGGCCAAGGGCGGACTGCGAAACATGACGCTGCAGCTCGGATGCGAGTGGGCCGACCGTGGCGTGCGCGTCAACTCGGTATCACCCGGCTTCATCTTGACCGACATGATCCGTTCTGCTGTCGAAGGCACACCCAACGCCGACTACATCGCCAGCCGCACGCCGATGCGTCGGATGGGCGAGGCGCAAGAAGTCTCCAACGCCGTCATGTTCCTGGCCAGCGACATGGCCAGCTACATCACGGGCGTCGACCTCTATGTCGACGGCGGTACCAACGCCGGCAACGGCTACTACCAGATCCGGCCGATCCATCACGCCTGGAACGCCGACTCTGCCCCCATGGTCGACGGCGGATACGAGGGACTGCTGCCACGGCCAGAAGGCCTCGAAGCCATGTCTGTCGGCATCCCCGGCATCCACCATTAGGTCTCTGCAACCTCCGTACACGGTCAGGCCTTGTACGAAGGCTGGCGTGCCATCGAGTTTGGAGATCAGTTGATGAAGTTTGGATTCGTACTGCCGAACAACTGGGGTATCGCCGACCCGGTGGCCGTCGCCGACATCGGCGTCGAGGCCGAGCAGCTCGGGCTCGATTCGGTTTGGGTCAATCACCACATAGTCAACGCCGGTTACATCGCCGAGCGACTCGGTAACACGCCGTATCATGACGCGCTCACGGTGCTGACCTGGGTGGCGTCTCGCACGAGCACTGTCAAACTCGGTACGTCGGTACTGGTCATGCCGTACCTGCACCCCATGGTTGCGGCCAAGGCGCTGGCAACACTCGATCTGATGAGTGGTGGGCGCGTCATCCCGGGTCTGGGTGTGGGCAGCCTGCCCGAAGAGAATGAGATACTCGACGTGATCTACGAAGGACGCGGCTCGTTCGGCGACGAGTTCATCGAGGTCATGCAGGCGCTGTGGACCCAGGATGCTGCCACGTACCACGGCGATCATTTTCAGTTCACCGACGTGATCGCCTCGCCCAAACCAGCGCAGTTGGAGATGCCCATCTGGGTCGGCGGTTCGGGCGCTCCTGCTCGACGGCGTGCTGCGGTCTACGGAGCGGGTTGGCACCCCATGTGTTCTGCCGAGGGGCTGGCGCGACGCATGCCCGCCATGATCGAAGCGCTCGAATCGCGCGGCCGAGATCGCGCCAGTCTGACCGTCGCTCCTCGGATCGACGTGAGCGATCTGACCGAAGCCGGCGTTGTCGAGACGTGGGCTCGGGCCGGTGCCGATGAACTCATCGTCGGTGTCAGCAGTGCTGACCATGCCGAGCAGCGAGCGGGCTTGGCCCAGGTGGCGGGGCTGGCGAACTCGCTGAGTTCCTAGGGTCGTGGAGTGCGAGCGCGGTGGGTCAGAGCAGGGCGGTGACCAAGCCCATGGCGATTGCGGTGGGGATCAGTCCAAGGAAGCCAGTGATGATGGCTCCGCCGGTGGTCATCTCGCCGGCCTGACGGATGCCATACACCAGGGTCACGAGCGTCCAGATGAGAGCAACGAACCCGAGCAATGGAATGAGGCCGATGGCGCGCGGGGCGGATCCGTAGCCGATGACTCGCAGCATCTCGCCGGTATCGGTAGTGGTCACGCCGAATACTCGCTTTGCAATTTCAGCCGACGCCCACGCCCATACGAACCAGCCGGCGATCGTGACGATGATCATGGCCAGAAAGCCCCAGATGCCGTTGATGAACAGGCTGCCGACCGAACCGATGATGGCGGCGGCAACCAGGACCACGCCAGCCTCGTCGGTCGAGGACGTATCGGACTCGACTTCTTCGAATGTGGGGATGTTCAGTCGAGCGATGCTTATCGATCGCTGGAGCGCGCGGGTTGGATCAATGGCCATTCACCCACTGTAGATCGCCAGTCTGAACTCTCAGTTGTGCTCGACAAGTCGCGCCGATAATTCTTCGATGGCACGATCGGGATTCGTGACGTGGATCGTGGTCCAGCCTCGGGCTTGGGCCGGGCCGAGATTGTGGTCGAAATCATCGAGGTAGATGATCTGTTCGCCAGCTACGCCCAAACGCTCTTCCACCAGTTCATATATTCGAGGCTCAGGCTTACGGGTGCCTTCTACGGCGGAGTCGATCACCGCATCGAACTGTGACAGGTCGAACTCGGCTTCGAGCGTCGGACGAAAGTCCAGGTTCAGGTTCGTCAACAAGGCCAGCTTGTGTGGTCCAGCGGCCAGTTCGGCGACCTTGGCGATGGCGCTGTCGACGTAGCTGTAGGTCATGCCGTCCATCAGCTGGTCGATCTCGTTGCCCGTCAGTTCCACACCGGCCTGGTCCGCCCATGGCCCGAGCAAGGCCTGCACTTCGTGCGCCCAGATCTCGCCCCGTTCCGAACGATGCCACGGATGACCCGTCGACTCGTGCCGAGGACCCATCAACAACTCGAGCATCGTCGTCAGATCGGTGCCGTGATCATCGGCCAACACCTGAAGCTTGTTGGTGATGGGCGTGATGATCACACCCCCGAAATCGAAGACGACTGCTTTGGACAGGTAGTCGGGAATCGTCGCTGCGCTCCTCATCCTGTCCGAGCTTCGCAACTCCGAGGTCCCAGTCTGCTGCTGGCGATCGTCAGATTTCATGCGGATCGTTCCGGGTAGCCGCCGGTCGGTAGGGCGCTGATGGGGCCGTGCAGGGCGTAGCCGCCGTCGACGTACAGCGTCTGACCGGTCATGTAGCTGGCTGCAGGCGATGCCAGGAAGGTGACTGCATTGGCGATGTCCTGGGGTCGCCCGGGGTAGGGCAGCGGCACGCCACTCATGTCCTGGCCGACCTCGGGGTCATAGGCCTCTTCCCATCCCTGGGTGTGGAACGCGCCGGGTGCAACACCGTTCACCCGCACCTTTGGACCCCACTCGAAGGCCACGGTGTGGGTCATCTCGATCACGCCCGCACGAGCTGCTGCGGAATGGGCCATGCCAGGAAGGCCGCGACCCACGATGGCCACGATTTGCACGATGATGCCGCCGTCCGCGTCGAGCATCTGGTTACCGAAAACCTGCGTCATTGCCCAGGTGCCGTTCAGGTTCAGATCGATAACGCTCTTCCAGCCATTCTCGCTGAAGTCGCGCGCCTTCTGCGGAAACTGGCCACCGGCATTGTTCACCAAGATGTCGACGCGGTGGCGCTCGGCCAGCGACTCGATCGTCTCGCGGTTCTTGATGTCGACCACGTCGACCGCAACATCTGCGCCGGTTGCCGCCCTGATCTCGGCGGCCGTCGTCTCGAGTATCTCCGCGCGACGGGCGGCGATCACCACGTGGGCACCCAAGCTGGCGAGCTCGGTTGCGATCGCCCGACCGAGTCCGGTGCCGCCACCGGTGACCAGAGCTGTCTTGCCATCGAAGAGCCCGGGAGCAAACGACGAGGCGGGAGGGGTATCAGGGTCAGTCATTGCTGCAACCTTATTGGGGCTGGCTGGGTTGGGCCGAAAGCACGAGTCCGACCTGTCGGGCCACGGCAACGAGGGCACCGGATTCGTCCCACAGCCAGCCGTCTTCGATCGTTCGATTGCCGGCCGCATCGCTGGTGCGGAAGTGTCCTCGGATCCAGCCCTCGACCGGGCGGCGACGAACATGCACGGTGAGCTCGATCGTTGGCACCCAGCCGATGAACCCCACCTTGGAGAACAGCGGCGGGGGAAACGCATCGGCAAACAGCGGCAAGGTGAGCGCATCGACCGGGCGACCATCACCGAACCGAATCCAACCCGTGATGGCGGCCTCACGACCGCTGCCGGCGACTGCATGATCGGGGTGGATACGCACGTCGAGGCGGCTCATGATCGGCAAGACCACGCCCTGCTCGAGATCGGTTCGTGACACGCAATCGTCGGGGTCGGGAATCGGTGCGACCGGGGTATCGATGTCGACCACATCTTCGGAGCCGGACAGGTCGGCGAACGCGGCGATGGACTCGATGCGCGTCTTCCCGCCTTGGGAGAGACGACCACGAACGGTGCCGATCGTGCGTCCTGTGCGAATGGACTCGACTTCGATGTCCGCAGGCGCGTCGCCGGTGCCGGGTCGCAGGTAGTGGGTGGTGATGGTCAGCGGATCCGGGTGCCCAGACACCGAAGCCATGGCCGCCACCAGTGGGGCCTGCAGATAGCCCCCGTTGGGATTCTCGCCGATATTCCAGTTGCTCGTCAGGCTGGTCTGCCAGTGCGTCTCATCAACCTGGGCAAGCGCCGTTTCATCATCGAACTGGTAAGCCACACTGGCCATCGTGCCAGGCGCGTAGTACTCGCTCAAAGTGTGTTCCACCGCTCCGCTGGGGCCGACGTGGCTGGTTTCACCACGTACGCACTCGACGGCTTCGACGATCTCGAACTCACACCGCGTCGCCGACAGATCGCAGCCGCCATGGCGGAGTACTCGCCGCTCGTACTCGACTCGTACCCACTATCCCGGTGGCATGCGGTTGACATCGTTGTCAACGGTGCGACGCATCCAGCCGGGTCGTTCGATCTGACTGGTTAGATGCGCACCTCCTCCGGAGAACACGCAACTACGGTTGGGGATATGAAACGCTTTCGATGTGTGTTTGGCCTGCTCGTTCTCGCGGTGGTGGCGTCGGCCTGCACAGGGAGCGTCGACATCTCCTTTGGAGGTGAAACCCCGGCTGAGGCTGCGGTCGACCTGATCGAAGGCAACGAGATGGCAGCGCGCATCGGCATTGCCTCGGTCTCGGACGCCGAGTGCGACGATCCGCTCGATGAAGAGGTCGGCACCATCTTCATGTGCACTGCGCAGAGCGATGGGCAGACGATCAACTTCGAGGTGGCGTTGGAGGAAGACGACCGCATCTTCGCCAGTCCTACCAACGTGGTCGACCCTGCCGGACTGTCTCGGCTCGAGGACGCAGCGGTGCAGGGCTTGAACAACGAGAACGACTTCGGTCTTCCCGAGGGGGCTTTGGAATGCGGCGACAGCGGGGTGATCTTGAACGCCGAGAATCAGCTGATCTGCGCGTTGACCGATCCCGACACGGGTGTGATGTTCGATACTTTGGTGACCGTGACCGATGTCGAAACGGGCCAGTTCACTGTGGTGGTCGTCGGCGAAGCCGCCGAGTAGAAACCGGCCCTACAGTGCCCGAGCATCAGCAGCACCCGAGCACCTACAGAACCGAATTGCCGTACATTTCGCCCAGTTCGTCGGCCAGCAGCTCGAGCCGTTCGCCGTCGGGCCCCGTGAAGTAGATCGAGCTTCCGTACGCGAAGTCGATGGCCACGCCGGCCGCCTCGAGCTTGCTGCGAAGGTGCGCCTGCTTCTCAGGAGTCACCGAGATGGCGAGATGGTGCATGCTGCCGAGGACTTCGGCGTAGGGACCCAGGTCGAGTCCGGGAAAGTCGAAGAAGGCAAGCGCATTGCCATTGCCGATGTCGAAGAAGAAGTGCGTCGAACCCTGATAGTCGCGATTCTCGAAGAGTTCGGTCAAGGGGAACTCGAGCACATCTTGGTAGAACTCGATCGTTCGGGGAACGCTCGATGACAGCAGCGCCAGGTGATGCACGCCGCCCCCAGACGACTTGGGTCGATCAGGGCGCAAATACTTCTGCCGCATGGCTTCCCATTCGTCGCTGCGGTCGATGTCATCGCCGTGCTTGCCGGTTGCGGTGGTGTTCTCGCTGTCGCTCATTGCGTTCCTTGCTGTCACTTGCCGGATGTGCTGCGGTGTCACTTGGGATGTGGCTGCGATGCCACCGACATCGCCACGCTCGGCGACGTCCCTTGGCCTGGCCACACGGTAGTTAAAGTTTGAACTACCTGGCGTCTCCCCATAATACTTAAATGTTGAACTATGTCAAGTGGTGACGTACACTTGCGAACGTGAAGGACGACACGCCTTGGTTGGATGAACAAGAGAGCCGCATCTGGCGATCCTTCCTCGAAGCAACCGGGCGCATCAACAGTCAGCTCAACGATTCACTCAAGGCTTCCACCGGACTGACCATGGACGACTACGAAGTTCTCGTTCACCTGTCCGAAGCCGAGCCGCACCGTGTTCGCATGACTGAACTGTCCCATCGTCTACTCCACTCGCAGAGCCGCCTCACTCAGCGTGTCGACCGACTCGCGAAACGAGGACTGGTACGTCGCGAGAAGTGTCCTGAAGACGGCCGTGGCACCTTTGCTGTGCTCACCGACGAAGGCCTCGAAGTCATCACCGACGCCGCACCCGACCACGTTCGCGACGTGCGGGCCGAGCTCATCGACCTGATCAAGCCCAAAGAACGCGCCGTCCTCGCCGACATCCTCGAACGCCTC
>ENA-ORXR01005353-ORXR01005353.1-marine-metagenome-genome-assembly--contig:-NODE-5353-length-10234-cov-8.836271_pt1 | contig 10234 bp, 6 predicted proteins | sample MGYA00237866_ERZ511479 | MGnify/ENA metagenome assembly ERZ511479
CGGCGGTCGCCACGTCGTCGACCGCGCCGCTGGGGGGGGGGGGGGGGGCGCCGCTCACGGCAGAGGAGGTGGGCGCCGTGCAGGTGCCGCAAGGCAGCAATGTGGCCGTCCCGGCGCCGGCGCCGACAGACGCTGGCACGCACGTGCCGCGGGCGGTGGACGCGGCCTGCGCGGCTGCGCTGCCGGCCGACGCGGCCGCCCCCGCGGTGCCCGCGCCGTCGCCGTCGCCGCCGCCGCCGTCGGCCGAGCCGCCGCTGCGCACGCGCGGCAGCAGCACCGACACGTCGGTCGGCACGCTCGTTGGCGCGCGCACGCGGTCGGCGGCGGCGGCCGCCAAAGCGGCTGCCGCCAAAGCAACGGCTCCGGAGGGTCCGCCGGCCCAACGCTCGCGCTCCCGCGGCACCCGCAGCGGCAGCAGCCGGGGTGACAGCGCCGCGGGTGACGCTGCGGCCGGCACCCTTGCGGCTGCCGGCCGCGCCACCGCCGCGCCCGGCGCGCGCGCCACTGGCGCGGCGGCGGGCACCGGGTCGGGCACGGACTCGTCCGACGACGATGTGTATGACGGCTCGTGCGCCATCCCCGACCAGCTCCCCCCCGGCGCCCGCCGGTGGACGGGCGGCGGCGTGCGCCTCGACGACCCGCTCGCCGACTACCACGCGCGGCGGGTGGTCAACCCGTGGTCCGCCGCGGAGCGGCTGCTCTTCCTCCGCCGCTACGTGGCGCACCCCAAACAGTTTCGCCGCATCGCGGCGGCGTTCAAACACAAGAGCGTCGCGGATGTGGTCACCCACTACTACGCGGTCAAGCTGCGGCTCGGCCTCAAGACGCTGCCGGCGCGGGTGGCGGCGGTCGGCACCCGCCGGGGGGCGGCGACGGCGCTGCTGAGGCCGCTGGCGGCCGCCGCGGTGGTGCCGGGCCGCCGCTCCATGGCCGCCAACTTTGGCGCCGTCGCCGCTCGCGGGGGCGGCAGCGGCGGCGGCGGGGGCGGGATGGCCGCGGGCCCCGCCGCGGCGGGTGGTGTTGTGGTGGCGGCGGCGGCGGCTGACGCGCCCGGCGGCATGGGAGGCGCCACCGCGAGGTATGTCGAGGGCGCGGCTGGGGGGTGGGGTGATGAGGAGCGCGCGCGGCTGCTTCTTGCGCTGTGCCGCCTCGGGCGGCCACCGGCGGGGGACGCGCCCGACGCGGACGACGCCATGGACACTGGTGGCAGCGACGGCGATCGGGACGGCGACGGTGTTGCAACTGGCACCTTTGCCGTTGACGGCGACGCTGTGGGTGGTGGGGCTGACGCCGACGCTGGCGGCGCCGGTGGCGCCAGCCGCGGCACAGGCGCGCTCGCCAATGGCGTCCCGCTCACCAACGGCGCCGTCAATTCGATGGACGGCGACAGCGAGGACAGCAGCGACGGCGCCGCCGGCGCCGGCGCAAGCGCGCCGTCCCCCCCCCTGCCGGCCGCCGCGCCGACCGCCGCCGCTGCCGGCACGCGCTACTGGATGGCGCTCGCGGCGGCGGTTGGCAGCGGTCGCACGGCCGCCGACTGCCGCGGCTTTTACGGCGCCCACACCGGTGCACTGTGCTTGGACGCGTTTGCGGCGAGCGGCGACGGGGGCGGGCGGGAGGCCGACGGCGGGCGACGCCGCGAGGCGGCGGCGGCTGTTGCGGCGGCGGCGGCGGCGGCGGCGGTCGTTACCGCGGCGTCTGCGTGAGACTGGGCGGGCCGGTCGCGGGGTGTCGGTCGCCCGTTTTTTTCCTTGTTATTTTTTCCCTTTTTGCGGCGCCATTTTCTTTTTTTTCCGAGCAGGGGGTGTCTGTGCCGTCCACAGGCCAATTGAACAAAGGGCGTTGGGGCGAGGGGGCGCGGCTACCGCGCCGGCCAAGCGCCCTCGCCCGCACGAGCACCTCGCGACGAGGGGCGCGGCCAGTGGCGGGCCGCCGCGCTTCCCCGGTCGCCGCTGTTCGCGGCTGCGGGCCGCCCACGGATCACGGCCCGACACACAAATTGAGCGGTCTGACGCCCGTCACCCGTCCTGTCCTCTGGCGTCCTCGGCCTGCACCAATGGGAAGACCCTGTTCCCCGCCTCGTGGTCCATTGCGACAGCACCGCCGCCTCGGTGCGGGCCCTGCCACGTGTGCATCGTTGTCGGCCGCAGCGTGGCAGCCCCGTGGGGCGGCTGCGGTGGCCGCCGACCGCGGCTCACCCCGCGGGGGGGGCCCCGCGCGAGGGTCTGCCACAGCGCCTGCTGTGGCAGTGCTAGCACAGCCGCTGTCATGGTGTGTTGCCTGCTCCTGCGACGATGACTGCCCGTCAGGTTGTTGGCGGCCACGCCACAAGGATTGCTCTTGTGCGCCCAACGTCCTGACGCCCGCGCGCGAGAAACGCCGAGGCCGCACGGGGCCCCCCCGCAAGGCGACAAGAACACTACAGTACTGCCTTGAGCGCTACGTGGTGATAGCTATGTTCGGCGGGCAATAGTTCCCCCCTATGGGCCACGGCCCGCTCGGCGATCGTGTGGTCTGTGGATCGCATGGGCTGTACGCAACGCCGCGGCGCGGCGCGTATAGGCGCGACCACCTTCAACGGCCTTTGCCATGCGTTTTCAGCTTGTCAGGGGCGTATCGGTCGGTGGGCTTCGGATCCCTCGGCTCGGCCTTCTCAACTTCTGTGCGGGGAGCGGTGTGCACGGGACCTGCCCTGTTGGTTTCCTTGGCTGTCGAGGGTCGGATACAAACAATAGCCAGCCCAGCGTACGACAAGAGCTTCCCACAGACAGCGCACAACACATCAAGTGTATCCAGAGAAATCACAGAGAGAGCTTCGACTGCTCGTGTGAGTGCGCCAGTAGATTCCCGCTTCGGGGGGGAAGCAAAAGTCTATCCCTCATTATGAGACACCTGAGTGACAGTTGTTAGGAGACTGGTTGTAGCTCGGCCACAACGACAGCTTTTGACAAGCGGGTTTCTCATGCTCCATACAGACACAGTCTACCTTCGTTCTCCATAAAAAGGGACTCTTTGGTCCTTGGGAAGTATTCCTAAAGTGGGCCTGAACTCAGCCGGACGTGTATAGCAGCCTTCTCTGGATGCTTCTCACCGCCCCTTCATTCAGCAGAAAAGAAGCTGCAAAGGTTTCAGTTTTCAGAAGGGTCCTCGTGCCATATGAGTTCGTGTTGGTCTGCATTCGCAGTCTCCTAAGTGTGAAAAAGGACAGCGCAGGGCTGCCAAGACGTATACAGATGAGAAGAGTAATAAAACACAAGCGCGATTGAGACTGATCTGGTTGATTCGTGGGGCCACTTTCGCACCGAGATTCAGCCGGCTCGGGAGAACCAGATCGACAGCAGGTACACTCGACAAGACGACTGATGGACGGGCCTTTTCGATGAGGTCCTTCGAAGTCCACACTCGGAACTGATCATGCCAGGCGTCTGCAGAGTTCGAAGCTGTTGAGAGCAAACATGTCACCAGGAGACCCCGAATCACCAGGTGTCAAAACACGGTTGGAGAGACTTGAGTGAGTCCGGGGCACTCAACGTGCGTGGATATTTCTTTTTTTTTTTTGTTGTCCTCTCGACAGATCCTGGATCTTGCCATTTTCAGCGATAGTTCTCGAAATAGGATTCCCATGGAACAGTGAAGGTAGGTCAACACGCTCAGGGTGTCACGGGTGGAGAGTGAGCTGGTCCCGGGTATGTGTAGAAGCTCGCACCGGGCCTCACAAGGGTGACGGACATTACATTGCATGGCGGGGGCCGATCCGATGGCTGCATTGAGCTGTCAAGAAGCAAAACACTGACGGATAGGGCCCTATTGCTGCTTGTAGCATGCCCATCGGGTAGCGAGCTCTTTTGGTCGAGAAGGTCGCACCAGTGCTGAGGCTTCACAATTGCCACGCCAAGGCACATGCAGCACGGATGTCGCTAGAGTCAACAGCAGTCGCTCAATTGAGTCGAGTGTCCTGGGCTTGGCTCACATGCGCTGGGCCAAACAGTATGAACCTCCGAGGAGCCGCCGGAACATCTGCCCGCTTCTGTCTGTGTCTCTACCGCTGCTCTTCTCGTCAGCTGGCTCGCTCGCAAGTACAGTAGTAGTGCTGTACGAACTACAGTACGTGCAATTGCCTGCCATTGCTGTAGCAGTCGCGTGAGAGTGAGACTGAAACCGCTCAAGCCGCTGTCCAGGTGATCTGGGGCTGCCCTGGATTCTTTCCCGCCGACAGGCACGGATGCAAATGGTGGTGGACCCGAGGAGACACGGTCTGTGGCGCTCGTGTCGAATGTCATCTGGGGCACGCGCCCACGAAAGGATCTGGGGGGCGCAATGCACGGCTGGGACCACCAATCAGCGTGCCTGTGGGGTCGAGCTGGCTGAGCCCCAGGCGCACACCTGCTCGCCCCCCGCCTGCCGATGCCGAGACCGGGTTGTCAGTTGCGGTGCCGAGATGCCCCTCCCACACCCCGAGGCAGGGCAAGCCGCATCCCCGCCTTAATCTCCCTTCCGCCACCTTGCTCTCCCGCACGACAACCGCCGGTCCCTCCACAGCGACATCCCAAACTCCCCTTGCTCCCACATCCCGCCCCCCCCCCGTCCGTTCCTCTCTCGCAACCATGGCTTTCGTCGCTGGCGCCGCCCTGCCCGTTGCGGCCGCCCCCGCCCGGCGCGCGGCCCCGGTCATGACCGCCCCACCGGCGTCATCGCCGCTGTCCCGCCGCGCGGCCCTGTCGGCCGGCTTTGCGGCGGCGGCGGCGGCCGCCCTGTCGGGCGTCTCTGCCGCGTCGGCGGCGACGTCGACGGCGATTCCCAAGCTCGACAAGCTCTCCGACATCAAGAAGCAGGTCGAGGCGCTCGACTACGAGGAGGAGTTTGCCGACGTTGGCCCGGACGTGATGGAGAAGGAGATCACCAATCTGAAGAAGAAGGTCAAGGACCCGGCGTACCGCGCCAAGCTCAAGGCCGTCGTCGATGCGGAGGAGAAGAAGTTTGACGAGATGGTCGCCAAGGAGAAGGAGGAGGAGGCGGCGCTCAAGGCCAAGTTCTCCAAGAGTAAATAAGTGTGTCGGTTGCTGTTTGTGGCTAGTGTTGTGGGGGGTTGACATGGGGGCGGTTGACAGGCGCACTGGTTTGGTCCGTATCCGGCATTATCAAGCTCCCCTCGCTTGACGTGCTCGTCGTGCTTTGCGTGTGCTTAGCGTCGAGTGCATGGGACGGAGGCGGTGACCGCGATATCGCCGTACATGTGGGGTTCTTTTTTCTCTCGCGCATTCGGGTGCGTCGGTTGCTCCTCGTGTTGCTCGTCTTTTTCGACGGGGCCCACCGCACGCATGCGCTCTTCCTGGGCGTTGCTCAATCCAGAGTGCCGAAGCGTGGCTGTGCTGCTCGACCGACGGCCGTTGTCCACATCAAAATGCGCACGCCGTCACTGTCCACGTTTTTGTCACGCGTTTGTTTGTTGGATAGAGCCGGTTCACAAGATAATCGGATAGCCACGAAGGGGCCCTTGATGAGACCACTGGCGAAGCAGTGCAGCAGGACGGCCGCGACGGTGTCACCGATAGCTACAGTGCTGGCGGTCACGCGGACGCCCGTCACTGAGGTGCTAGAGGGTGTGCCGTTTCCAAGAAAAAGAAAACGCATGGAAGAAGAAAAGGAGCGTCTCTTTCTGGTGCCAGCAATCTCCCGCTGCTACGCCCAGCCGGCTACCACCAAACTGCACGACGTCGCAATACCGTGCTTCTATCGGCCTCGGAGAGGTCCAATGTGTGCACCACCATCACCACCACCCTCCATCACCGCCCCCATGAGCAGCCGCACATGTCCTCAGTTCCTCCGCTCAATGATGAAGTCAGCCAATCCCAAAAGCACGTCCGCCTTGTCGCCATACACGTCCAGGCACGCTTTGGCCTCTGACACCAGCTCCTCTGCCCGCGCGCGGGCGCCGTCCAGCCCGAGCAGGCGCGGGTAGGTGACCTTGTTGACCGCCTCATCCTTGCCCGACGTTTTGCCAAGGACGGCGCTACTCGCCGTCACATCGAGCACGTCGTCCGCAATCTGAAAGGCGAGGCCAATCTTGGTTGCAAAGGCTCGCAACCTCCCCACGTCCTCGTCCGACGCGCCCGCCACCGTTGCGCCCGCCACTGCCGACGCGATCAACAGGGCGGCGGTCTTGTGGGTGTGGATCCACGTCAGCGTCTCCATCGTCACCTCTCCATCACCCTTGCCCTCGCTCTCCAGGTCCATCACCTGCCCGCCCGCCAAGCCCCGCGCGCCAACGCAGGCACCGAGGACGCCGAGGACAGACACGACCCGGCGGGGGTCGACGCCCTCTGTCGCCTTGGCAACGTGCTCAAACGCCAGCGCAAGCAGCGCGTCGCCCGCCAAAATGGCCACATCCTCCCCATAAACAACGTGGTTGGTCGGCAGCCCTCGCCGGAGGTCGTCATTGTCCATGGCGGGGAGGTCGTCGTGGATGAGCGACATGGTGTGGATTATCTCGACGGCAACGGCCGACGGCATGGCGGCGGCCATGCCCGCCTCGCCGCCAAACAGCGACGCGGCGGCGAGCGTCAGTGCGGGGCGCACCCGCTTACCGCCAGCACGGAGGGAGTACTTCATCGCTTCCGAGATGGTGGCTGTCTCGGGGCCAGCGGGGGCGACCGACGCGTCGACCGCCGCTTCGAGCGCAGCGTCCACGCGGTCTTTTTGGGCAGCTAGGAACTTCATCAAAACCACGGTGCCTTCAGACGGGGCCACCGCCCCGTTGGTGCCGGCAACGCCATTAGTGGGTGCGACCGCTGCCGCGGGCGCCGCGTCCGTCGCGGCCGACGCGGCGGGCGCGCCGGGCTCGGTGCGGAGCATCACAGTGGCGGCGCGGCCACCATCAGGAGCCTCGCGCTTGGGGGTGGCGCCGACGCGCCCACCCGCCCGCCATGACCGCCCGCCGGCGGCGACCAGCGGTGGGCGGGCGGTCCGCACCGCACCCACTGGTGGCGGGGGGGGGGGGACGACGGGAGCACCGAGGAGAAACGCACAGTCCATGTCGCCCAGCCGCAGGGGCATCAGGGGGGGTAGATGGGGGACGCAAGCGACAGGGATGGTGGCCGTTGCAAATGGGAAAGGGTCGGAAAGGGTGAAGGAGGGTGGCGGCGTGTCGGAGACGAAGGGATTGCGGCCAACCGTCGCGGGCGCGCGCAGCCATGCAAGCAGCGGAGGGGGCGGCGGGACCTGGCGGCGAGATCTCTCGGCAGGGCGCCGAGAGATTGGGATGCCTTTGTCCCTAATTGGGTCGAATCGAATTGGGCTTGTTAGGAAGAAATTGTCACCTGTCCTGGACTCAGTCCAAGAACGGCCATTTGTGGGCTTTACACCGATTCCGATAAACGGGCCGAGCTTGTGACCCTAGTGGCCCCCATTCTATGCACACACACAAGCTGTTTTTTAAAACAAGAACGAAGCTGAGTATCCCTCCAAAAGTTGCCCGACAGCAACAACCTTTTCAATACACGGCATCTGAGAGGGCGCCATGGCCGTGGCCAGCATGGCGGCGACGCCCACGCACCCCCCCCCCCGTTGCCATCGGCAGGCCGGCGGCCGCGCGCTGGGTGTGCTCGCCGCCGCCACCACCTTAACCGGGAACTTGCTACAAGACTGTTGCGTTTCTGCAGGCTCATGGAGGTCTATCGTCATAGTAATGAAAGTGTAGATGTCCAGATGCCTCCCCTTTCAGGTCGAACGGGGGGATCCCCCAAAACGTAGCTGCAAGAGGGTGTCTGCGGATGAGAAGGGCCCCACCTCGCGGACGGTAAGGGTTTTCCGTCTTGTTTATGTGTGGAAAACGGAAGCAGTATGAGTGGGAGGCGCTTTAGAGTGTCCCTTTCTGTTTGTAGCTTCCTGGAGCCGGTGAGATCATGGCGGACGTAGTGGTGAAGCGGACCACCCCGGGGAGCGTACACGTGGCACTGTTTGGCAGCCACCCCCCAACATTTTTGGGTAGAAAAATACATATAGGCAGGAAGGGCATGGTGTGAGGAGTGCAACGCTATGCAGAATGGTGCATGGCTACTCTTGCTTACCGGTGATGTGCTGCTCGCCGCTGATGTAGGGTGTGCCCGGTTCCGGGCACGCGGATACGATTTTTGGGACGGACTTCTGATTCTTCAAACGCGCCTCGGCGCTCGGCGGGAACAGCAAACGAAAGGTTTATAGCTGTGCCCGACGCCCACCGAGTGGCGGCCAAACACTGGCGCTACGCGACCACACCGGACGCACCACCAGTAGCATGTTAGAAGGGAAAAGCAATGCAAGCGCGACACGGACAACATGCGGAGGAGTGCGTTGCTACGCGGCGCTGCCCGTCCACGCTTTGGCACGGTGCGCGCCCTACTCGTACTTCATGGCCTTCTTTTCCGCCTTCTTCGCCGCCTTGTCGGCCTTGCTCGGCGTGTTGCACCCACCCTTCGAGGGCATGCCGTCACTCAGGCGCGCCGCCATGCCCATCACCACCCGCATGTCGCAGCGGACGGCCTTGGCGACGCGGCGCCCAAAGTCCGGGTGCGCCTTGTAAAAGTGGGAGCACATGGTGTTGCGCACGAGGTCCGACCGCACCTGCCCGAGGTCGCCCGCCAGGTTGGCCACCGTGTTGGCCTGATCCCGCGCGCCGTACGACGCCCAGCGCTGGCCGGCTTGGCGAAAGTCGGCCGTCACCTCAATGCCCGCCTGCGCAATCACCGCGCACACCCGGTTGGTGGAGAAGCGCGCCGCGTCGGTGGGCGGAAAGGCGTCGTGCATCAGGCTAATCCCATAGTTGAAGTTGCCCTTGGTGTTGCCACCGTTGGCCGCCCCGTCCTGCCCGTGGTTGCGCACCGGCGACACGGGCCGGTTGACGGGCAACATCGCATGGTTGGCGCCGACGCGGTACCGCTGGGTGTCGGCGTAGGCCATGAGGCGGCCCTGCAGCAATTTGTCCTCCGACGGCTCAATGGCGCCGGGCAGGAAGGCGCCGGGGTTGAACGCCGCCTGCTCCGTCGTTTGGAAAAAGTTGTCGGGCACTCGGTTGAGCGTCATCTTGCCAATGGCCACAAACGGCGCCAGGTCCTCGGGCCAAAACTTGGTCGCGTCCAGCGGGTTGAAGCCGAGGTCGTCCGACGCCATCTGCTTGGCCGACAGCGCCTGGTAGCGCAGCTCCCACGACGGGAAACGGCCGGCCCCAATGCTGCCGTACAGGTCGCGGGTGGCGTGGTTAAAGTCCTTGGACTGGACCTTGGCCGCCTCGGCGGTCGTCATGTTGCGGACGCCCTGCATGGACGTCCACTGGAACTTGACGTAGGTGACCTTGCGCGCCTTGTTGACAAACTTGTACGCGTGCACCGAGTGGCCGTTCATCTCCCGCAGCGTGGCCGGGATGCCCAAGTCCGAGTAGAGCGTCGTCAGCATGTTGGTGGCCGCCCCGCCCAGGGCGCCGAAAAAGTCAAAGTACCGGTTGGGGTCCTGGATGTTGGTCACCGGGTCTGTGTGGGGGTAGATACGGTGGATGCGCAGGCAGCAGCGGGCCACAGCCAGAGAAACAGGAAAGGCACGGACGTAGAGAGTGAGGAGCCGCGTCAACACACAGGCACGCGGCAACACAGCGGCTGTCCAAGGTGGGCGACCGCCAGCAAACTACCCGCCCCACAACCCCTAAAGCACAACGTGCATCCGCGGCCCTCTCACCGAGTCGACGGCGGCCCAAAACAGCAGCAGCGGCCCCCACCGACGCCCACCTCGTCCCCTCCACCCCCCGCCCCTCCACGTACCCGGCTTGAGCGAGTGAATCAAGTCTGGGAAGGCGATCTGGTCGCGGATGAAAAACACGTCGAGGTTGTTGCCGACCAAGTCCCAGATGCCGCCCCCGTACGCCTCGGCAATCTTAAACTTGACGGCAAAGCCCCGCGGATCCCGCAGCGTCTCGGGGGACCCCTTGCTGTGGATGACGGTGGAGAAGCGCACAAACACTTCCGTTTCGCGGTCGGCGCCGCCGAGCAAGCCCGCCGACGTGAGCGCCGACAAGTCCCCATACGACACAAACGTGCCGTGCGCGCCCACGCCGCGCGCGTGGACGACGCGCTCGGGGATGCGCTCGCGGTCAAAGCGGGCGAGCTTCTCCGCCGCCCGCGTGTCTTGCACGAGCAGAGATCGGAAGAGCACACGTCTGAACTCCAGTCACGTCCGCATCTCGTATGCCGTCTTCTGCTTGAAAAAAAAA
>ENA-ORXR01005358-ORXR01005358.1-marine-metagenome-genome-assembly--contig:-NODE-5358-length-10225-cov-12.853074_pt1 | contig 10225 bp, 11 predicted proteins | sample MGYA00237866_ERZ511479 | MGnify/ENA metagenome assembly ERZ511479
CGCCCTTCCATCGCGGTACTACTATGGTCTCGGTCGGGTCGGGGCGATTTTGCCTAAGTCGGATCAAGAAAACCGACTTTCCACCGCGGTACTACTACCGCGGCCGGGTCGGATCGGGGCGATTTTGCCTAAGTCAGATCAAGAACCCGGGAGACTGGGTCGTATCAGGCTGCCCCCTTACGGCTCGCGCCACCTCTATGATAGAACCTTCACGCCCCCATTCACTGTTCTGTCCGCTTCACACCGCGCCACGTATCGCGGCAAGCTGTACTACGTGAAGGTACGGACGTGAATTGCACCGTTCTTTTGCGGAGCGGTCCGCCGCAAGGCCACGCTTGGGATGGTGTTCCACGAATGTGCGAGCCACATCCGCATCCGCCGCCACCTCGTTTGCTCACATTTCGTAGTCGAAGACTTTCGCGACCCACGAGTCTGGCGTGGAGTGCCAGAACTTGAGGTTCGCGGGCGCTTCCCGATGAGATGGGCAAAGGCGGGTATAGGAGAAGTGGGACAAAAGGATGCTTTATACATGCTTGAGCTACCGGAGGGCTACGAGAGAGGTGCTACAAACGTCCCGATGACGCAGAGAGGCGCGGGAGGTCACCGTGTGCGCATGGAGGGGCGTCCGGGCAGCTTCGGCTGCCAGCCGCCGGGAGGCGTCTCGTCGATCCGACCTCTGAGGTCGCCAGAAATGGTGACGTCGGCGCGTGTGAGGCTGAGGCAGCTGAGTTCGAGGCGGCGCCGCAGCCTCCGACGTTTCCGTCCCCACCTCCGCCGCCGCCACCGCCACCGCTGCCGCTGCGGCCGCGCCAGTTCGGCCCCCCCGGCGGCACACCTAAAGTCGAGACCCCCACCGCGGACGTCGCCGTCGCCGCATCTCCGGCTGTGAGTGACGCGTCCCCAACCTCCGCCGCGTCCATTGGAGAAGCATCCACGGGTGGCCTTGCGACGGAGGCACCGGCGGCACCCGCTTTCTACTGGAGGAGGAGGCTCCCTTGGAAGCGGCGGGCGCTGGCAGGGATCCCCGCGGGACCCGAGGAGGGTGTCGATCGGGAGTCCCGTTTCGGAGGGCAGCGCAGCACTCGTCATGAGCTGCGCCTGCGCCAGTGAGATGGAGTGCACGCGGTGCGCCAGCCGCGACGACTCAAAAAGGGAGGTCTTCGCGGAGGAGACGATCTCGCTGTCATCAGACGCGAAAAGTGCGCAATAAAGGTTAGCGGACAACGTGGGGTTGAAAAGTTTCTCTGAAGGGACGCGGTAACGCATGGAGAGAATGAGATAGAGCTGGAACAGCGCGGCCCTCATGTGGATGACCATGTTCATCAGCTCGCCGGATGACGCCTCGCAGCGCTGACGCGCCTAGTCAGTGGCGAGACAGACGTTGTGGAGCCCATGGGCCAAGGACCGTGCGTTCTCGACGGAACGAGCGTCGCCAACGACGGGGAATGGCACAGATTCCAATGCCTCTGCCCATTCTGAGTCATATTGAAACCTAGAGGGGCGGGAAAAGCGGTCCTAGAAGTCGTCGGGGCGGGACCGTGGCGCGTGGAATCCCAAAAAAGGGCGTCCAGCGGCCGACGCCGCGCTCCTCGATCTCTTAGTAGAGGCAGGACGGCGGCGTGGCCCACGAGAGGTGGCTCAGTGCATCGCCCGCCGAGGTGGCCGCCGATGCGCCAGTGGAGGAGAAGTCGGACATTGTCAAACGGCAGGTAGTCGCCGTCGTCGGCGTCTGAGTTCACGTCCTCGTCGCCTTCGTCGTCGGCCGCGAAGGCCGGACAAGCGCCGCTGAGTCGGTTGCGTATGGGGGAGCCACCGTGGGCATCACCACAACCGCCAGAGGGCGGGCCGACAAGAAGGCGAGGGGGGGGAGGGGGGCAGAAGACGGCACGAGGGGGAGCTTAGCCCCGCCGCCGCAGCTGTAGCCGCCTCAGCCGGCGCTTCCAGGCTCCATCTCGTCGCCTGAATAGTGCACGACGCCAGGAAAGTCCCACGCACAACGCACCCCGCAGCAGCCGCAAACCTAGGACCTCGTCATATGTAAACACCGCCGCGGCTCGCAACACAAGAGGCACCCGAGCGACAGCTCATTCACCTGAACCCGAGGAGGGTCGCAGGGGCGAGAAACGCGCGCCGGACGCCGCGGCCCCCCGAGGGCGGCGAAGTTGACACAAGCGCCAGTATTGGGCCGCATCTCGAGAACCGCCGGCCAAGTGACTCCAACAAGCCCTCAGACGTCGCCTCAGCGCACGGAAGGCACCGATCGCCAAAGAATACAGACGCGCCCAGGCAAATGGGGAAGGTGCAGCGCGGAGCTTCAAGTATGTCAGTGCTGCCCGAGCCCCGCCGCCTCCCCGCGTCGCCATCGTACAGGCCAGCTGCCAGTGTCTGATGTGCATCCTCTGGGGTGGGGTAAACCTGTACGTGCACCGCACAAACGGCCGATTCACTCGATCAACGGTTACCAGGAGATAAACACTTATATCGAAGAGCAACTGTGAGCATGGTTTGTGTACGTGCCTCAGCAGCAGTGCTGTTGCACCGTTGCATAGGATCTCCCGCCTGCATCAGTCAGTCGCTGTGGCCCGCAGCGCTTGAAACAATGTTCTTAGGGCCGAAAGAAAGGACAGTGACGCGCCAGTGTGGCTGCATCCTCCCCAGCCTCCCAGCGTCGCGCTGGAGCCTGGCTGGCGCATCGGTCCAGGGCTTTACCCACGCGTGCCTCATATGGCGCGACAGTGGCGTGAGAAGTGATTCTTAAAGGTTGGGAAGCTGAGAGAGGCCCTGAAGGCGCTCCTGCCTTCTCCCATTCTACGGCAAACGACGTCCGTTCGGGGCACAGCGCGGTAGCAGCTCACGCGGCACGTTTGAGGCCTGGAAAAATACGCCCTCATAAGGACAAAGGCTCATGCGAATCTGTACGATGGTGCTGAGTAAGTGTTTACCGTCCAACGGCGTGAGGAGGGGCCCGAGCTCCCTGATGTTCTCGCCAGAGGTGCCATGTTTCGCATTTGGCCTACTTTCCCTCACTTGCCACGTGCCGAAGACATTCTCATCCTCCGAAAAAGTGTGCTCGTGGATGTGGCGACCCCATGCACTTGGTCTGCGGTGGTGCGCCGCGTGCCGCTGCAAACGTAGCACTCGCTCTTCAGAGCAGTCCTTGTGTTACTGCAACAGGTTTGGGTCCTTGATGCTGACGTCTTACTCTGGCTGCTCCCGAAAGGGATGCAGACGAGCATTTTTCCTCACCAGGTCGCATTCTTACTCACCAGGTCGGGCTTGGCGTCCCGAAGCTCGGTTGGCGTGTGCTTCAAACGATTTTCTGTCTTCCCCAAGGGGTTCAATGAGATTTCTCCCGTGGAGGATATGGTAGTTATGGACGCGCCATGCCGGTACTCGCTCGTAGCTTCCGGGTGAGTACGGAGTGGGCTATGACCCACAGGTCTACGGCTTTCTGGGAGCGGAAGAAGACGCTTATGGGGAAGATGCTTCCTGGCGGCGACTACCTTTACAGGCGAAGTGCGGCATGCAGTGGCGCATGCCACTGGGACCTCTGTTCTACTCCGCCGCCCCTCACCGCCTGATCCGTCGCCTCGTCCGCGGCAATTCAAAAGCGGTCCTGGGGGTACAAAAAGACGTATGCCCTGGAAGCAGCCACGTCGATCAATCTGAAAGAGGTCCTCGCGATGGCAGCGGCAAACGTGGCAGCCGTGGAAGAAGACCTGGCGCGGCCAAGTGCGATGGCTAGTTGGCTTCAACCCCGCCGCCTCCCCTCGAATGGCCAGCCACGTGGGCCGGCGGCGGGTTTGTCCGGTTTTAGGCGCCGATGATGCCGGAAGTGTCCATGGAAGACAAGGGGAGCAAAATCTTGTCACATCATGAGCGCGTGTGCCAGGCTATCGGCGCTTTCTCCCCCATGAAGATGGGAACCTATCTGTTTCTGCTGCACATCTGCACTGGCCCGCAGCCCATAGGTCAACTATTGGCTGCGGTGCCACACTATGCAGCAGGATGGTTGTGGCGGACGACCGGGACACGCAGTACGCGCTGCCCTGGCTGCTGAACGAAGAGTGGGAGTCGGCGGCAACATTGAAAGCGCTGTAGCGAGAGGCAGAGCTGCTGATGTAATTGGGTAGAAATGAATGTGCGAGGACCGGCGACAGTCGCGTCTGCTGCCGAGAATATGTCGCGAGATAACGTACCACTTGAGATCGGGTCGGCGGAAAACGCAGGCACGGGAGGCACCGGAGGTTTTCTGATGGGCGCCCCGCAGGGACCGTACGGTGCTGCACCCGCTGCGAATATTTCTGCCGCGGCAGTCACCCGGGTGGGGCCGACCTCCCTACACGCGTGCGGCCTCCCCACGTGCGGCGCCGGGTGCGAATTGGCCTCCCCCCCCGACCTTGATGTGCCAATGTCGGAGCCCACAGGCTGTGTCCTCGTTCTTTGCCGCCACCGTGGCCCGGCTTGGCGTCGACGACCGCTTCCTATTTCCGGTAGCCGTCCTCTGCCACCACACATCGCCTTCCTGGCGCGCCGCGGGCCGAGCTGGCGCCTCCAGCCTTTGCTGTCGGAGGCGCCCTGTCGACCGCAGCGTCGGGCTATCTCCACCACGGAGGGCTCCTGTCGGAGCTCCCGTCCCGAGGCCACGCCGACCCGTCGCCAACCAATCTAAGTATGCGGCGGCTTGTTGCTGCAGACTCGGCAGCCGTACACTGGGAGGGGGTGGCCTCTCCGTCCTCCGGCGAGCCCCTCTTCATGCCAGCGGTGATTGATCCCTCTGTGGGAACGCGCAGCACATGGCGACATTTAGAGGCCTGTGTTGTTAGTGTCCTACAGACTCTCGGACGGCCAGTCCCTCGGGGAGTGGGGGGGCGAGCGCATGGCCACTGCCTTAATCGAGTCGACCGCCCAGCGTTTGGCCTTTTCGCCACTAGGTCACCACGAAGTCTTCGCGTGGGAGCGTTCAGGCGGTCATAAGACCACATGCCCTCTGGACGCAGCGGCGTTCGCCGCCATCTCGCTGCACTGCCTACGGAGGCCAGGATGATCCGTCCGGTTATGAGGGTCTGTCGTCGACCTGTCGTCGTCTGGAGTGAGGCGTGGTACCCCATGTCGGTGTCGGTTGGGTTAGGGAGCCTGTGTGTGCTTCGTGTTGGCCGGGCTAGTTCCCGGACCCTTAGCGAGGGATGAATCGGGAGACGTGGTCCATGCATAAATGAGGGTTTGTTGTCTCTCGGTTGTCCCTTCACGCCTCCTGGGCGTCCCGACCCGGCTCCGCCTTGTCTGGATCCTGGGGCAGAAGCCCCTTGCGACGACATTACCGGTACACGGCCGCTACCGGTAGGCGACCCGAGTGTTGCCAGGTGTCACCTTCCGGCCCATAGCCAAAACAGCGGACCAACAACCAGAGCACGCCCTCCTCGTCCCAGGTGTGGTCCACGAACCGCTCAAACACAAACTCGGACCCACCCGGTTGGAGCGCGTCTGGTATGGCCACTTGCGGTTGCATGGGTTGGTTCGCCGGGTCCACCGGTCCCGCCGGCACCGCGTGGTCGCCGCTTACCCGGTAAGGGAGTCCGTCTTGGTCAATCAAGTAGGTTCTCCAGTCGGCCTCTAACACCTCGTACGTCCCTGTCACCTTAGGGTCGAGCTTGTGCTTTCGGGTGTGGTTCCGTAGGTACACCCAGTCACCACTGGTCACCGATACCCGGCGAGGGCGGACGTTCTTGTCATATTACCTCTTGTACCGGGCTTGTGTATTGGCAATCGAGTCCCGTACTTGGGGGAGAAAGGCCTTGAGAGACTCCAGGAGGGCATCCTCGGCCTCGGCCACCGACTGGCTCGGGTCCGGCGTCATGCCGTATGGCATCCGTTCCAAGGAGAAGTTGCTCAGGCGCCGTGGGGTGACCAAGTCCATGGGGGCCACGCCCGTAGTTCGGTGGGTCCTCGAGTTTTACGCCAGCGATAACACGGAGACGAGCTCTTCCCAATTGTCCTGGAGGTCCTCGATGTAGTGCATGAGCATGTCCACGAGCGTCTTGTTGAAGCTCTCGACATGGCCATTGGTCTGCGGGTGGTACGTGGACGTGTACAGGTTCCGGATGCCCATCCGGTTACACACACCCTTCAAGAACAGGGAGGCGAACGGGGGTCCGTTGTCCGTCAGGACTGTGTCCGGGGGACCATACACGGAAATCCAATCCCGGCAGAACGCCGCCGAGACGTCCGTCGCGGTGGTGCCAGCCAGGGGGACGGCTCGGACCAGCTTAGAGAACCGGTCTACGATGATCAGAAGGAAGACGTTCCCGCTCTATCAGGGGTCCGAGGAGGTCCATAGACAGGCTCGCGAAGGGGTCCGTCGCCGGGAACAACTTGAGCATCGCCGTGCGTCGCCTTGGTGCGCTTCTGTTCCTGGCGCAAGACGCACAACTGGCCACCCAGTCGTACTCATCCGCGGCCATGGCCTCCCAGTAGCAGTGGCGCCTGATGGCGGCGTACGTCCGGTGGACCCCAGGATGACCGGCGCGCACCACGTTGTGTTCCAACGAGAGGAGGTCCTGGCGCAGTATGAACGGGATGTACACTTGAACAGCTTCGTCCAGGGGGGCAACACGCACGAGGAGCCCCTCCTTGGTCTCCGAAAATCGTAAGGCGTGTTCCGGTACATCCTATCCCGTAACTCTGGGCTCCGCTGGTCCTCCTTCTGCGCGGCCAGCATGCGCGCGAGCGTGACCGGTTGTTTCTTGTTCGGCTCCCCATAGTTCGGCGCCACCCAGCAACGGCGGGAGTCAGCCAGAGCGAGACAGGTCATCTCTTCCGGGATGACTGACCGATCCTGCGCCAGCGTCGGGAGCCGCGACATGGCGTCGGCAAAGTGGTGCTTTCTTCCCGGTCTGGTGCATACCTCGTTCCGGAACTCCGACAACCGGAGGCGCCAGCGAGCGACCCGTCCTTGGGCAGTGTCCATGATCAGCAGCCAGCGTAAACTGGAATGGTCCGTCCGGATCAGGAACTCTTGTCCCTCGAGGTAGGGGCGGAGAAGAAATCAGGCCCAGACCAAGGCCAGGCATTCTCGGTCGGTCGCGGAGTAGTTTTGCTCGGCTGTGATGAGGCCGCGGCTGTAGTAGCCGACTGGGAGGATCCTCTTGTCCGGTTGCTGCTTCAGGAGGGTACATCCGACTTGGATGGCGCAGGCATCGGTATCCAGGATGAAGAGACCCTCACGTCGGGGGAGCGCCAGAATCGGGGTCGACGTCAAGCGCTCCTTGAGGTACTCGAAGGCCGCCAACTGGGCGGCATCCAGCGGGGGCAGCACGTGTGGGAGTTTCTTGCTGGTCAGCTCGGTCAGGGGCTTGGCGATGTGTGAATAATCCGTGGTAATACGCCGGTACACGTTACACATTCCGAGGAAGCTCTTGAGATCCGTCTGGCTTCGTGGGGGAAGCGCTTGCGCCAGGATTTTGATGTTCTTCTGGTTCACCGGCAGCTGCCCTGGACGGACGACATGTCCCAGGTACTCCACGTCTTGCTGGAACAGGTGGCACTTGGAGGGCTTGAGTGAGACGCCGGCCTTTTCCAACTGGAGGAGAACTTCACGGAGGTGCCGGATCTGATCGTCCTCCGTCCGGGAGAAGATAATCACGTCGTCCAGGTACACCGAGCAAGTTTGAAACCATAAACAGGACAATATGATGTCGAGAGCCCGCTGGAAGGAGGCTGGCGCGTTCACCAGACCAAAAGGGATCCGGAGAAACCGTAACAAGCCCGTGTGAGACGTGAACGTCGTCTTGTCTCTGTCCTCGGCGGCTACAGGGATCTTCCAGTACCCGGCGTTACAGTCCAGTGTAGAGAACACCGTGGCATCGCCGAGGGAGTCCAGGCAGTCGTCCATCCTCGGGATAGGGTAGACATCCTTGAATGTGCGCTCGTTCCGCCGCCGGTAGTCCACGCAAAACCGGAAGTGGCCACCTGGCTTGGGCACGACGACCACCGGAAAGGACCACTCGGCGTCCGAGGGTTCTATGACACCCAGGTCGAGCATTTTCTTGACCTGCTTCTCGATCTCCAAGCGACGGTGCGGACCAGCCCGGTACGGAGCCGAGTACACGGGCTTGGCGTCTGGTTTCAGCTGGATGGGCTGGGTGGTGGCCTTGAGCTCACCCAGCTTCCCCGACCACATGCCCTTGAACTGATCCAGACGACCGTGCACCTTTCCATGGAGCTCCGTGGGCACGCCCGCCCAGTTCACCTTTGGCGTCTCCGGTTCCTTGGGGGGCGGCACAACCGGGGGCTCCGGATGTCCCTCCGCCGTGGCCATGCTCGCCTGCGTTTCCAGCTCCTGTCCGGCCACCAGCTGCTGTTGAACGGCCAAAAGGGCCCCTTGGGAGAGGGGTCCCGCCTTGCCGGTATACGGCTCCGCGACCCCCACTCGGGTGCCCTCGGCAAACAAATTGGTCTTGCGACCTAGGTTGACCAGGAGTACAGACAAGGGCTCGTTCCGGTGCACCTTCTCGTCGTGCCCGTCGGCCAAATGCAGCCCATGCTTGGCCAGGACCTCCGCCCGGCCCTTGATGAGGCAACTGCCTGTCGACCGGGGAGCCACTTGGACCTCGGTTTGAGCACCAGGAACGACCGGTGCGCCCGCCAGCGTCAGCTCGTTCGGGCTGACCCGGGGCTTGGCGGGTGCCTTGTGCTGTCGCCCCCTGGCGCCTAGATGGTCGCCCAAGATGTCCGAGACAGCACCCGTCGACCACTCGATCTTGCCGCCTTGCGGAAGGATTGCCGTTGTGTACTGGCGCTGGAAGTCACACCCGATAATAAGCGTAACCAAGAGGCGTTTCACATCAATAAACGGGAAATGCATGTGTTTTTCATGTACATGCAGGGTGAGGGGGAGTCGAGCGAGAGGCATGAGAGCCTGCCCCGAGGCAACCACGATCCGGGTGCGGGTAGGCGCACGCCAGGCATGGGCGCGCCAGTCCGGAGGGAGCAGGTCCTCGCTGACGACGCTTGGACCGGCCCCTGTGTCCACCACCGCGGCCACAGAAACCGGGTCGTCACCCCCAAAACTCAAGGTGGTGTTGACCTTGAAATTGTCCTTACGCAAGACGAGCAGGGTACCCGGACAGGCACACGATGTCCATGCGGCTACCTTGGCTCGTAGCCGACGACCGCACCGGCAGAGGAATGCAACTGAGACCGATACAGGATCACCGGGGCCTTTAACAGACGGGAGGGCGCTGAAGGGCGCACCTCCCCCACGTCGTTTTCCGATCCCGAGGTACCCGTGGTCGTGGTCTCTTCCTCGGGATGGGAGTCCGAGTCCTCAGGACTCTCCTTGTACAGGTTCTCCTGGATGTTCAGCAGAATCGCAGCCCGGAGGTTGTGCACCGTCTTCAGGTCCCGCCGTCCAGGGGAGGCGCCCTTGGACTGCCGGTCAGCCCAGCAGACGGCCTTGGCGAACTGGATCTCCTGGCGGGCTAGCTTGTCCTGCAGCTCCTTGGGCACCTCCGGGCAGGCTGCCGCGATGTGGTCCTCCTTGTTACACAGCCAGCCCGCCCGTACCCTGTTCGGGCGTTCCTCCCCCCGGGTGACACAGGGCATAGAGGGCGTGACAAACCCGCGCCAACCCTCCAAGCGACAACCGGCCTGAGACGAGGACTCGCCCACGGCCAGAAACGGCGTCTCGGGTACTGCCCGACTAGACGGTCGTGCCAGGTAAATCCTGGGGGGGGGTCGGCTGGAGTCGCTGGAGCGCCCTGACCTGTTTAGGATTGCCCTGGGTGAACGACTCGAGCTGCTGCCGGGTGTGCTCCGTGAACTGAAGGTTGTATTGCTGGGCGTCCACCTGCAAGTGCTTGGGTAGCCCCTGGATGAACGCTATCTTGAGCCGTTCCTCGCCGTACACCTTTCCACAGGCCTCCCCCAGGTCCCGCAAACGGGCCGCGAAGGCATCGGGTACTTCATGGGCGCCCAGGGAGGCGCGGCTCACGTCAGACACGGCTTGGTTCAAAGTGATGAAGTCCGCGTAATTGACCAGGAGCCAGTGCACCGCCTCAGGAAAGGATGCCCCAGTTCGGCCCGGGATGTGTCCGGCCGTGTCAGGGAGGATCTTGTTGAACCGAGTGGCGGCTGCCGCGGTCAGGAAGGAGCCGACCAGGTAGAGCGCCTTGCCCTCCCAGACGTTGCTGTCGTTGCAGGCCCGGACAAACCGGCGCAAGAAGGA
>ENA-ORXR01005360-ORXR01005360.1-marine-metagenome-genome-assembly--contig:-NODE-5360-length-10221-cov-8.899744_pt1 | contig 10221 bp, 7 predicted proteins | sample MGYA00237866_ERZ511479 | MGnify/ENA metagenome assembly ERZ511479
ACGTGGACGGCAGGTCTGCGGACGGGAGAATGCTTCTCCGTGCACTACGTGACGTTCTTTGGCCAGGGAGGTCTACGATTCATGTCTAGGAAGCCGTTCATGTCTATACTGCGAGAGTGCAGGGGTGCGCCGCTGTCTAAAATGCGAATATCGTTTCTATACTAATTTGGAAGTTTTGCAGTGTGGAGGGGGGTCGAATATGGTCTAGGACATGCCATTTCACCCTGTACTGGAGGCGTTCGGAGGCAATTTGAAAATTGTGGGTCACGGCCCCAGTACAGAGAATCAGCATGCGCCCCACTTCCCCGACGATCGCCAAGCCCAAGAAACAGTCGGAGGCACCCCTTCGTGGTCAACTACGGCAAATGTTGGTGAGTTTATGAAACGTACAATTGTTCCCGCACTGTCTGCAATAAAAGTGCTCAATGACTGTACAGTGTGGCTGGCCCCGAATCCCACGTGTCGGGGCTCCCAGTCCGGCTAGGTAGCCCCCCACGTCACTAAATGACCCCCTGGTCTCGATTAAACGTGGACCCCCAAGAACAAAACCTCAAATATGCATCGAAATCCAAAGCCGATGGAGACCCTTCGATGCAAGAGTCCGCCTTGCTGACCCCAGGTCTTCGTCATACATGTACGACTCCGCCGACCCGCCTGCTGACCGCCCGCGCTTTTTTCGCCGCCATCATGTTCCCCGCCCCCGGCCCCGACGGCGAGCCGCCGGCGCCGACAACGGCGCCGTCATGTTCTCCCCAGCAGCTCGACGCGCTCATCGAGCTCGCGGACCGCACCAAGCTCCGCGCCTACGCCGACTACTCCAAGTTTCGCGTCGGCGCGGCGCTGCTGGCCGCCGACGGGACCATGTTTTCGGGGTGCAACGTTGAGAATTCGTCCTATGGCTTGACCATGTGCGCGGAGCGGGTTGCGCTCTTCACGGCGGTGGCGGCGGGCGTCAACTCTTTCCGAGCGGTGGTGGTGTACGCCGGTGCCGTGGACGGGCTTGTGGGGCGGGGGCGGCGTGGCGGAAGGCGTTGGGCGGGGGCGGGCTGGGGGACTGTGGCTGAGGGGCGCTTGGGTGTGGGGACGGTTTGGAACGTGGGCGAGCGGCGGGAGGGCCTGGATTGGACCACGCGGAGATTGCTGCTTGGCGCTTTTTCCTAGTGCAGCCGCGGTAGTGGCTGACTGCTCTCTCTTTTCTACGGATGTGTGTGCGTGTCTTGCGGTTGTGTGCCTTTCCCTGGTCGCTGCAGGACGCATGATGCCAAGGGCACCTACGTATACCCTTGTGGTACGTTCCTACGGCCACGGTTCCTCGTGCTGTGCAAGTTTCTCCACGATTGCTGCCTGTGCTCCCTGCACTGCCACATCGAACGGGCTCCGGTCCCTTGTGTTCTTTGCGTCGGCACGTCTCTTAACCAGTGTCTCTTTTTTTACTTCTGTGTCAACTGTACTGCTGGTTGGTCTCCGTTGCTCAGGAGCTTGCCGGCAGGTACTCTCGGAGTTTGGCGACATGGACGTGTACTGCGTGCAACCAGACGGCAAAGTATCCCGCTCGCGCCTCAGTCAATTGCTACCCGTCGCCTTCTCCAAGGCGGAGCTCGACAAGGTGGCGGCCGCCCGCGGGTGAGCACCGAGGTCGCTACGTTTTTCGAGGGGGACCGCTCGCGGCGAGCACACCTTGTAAAGGATCGTTTTACACCCGCTTTTTGGGCGCTGCGCATCCCGTCACAGTGCTCGAATCTCTTCGAGACAGGTGCGGACGCAAGCAACGCCCTCCTCGTTGCAGAGCGCTCCGCACCCGTCTCTTGCGGTCACAAAATTAGCGTGGAGCTGCATCACCTGCCTATGGCCGTTCCGTCAACAGCTGGAGAGACCCCAGTCAAGCCAATCGCAGTCTGGGCCAAACAAACGCAGAAAAAGCGCCTCTTTGTTAGGCCTGAACTCTCCACTTCTTGGCGCAACAACATTACGTGACAGTAACAATAACAATGAGTGATGGTTGGAGCTACACACTGCATTGACGAAGAGCAGATGTCTCGAGAAACAGAGGAGTCACGGTCGGACAGCATGATACCCAAAGACGCCCCGTTCTACAAGAACTGTGCAACGCCTCCCCGGCGGTGGCTACTCCTGATTAGCATCAACGACGCGCGGCGATGTTCAACTGTTCAACAAGTGCGCGTCAGGCTACGCATGGAAGAAGCACACAGGCCGTGTTCCCCGCCTTCGCCCCCCCATCCCGTCTCAATCGGTCCCAAAGTAGCGGTCGCCTATGAGGAAAGAAAGAAAACATGAAACCACAGCAGACCAAGAGACAAGACATGACCATGTACGATACATAAATAGACAGTGTCCCGTTAGGGTCCTTCTGTAACAGTCGTGCATGTATGCAGGCCAGCCACACAGGGAACCCACGAGCCATCGCCAACCATACACGGCCCTCCGCACCGGTTGCCGCCCGTTCGCAGCGCAAAAAGTGAGGCAGCGACCACGTACCAAAGTCGCCCACCCCGGGCACGATAAACTTCTTGGCGTTGAGCCCCGCGTCGACCGCCGCGGTGACAACCGACACGTCGGGATAGGCCGCGCACACCGCCGCCAGCCCCTCCCGCGCGGCCAGCACCGACACAAACACAATTTTGCTTTGCGGCACACCCGCATCCAACAGCGCTTGGATGGCCATCCGCGCGCTGCCGCCCGTCGCGAGCATTGGGTCGAGGAGCAGCACGTGGCGGCTGGCCACGTCCTCTGGGAGCTTGGCAAAGAAGAGGGTGGGTTCGGCGGTCTCCTCGTCCCGTTGGATTAAGATTTTACCAATCCGGCAGGAGCGACAGCAGGAACGAAGGGCCGGCTCCATCGCCTCGCCGGCCCGGACGACCGAGACGCCCAAGATCTTGCCCGAAAAGGCAACGCCCTCGTGCACGGCACCATCGACGGGGGTGGTAACCGTAACAGGGGACACGGGCAAGAAGTTGAGGGCTACAGGGGTGCGGGGGGGCAAGCCGCAAAGCAACATCAAAGCGAGGTGCAGGCGCGCGGGGTCCAGTTCGTCAACGTCGTGCCTATCGAAATGCTGTCATCGCACCAGTGGCAGACAAAACAAACCAGCGGCACGGAGCTGATGCAGACGCGATACACCCCTCCACGTCTTAACCGCAAAGCCTGACCAGGCGCGGCCGGTGACATACCAAACTCGACAATGAGCCGGATGACCCGGTCCGCGGAGAAGATCCAGTCGGCCCGGCTCGTCTCGGCGGACCGGATGATGGTCATCAGCGCCCGAATCTGCGCCGTTGGCGGATGGAGGCGCACGTTGGGGGGCAGCTCAAAGGCCGGGAGCTCGGATGGGGTGGCGGAGGGGGGCGGGTACGAGACCGCGCCGGCCGCACCGCCACTGCCACCGCCGCCAGCCGCAAGGCTGGACCCAGTTGTTGGTGAAGACGGCGCACCAGCAGACCCGTTGGTAGCCATGGCGCCGCAACGACAAAGGGGCGGTCGCGGCGGGGATGCCGCACCCGTGTGGCAACACGCGGGCTCGTGAAGCAGGTGGGGACATTATCGGTGGCTGATGAAAAATGATTGGCCGATTGACACTGACGCTGTGTGTGTGTCTGATTGTTCCCGTTCTTTGACATGGGAGCGAGCGAGGGGTCGAGAGGGTCTTTGGCTCGACTCTGACAGATCACAGCCACCACGCGGCAGAACGTAACGAAGAGGCTGAGGCCCTGCGGCAGTGCGGCTGCAGCCGTAGGGGGGGTGCACGCAAAAAAAGGAACGGTGATACCGGGCGTCATCCAAGCATGTGCACAAAACAGGCGAGCGACCCCCGTTGCTTGGCGGCCACGACCTCCTGCAGCGCGATGGAGGCGCGCCACTTGATGGATGGGGGCCGCGCTGCGGCACGGGCTCACATCACCAATGTGGCGAGTTGACATACCTGCTGTTGCGTCTCTATATGGGCACCCTGAGTGGGGCGGAACACTGAGTCTGCGGACGGGGCCCCTGCTTCTGCCTGCGCTTTGTGTTCGGCCACGCCCTTACTCCGTCGATCGCTCTTGTCTAGCGCGCGATGGACAGGCGGTCTAGGCCGGCTGTCAGTCTCGATAGAGTCTCCCCGCGGAGCGGCCGGCGCACGGCCCTTTGGCCTACCCGCGGGTGTGCGCGGTCAGGGAATCCCCCAGTGCAGACACGGTCACAGTGACGCGGCGCCCGCCCGCTCGGTCGCTGTGGCCCGGAACGAAGTGGGGAGCTGACAAGCACCGCTGCCGCCGGCAGTCACCGTGTTGGCCTCCGGACACCTGGTAGGCCTGTGGACTCTTCCCCGAATCGCACGCAGCCTCTGCGACTGGCAAAGCTGAGAAGCAGAAGCACTGGGTTGCAGTGCACGTCGGTACAGCGAAGAACTGATCGGTGGTGCTGGTCTTGAGGGCCACCACAGCCGCCACTTGCGGCTTCACACTTCGCCCCGCCTCCTGCCGCCTGTCAAGCGGCGGCGCTCGCGCATCGCGCCACCAAAGCAACGAACTGCCACCGCTCTCCCCTCTCGCACATGGCCATCACCGCGGCATCCCTTACGAGGTGGGGCCCCACCCCGAGGACGTCTTCCAGTCGAGCCGTCCTCTTCGCCCCGCAAGCGCACAGTGCACCTGACTGGCGGGGAGTGGAGCTTCGACTGGGAGGAGTGGTCGTCGTTTCCTGCTGGAAGTCGACGTCCTCGCAACACCGGTGATCAGGAGATACAGTACTGTACAGAGATTGTACAGGCGATGCTCCATCTCGGAGCATGACCAATCACAAGGCGCAGAAGCCATCCACCCATCAGGTTTGGAATAGACAACAGGATGGAACAGTCAGGAGAGAAACGGCGACGTCGTGGGCCATTCATTGGATGGGTCGCCCCGCAAATCCGCGTTGCGCCATCTCGCTCGCGCCAGATCAAGCTGCGTTGCCGTCCCTCCGCTCTGATATCTTCTCCGTCAACTCTATGTTCCACGCTGATTGGCCTATTCGCTTGGCTCCATCGGCCCGGATGGACCCCGCCGCCATCACAGTGGCCGAGGACCCCCGGCCGACTGGGCTGCTGCCTGCTGTCCACAGTGCAGCGGTTTTCCTCGCAGGCCACTCCCGCCCTTTGTATGTATTCCGCAGACGGCTGACCGCTGCCGCCGCTTCCACGTTGCCCCTGCTGGCGGTCCCCCCCGCGCGACGGATGGAGGTGTCGCAGCCGCTGTGAACTCTCATCATCCATCGTGATGGCACGCGGGCGGTTGGCTGGCTCCATCACCCCCTGCGGGCCGCCTTGTTGTGCGGGCGCGCGGCGTGCCGGTGCGGGTGCGCGCGCACGCGGTGCGCGTCAGGAGCGCCAGAGCCGACCACGGTGGCGGCGACACCCTGTTCTACTTGAGCCGTGCGTCGGTCGAGCGCGGGGCCCCGTTGTCGTTCACGTATCGTCGCTCGCTCACACAACACTTTGTGCGTGATCCTTTTCGCATCCACGCCTACCCCTTGCCCATCGCCTTGGCAACCACCACCACCACCGCCAACCACTATCACCAACACCACCACCACCACCACCACCACCACCACGCACGACAACCACTCGTACCTCTATGATGACGGCTCTCGTGTCTGCCGCACCCCCCGAGCCGCTGCCCCAGTGGCCGCCACCCCCGCCGTCGTCACCCGCCGATGACGACGACGTGCTGTCGGTCGTCAGCGCGCTCGACGGTTTGGCCATGGTCTCCCCATCAGACGCTGACGATGACGTCGACGACCACGACGACGATGGCACTGGCGACTTTGGCGACGACTCGCCCGCCGCCGAAGGCGCCTTCCTCGACCGCCTCCTCTCCCCCACCCCCGCCGAGTCGCTGACGCCCGCGCACATCACGCGCGTCGGCGGGCGCACGCTGCACGCGACGCTCCCGCTGCTGCTCGCGGTTATTGCGCGCGTTGGCGACACGGCCGGCGCCCGCGCGGCGGCGGTCGCCCTCGCCGTTGCGCTGCGGCAGCGGCTCGAGGCGGGGCGGGCGCTCAAGCTCCGCTTCCTCCTCCTCGCCCGCACGCCGGGCTACCGCCGGTGGCGCGTGCGGCTCACGTACGCGCCCGACGCGTACGCGGTGGGGGCGGCCGCGTTGGCGGCGGCGCGGTGGCGGGTGGCGGCGTCGCGCCCGGCCCTGTCCTCCTGCTGCTCCTCGTTGAGCCGCGCCTCGACGGGCGGGCGCGGGGGTGGGGGTGGGGGCCCCGCGCCCTCCACGTCGACGGGGAGCCCGTCCTCCTCTACCGGCCGCCAGAGGAGCTGGACGTCTGTGGCCGACGTGCGGTCGGCCGACGCGGCCGCGTTGGCGGCGTGGGTGCGCGCGGAGCTGCTCCACCCCCGCCACGGGGTGGCGACGCGGCCGCGACGGCACCACCGCCTCGTGCCGGCGCGCGACGCTTTTCTCGCGCGCGACGTCGTCGGCTGGCTCGTCGAGCGCCTCAGCCTCCGCTCCCGCGCGCAAGCCGTGGCCGTTGCGGAAGCGCTGCGGGGCGCGGGCGCGATTGCCCGCGCGTCGGGCAAACACCGCCCCTTTCGCGATGGGGGGGGGGTGTACGTTGCCGCCGCCGCCGCCGCCCCCGCCGCGCCGCCGCCGCCGCTGTCGGCGGCGTCGACGGCGGGCGGCGGGGAGCGGCGGGCGTCAACGTCGGCGGTGCCGTCGGCGTCGTCGTTTGCCTCCCTGGCCGACTACGAGCCGGACGGGTGCCTGCCGCTGCTGTCGCTGCTCTTGGCGTCGTCGCCGTTGGTGCGGGCGCCGGCGGGGGCGTCGTCGCGGCGGCTCTTGTCGCGCGGCTCGTGGCGGGACGGCCCAGCCGCCGACGCCGCGTCGGCCGCGTCGGGCGGTGGCGACCACGCCGAGGGCGCCACGGGTGTCGTGGCGGCGGTCGACACAGACGCTGACGCTGACGTCGACGTCGACGCGGACGCGGACGCGGACGCGGACGCGGACGCGACGGTAGCCGAGTACCACCTGTCGCTCGCGGCCGACGATACGGATTTGGCTAGCCTCGACTTTTGGGCCAAGGACGTTTTTACGCCGGGCATTGCGGCGGGGCACGTCTTTACCCACCGGCAGGTGGTGCACCCCTTCCCCGAGCGGGCGGCGGCCGCCAGCGCCCCGCCCGTGGCGAGCGCCGACGCCGACGGTGCGTCGTCCTTGTCGTCGTCGAGCAGCAGCAGCAGCGCCGCCTGGTCCCGCTTTTTCGGTGGGGGCCCGGCACTGCCGCCGGCGGCGGCAGCGACGGCGGCAGCGGCGGCGGCAGCGACGGCAGACGAGGCCGCCGACCCGCTCGTCTCCCAAGCGGTCGTGTCGCACGTCTTTTCGTCCATTGCGCGGCCGCTCATTGTGGAACTCCGCCGCCCGACGCGCGGCGAGACGGTGCGGTTGGACGCGCCGCCGGCGCGGTCGCCGGCGGCGGCCGCCGCCTCTGGCGGTGCCACCGCCCGCGGCGGCTGCTCGGTGTATGTCGGCGACGCGTCCGCGGCGGCGGCGGCGGCGGCGGCGGCGGCGGCGGCGGCGGCGGCGGCGACGACGGCAGCGGTGACGGCGGTGACGGGGCGGCGGCTGGGGCGCCGCCCGCCGCGCCCGCCGTGTCCGTTGTGACCTTTGATGGGACCCCCCGCACGCCCTTTTTCGCGCAGCGCACGCTGCTGGCGGCGACGACGACGCTCGTGGCGGCGCACGGCGCCGGGTTGGCCAACCTCCTCTTCCTCCGCCCCGGCTCGACGGTGATTGAGGTGTTCCCCTTTGGCTACACGCCGCGCATTTTTGCCGAATTGGCCGCCCAACTCGGCGTCGTGCACGTCGGCGTCATGGCCGCGCCCGACGAGGCGGGCGTCGCCGAGTGCCTCACCACCGCCCACGGCGGCGCCGGCGCCGCGCCCGACGTGGTCGTTGGGTTGCCCGTCCTGTTGGACAAGTGGCACGCGCGCGCGCGGGGGTGGAGGGCGCTCGTGTCGCCGCCAGAGACGGCGCTGCAGGGCTTGATGCCGGCGGCCGCGGACCCGCTCGGGTGGCACGGGCTGACCGCAACGGCGCCGGCGCTCACGTCGGTGCGCCCGTGCTTGCGCGCCCAACCGTTGGCCGTGCGGCCGGAAGCGTTGGCCATGGCGGCGGTGACCGCGGCGGGGTGTCGGAAGGGGTGAGGGGGGGGCGCAGACGGGCGGGTTGCGCCGAAATGGGAGAGAGGGAAAAGAGGTACTACCAAAAACAGAAAGGAACCGGGCTGATGTACAAACAAGAGGGAATGGAGGAAGGCAAGGGAACCAAACGGTGAGGATGGCCTGCCCCCCCCCCCCCCCCCCCCCCCCCCCCCCCCCCCCCCCCCCCCCCCCCCCCCCCCCCCCCCCCCCCCCCACGCGCGCCCTCAGTTGTGCGCCGTCATCCGCCCCGACTCGGTCCCCGCCGTCGGGTCGATGCGCACATTGACGACCGCCGGCACGCGGTCGGCGAGCGCCTTGTCGAGCACCTCCCGGAGCACCGCCGGGTCCTCCACGTAGTAGCCCTCCCCCCCAAACGCCGACGCGAGCGCCTCGTACCGCGCGGCGGGCACAAACGATGTCGGCGGCGGGTCGTCGGCCCAGACGCCCGCGCCGCTGACGCCGGCGCCGCCGTAAATCCCCCCATTGTTAAACACAACCACCACGATCGGCAGGCGGTAGCGGCACGCCGTCTCCACCTCCATCCCCGAAAAGCCAAACGCCGAGTCCCCCTCGAGCGCCACAACCACCCCCGCCGGCCGCACGACGGCGGCGGCGAGGGCGTAGCCGAGGCCGACGCCCATCGTGCCCCACGTGCCCGCGTCGAGGCGCGCCCGCGGGCGCTCGTGGGTCAACACCGCCCGCCCAATGTCCATGGTGTTGGCGCCCTCCGAGGCGAGCGTGACGGCCGTGCCGGCCGCTTCGGCGGCGGCCATGGCCGCCGACAAGACCGCCAGGGCGGCGTGAAAGTCCATGGGCGCCCCGGGGGGGGTCGGCCGCGCGAGCCGCGCCGCCATCTTGCCGGCGTTGGTCGCCACCTTGGCCGCAAGCGCGTCGCGCCACGCGGCGGGGGGGCCCGCCCAGCCGAGGCCCGCCGCCGGGCCGTCGCCGCCGCCGCCGCCGTCGCCGCCGCCGGCGGCGGCAGCGTCCCCCCGCAGCGCCGCGTGCAGCTGCCCGACGACCGTCGCGGCGTCGCCGAGGAGCCCCAGGTGCCGCGCGCCCGCCGCCGCCGCCGTCGCCGCCGACGCCGCGAGCGACGCGGCGTCCACGTCCACGTGCACAAACGTGACGGCGGGGGCCCACTTTGGCGGCGCCCCGTGGTGGAGGAGCCAATTGAGGCGCGCGCCGACGAGGAGCGCCACGTCGGCTTGGCCGAGCGCCAGCGACCGCGCCGCAATGGCGGCGGCGGGGTGGCTGTCGGGGACGGTGCCTTTGCCCATGGGCGTCGGCACAAACGGCAGCCGCGTGTCATTGACGAGGGCGCGGAGGGGCGCCTCGGCGCCGCCGAGCGCCGCGCCCTTGCCAATGACGAGCAGCGGGCGGGCGGCGGCGGCGAGCGCGGCGGCGGCGGCGGCAATGCCCGCCGCGGGGGCGGCGGCGCGGGGGCGGGGGGGGGGCGCCGCCCCCGCCGCGGGCGGGGGCCCGTCCACCCCCGTGCCGCCGACCGCCACCCGCGTCTGCGCGTGCAACACGGTCGTCGGCAGGTCGACGTACACCCCCCCCGGGAGGCCCCGCATGGACGTGACGACCGCCCCCCGCACGGCCGCCGCCAGCCCGTCAATGGCGTCGACTTTGACGACGGCCTTGGCCAGCGGCGCCGCCGCCGCCGCCTGGTCGAGCTCCTGAAAGGCGCCGCGGCCGGCGAGCCGCGGGTCCGCACTCCCCGCGAGCGCCACGAGGGGCCACCCGTTGGCGCCCGCGCCCGCAATGCCCGCGAGGGCGTGCACCAGCCCGGGGCCCGACACGGAGAGGAGCGCGCCGACCGACGCGCCGGCGGTGAGGTAGCCGACGGCGGCGGCGGCGTAGCCGGCGGCTTGCTCGTTGCGGCAGCTGATGAAGCGGATGCCCGCCGTTTGGGCGGCGGGCGCGAGCGCCGTGACGGGGATGCCGACGACGCCAAACATGTAGCGCACGCCGGCGGCGTGGAGCGCGCGCGCCGTCAGCGTGTAGCCGTCGACCGTTTCCGTGTCGGGGGAGGGCGCCAT
>ENA-ORXR01005361-ORXR01005361.1-marine-metagenome-genome-assembly--contig:-NODE-5361-length-10220-cov-56.827073_pt1 | contig 10220 bp, 9 predicted proteins | sample MGYA00237866_ERZ511479 | MGnify/ENA metagenome assembly ERZ511479
TGTAAATCAAAATCTTATACTTTATTTTTTTTCTTAAAATGAAGCAAAATTAGCGTTTTTTCATCAAAATACATTTTCATTAATTTTTAAATTATTTATAATCAATTATTTATGATTTTTTTCAGTGCAAAAGCCGTATAACTATCGGGATCAAAGTGCAAAATGAGGGCAAAATATCCTGTCAAGATGGTAAAGTTATTTTTTTCGCGTTCCATAGCATCGCTACGGCACTATTTTTTGTGTTTTTTAGGAGGAAAAAGAACAAGTATAATGGCACATGTTATTTAATTTCTTTCACTTACCCTTGCAATAGGTATGATTATTGATAAAATATGTCAAAGAGTTTTTCGATTCACACAAAAAATCAATTTATTATGTTCTCTACATGTTCAAAAACTTCATTTACTCAGATATTCGCTTTACTATTCATGGTGATGGCAGTAGGGTTTGGCTGCAAAGATGACGAAGCAAAAGACAGTACGATTTACCTCAATTATGATGGCAATAACGATGCTTCTCCTGCTTTGATCCCCGGTACTTTCGAGGCTGCAGCCCATTTTCCGGCAGTGACGATGGTTGATTATGTCGGATATGATTTGACCGAAGTGGAATTTTATATCAACGAATTTCCAGACAATTGCGAGGTATTTATTCGTACTTCTAATGGTAGTGATACGCCCGGTCCGGTTTTACACAGTTCCGGCAATATCATTAGTGATATACGCACAGAAAGTTGGAATACTTACGTTCTACCCGAATCATATATGTTATATGGTCAGGGGATTTGGATAGGTGTACGTTTCAAACAAGACCAAGGCGAGCGTATTATCGGCTGTGATAGTGGACCTGCGGATACTAATGGAGATTGGTTGTATGACAGCAATGACGGCGGTTGGATACCATTTTCGAGTAGGACGACAGCTAATGGAATTCGGATTGATATTAATTGGAATATCCGTGGCGTGGTGGAAATAAATGAGTAATTTATAACGTAACACAGACATTCCTGTCTGTTCTTGTCTGGCACAGATAAGAATGTCTGTGTTACGTTTTTAACTCTTCAAGACAGGCTTTCAGGCTTTCGCGCCAATGCGGAATTTCTATATCAAATACTTCCTTAATCTTCCCTTTATTCAATACACTGAAATGCGGACGGGCAGCAGGTGTAGGATAATCTTTCGTCTCAATAGGCGCGACCTGACACTCAATATCACTCAATTCAAAAATAGCTTTCGCAAAATCATACCACGACGTAACTCCTTCATTACTAAAGTGATAAACACCATTCACTTCGTTGATATCCAAAGTATCCAACCGTTGTAATAGCGAAAGCGTAGCTGCTGCAATATCCCGCGCATAAGTTGGCGTACCCGTCTGATCAAAAATCACTGTCAGTTTATCTCGCTCTCTGCCGAGTCGCAACATCGTCTTGACAAAATTGTGTCCAAAACTCGAATATACCCACGAAGTACGGATGACTAATGTCCGAGAATTGGTAGCCAGTACAGTTTCGTCACCTTCCAATTTGGTAGCTGCATACACGCCTTGCGGAGAAGTCGTGTCGGTCTCTTTGAAAGGACGATTTTGACTACCATGATAGACATAATCTGTGGAATAATGAATGAGTATAGCTTCTTGTTTGGAACAGGCTTCGGCGAGATTTTTTGCGCCAATGACATTGACCAAACGAGCGGTGGCTTCGTCAGATTCAGCTTTGTCAACGGCAGTATAAGCAGCACAATTAATACAAGTATTAATATTATTTTTTTCAAAAAAAAGAACGACATCATCCAAGTTCGTAATGTCGAGCGTATCTCTATCATGAAAATGAAAACGCCAATCGGGATATTGCTTTGCCAACACTTGTAGTTCGCTGCCTACTTGTCCGTGTGAACCTGTCACGAGAATATTTATCATTTGTCATTTATCATTAAGCATTTATCATTGAACCAATATCCATAATTGATAGATGATAAATGTTCAATAATAAATGATTTAAAAACCATAATTTTTATAATCATCTGTAAATTCATTGTCGGAAAAACGGGGATTAATCACGATGTTAGAGAATTCATAAGCTTCATACAAACCTTTTTCATCATAAATTTGCTGAACAATAGGCAACATCAGATTTTTATCAATATACATGATGGTCGTTTTTGCATAAAAATTGGGGAGGCGTATGCTTGTTCCTGCCTTCAATTTATTGTAATTACGGATGTCGTTCAATTCCATTATTTTATGTTCACTAACTTGATTGCGCGTAGCGATGTCACGGAGATACTCGTCCTTTTTTAAGGTATAATTTTCATGAGCAAAATCGGCTTGTTCGAGTGTCAATTTATAACAATCTATGCCTTGATGATTCACGTTTTCTAAGTCAAGATATTCCTCAAAATCGGTCACGCCAGCATCTGACATCTTTTGTATTGCATGGCGCAAAACAACTGCCGGTTGCTTAAAACCCGCCGTGAATATCGTATGGTGATTGCCTTTTCTCATTCTGGAATGATAAGGACTCAAACTGATATTGATATACGGAAATCCATTAGGATTGATAAGGACTTTGCTATTGTTTCGACCTTCTGACCAGAGGATTTCAATACCATCATTGGGGTAATATTGTTTCATGTAAATGCTATGTGGTTCGTGCTTTATCTTAATGTCTGATTTGGTGTCAATATACTTATCTCCAAACCGCTCTTTCATAAGCAGAGTAAAAGTAGATGCTTCGACATTGTCAATAGTTTTGAACATATCATCAATTACATCAAGTGCAGTTTGTGCATATATTACTTGAATACAAGAACATAGCAAAGCAATAAAAAATATTCTTTTCATTATTATTCTGTTTTACCTTATTAGGTCGAAAATCGAAAACTAAATTTCTAACAAAGGTAAAATTACCAAAAGTAATGCCAGAGAACAAAGGACTGTATCGACATTTTTTTGTTTTCACTAATAGAATGTTCTGAAAAAAAGCTACTTTTGCGGTGCAAATGTCATTGAGCATTGAGTATTTAATTTTTTACTTGGCATTAAGGTTAGGCTGTAAAACATTCAAACAAGTTATTAACAACGAATGTAATTTTCTGATTTTTATTTTTTTGTAAATAAAAATAATGAATAAATTGGCGATTGAAATCGCCATTACAACTAAGTAGTAAGTCAAACTAATTATGATAGGTTCATTTGGCGAAATTTGTCCGATTACTTTGTTGGAGAACATCCAGCGTAGCTACGGCTATGCTGAATAACCTCCGCCTCGTACTCGAAAAAATTTCACTCAAAGCAACATATCATAATTAGATTGACTTACAACTAAGCCACATTTATATAAAAAATGAATTTACACGAATATCAAGGTAAGGAACTCCTGAAAAGTTTTGGCGTAGAAATTCAAGAGGGTGTTATAGCAACTACGGTAGAAGAGGCAGTCGCTGCTTCAAAGGACTTGAAGACGGATGTATGCGTCATCAAAGCTCAAATACATGCAGGAGGACGCGGTAAAGGCGGCGGTGTAAAACTCGCCAAAAATGAAGCCGAAGTACGCGAACATGCAGGTAATATATTGGGTATGATGCTCAAGACTCCACAGACTCCGGGGGGCTTGGAAGGTCCAGGCAAACTGGTACGAAAAATACTCATAGCGGAAGATGCTTTTATTGCACCGTTTGAGAATAATAAGGAGTATTACATCTCCATTTTGATGGATAGAGGGCGTAAGCAAAATGTCATTATTCACTCTACACAAGGTGGTATGGATATTGAAAAAGTTGCGGAAGAGACACCTCACTTAGTTCACAAGGAATACATCCATCCGACACTCGGTATTCAGCCTTTTCAGTTGAATAAAATAGCTTTTAATCTCGGTTTGAGTGGTGATGCCTTCAAGGCGATGAAGAAATTTATCGTCAAATTGTACAAAGCATTTGTAGAAAGTGATGCGAGTTTATTTGAAATCAATCCATGTTTGCATACGAGCGATGACCGTATTGTGGCAGTTGATAGTAAAGTTTCTATTGACGATAACGCGCTTTTCCGTCATCCCAATCTTGCCGAACTTCGTGATACGGACGAGGAAGACCCTACGGAAGTTGAAGCAAGAGGTTATGGTTTGAATTATGTCAATCTTGATGGCAATGTAGGTTGTATGGTCAACGGTGCAGGCTTGGCAATGGCGACGATGGACATCATCAAACTTTCGGGTGGCGAACCTGCGAATTTTCTGGATGTAGGTGGTACGGCAGATGCGGCGCGTGTAGAGCAAGCCTTCCGTATTATATTGCGCGATCCGGCAGTGAAAGCAATTTTGATTAATATATTTGGTGGAATTGTGCGTTGCGATCGCGTAGCGCAAGGTGTGGTAGATGCGTACAAAAATATCGGTGACATTAGTGTACCGATTATTGTTCGTTTGCAAGGCACAAATGCAGATATTGCAAAGACGATTATTGATGAATCAGGTTTGGAAGTACACTCGGCTATCTTGTTGCAAGAAGCAGCAGATTTGGTGAAAAAAGTGATAGAGTAGGAGAGAGGCTTTCTGTTATTCTCAACTTTTGCGTTTTTTTTGCAAAAAAATGAGTGAATGAATGAATTTTGAATGAATGAATATGTCGATAGTATTCATTCGTTTAAAATAATTTTACAATATAAAAAAATCGTAAGTTCGACAAAGTCGGACTTGCGATTTTTTTTATTTTAGAATGTTTTGAACTGATAACCAATGTTTTATGATTAAATTTATTTCTTAATCACATTCAACTCCTTTAATTTAAAAAAGCTTCTCGCAGTCGCTTCTGCATCCGCAAAAGCATCGTGAGCATCACCAAAATCTTCTCCAAATAATTTGATGTGTAACTCGCTAAGGGTGGGCCATTTGTAACCATAGTGATTAGGAATCGCACAATAGTTGGTGGACAATTCTTTGGTACAAAGGCGATTTTTGCTGAATAATTGATGGTCGATAGATTTTCTGATCAACTCCGCACCAATGATTTTTTCATCAAAACTCATATTGTGCGCAATAAGGTATTCGGCATTTGCAACATCATTGGCAAAAAATTGTAATATCTCCGCTAAGTCCTCACCTTCGACCATAGCGCGCTCGGTCGTGATGCCGTGTACCCGCGCCGCGCCTTGCGGAATACGATAACCTTCGGGGCGAATAATATGACTGTGTTTGTTGATGAGATTGCCTTCGGCATCGTGGTTGAGCCAAGCTACCTGCACCATGCGGGGCCAATTGTTGACATCAGTGATAGGGGCTTTCCAATTAGAAGGGAGTCCGGTAGTTTCGGTATCAAAAGTCAGATACATCTGCGTATTTTTTGTAAATAAATCTATTCTAATCCGCGTTTTTTACAAGTCTAATTTTTCGCCATTATACCACATTTCGGGCGTGTCAGCATAAGCTTCATTACCGGAAATATTGACTAAAGCTATCTCAAAAGCAAATTCATAAGGATTACCTTCGCCGAGACTTTGATAAAATCCGATGGCAAAATTGGTGGCGGCATCATCGCCTATTTTTTCACTCATTCCAATGACATAAATACCATGTTGACTGATGGCTTCGGCTTGCTCTTTGGAATAACAGGCGTTTAGTACGACACATTGTACATGCCTTTTGAACAGTCTAAATAATCTGTCTAAACCTTTTGTTGGGAATATGTGCGTTTCACCAGCATCATTTTGTACTGCCAAGCCTTTTTCTATGCCGTGTCCTGAAAAATGCACAATTTGTGGTTTGTGTACATCCATTGCTTTGGTAATGGTCAATATTTTTACAGCGGGTTCGCTCTCTAGTTCAAAGTCACCACGCTTTGTAGCAGCTGCCAGACCATCTTTGATTTTCCGCAATTCATCGCCCAGACGCAGTGTATCCGTACCTTTCGGATTGGCTGAAAGAAATAAGATTTTTTTCTTACGGGATGCGGTGGTTATTGCGTTGCGAGTATCTTCCACTTCAGGCATTTCAATATCTACCTCATTGCCTTCTTTGGGCAGTTTTTGGATGATTTGAGTTAGGTTGTAGGTCAGTCTTGACCGTGATATATTATAATCGTCTTTTGACAATAACCCGTTCAAGTGGTCTCTTTCATTTCTATTAAAAGCTGATGTTTGTAATAGTAAATCATTTTGAAGATAGTCATCGTAACCCTTAACGTAGTCGGATAAGGCTTTGAGGACTTCTCTGTGTTCTCCTTTTTCAATTAAGGGAGTCATAGCTGCTGAGATTGTTGTCTTGGTCATCTTTGTCTTTGTTTTAAAACTTTTGCATGATCTCTCTCATTGTCCAGAGAGTAGTATTTTTTTAGAAATCTTGAATATCCCTCAATACCAGGGAAAAGAGTTGCATCATTGATATTCATGTGATTTAATTCGGTGATTATTTGGGGTTTGAGTTCTACAGGAATTAGATATTTTCTTATAATATTTTCAATAGGATAATCAATGCCTTCAATTGTTGACATGAGATTATACTCAAATGGAAAAATTGTGTGAGTCGGACACAAGAAAAGCCCTTGTTGTATTTGTAGCCTAGTGTGACTATTGAATGGAATTAGAGGTAAAACTGCACTTTTATCTTGAAAAGACTTTGAAAAAAATATATCTTCAAATTCAGGTGTAGGAATTGAGATGATGTTTTCATACATAAAATCATCTTGAAATAAAAACTCATACGTACCTTGGAATAGCTTTTTATTAATGGGGTAATAATTAAGAGCATAAAGAGCGCAATATTGCCTTTCCGTGCTGTGAATATCAATTATAACATCATTCAGTGCAAAAAAAATCGCGATGTATGGCGAACGCGTCCAATCTAATAGCCTTGTCGGCGCACCATGATGTTGCATTAATGACAACCATTCAAGCTTACTCCCAACTTTTCGTGTATCTGTATAGAGATGGGTGTGTCTTTGGAAAACTTCAATGATTTCTGACTCTTCTACCACTAGATTTAACCTTTCTATAGTGGTCGAAAGCTTCCATTTATAATCATTCTGTCCTCTAAAAATCCAAGAGTGTCTAAGCCTTTGAGATGTAAAATTATCATTGATAATTTTTTTCAATTCCTCCCAACTTTCTATATAATCTTCTTTAATGAAACTCATTGTGTATATTTTTAGAATTATACAAGGCAATTTAATTTCGTATTACTACTTCAAATTCAAATATACGAAAAACAACTACTATTCTTCCATAAGATTATACTAAATTTATACTACCGTGGCGAATATCGTCGCATTGCCTTCCGATAAATCGTCTCTCTATCCAATGCCCTTTCTTTGACTTGCTTATTGACGAGTAGTTCCATTTGGTCAGCATAATGCGGACTTTCGGGCTTCCAACTATTGCCATAAAGATTGACCGTTTTCATAGATTCCAAACCATCTTGACCGTATTGTGTGTACATGACGAAGGTGTCGCCATGCTTCATTTTGACCTTTCCTTTTTTGTACTTTTTGACATGACAATTGGCGAGCGTTTGTGCGCTGCCATACATGGGCATTTCTATATCTCCACGCACGATTTTTTGCACGTCTCCGAGTGGTACTTCGAGGGTTCCGTAGTGTTTTAATAAGAATTTTTTAGCAAATCTGAATCCTTCTACGTACAACTCTTCCGGCAGAATATTATCGTATAAAGCAAAATTTTCAAACAAATAATCCGAAATGTGCATCGTGACGAGTGCAAGTATAGTTCCTTGTTTGTTTTCGATATTCATACGCCTGTCCCATTTATCCATGACGACTTTTACATCTTGCAAATCAGGGTATTTTTCGAGTATCGAAAATATGTCATTGAGGTTCATCGCATTCCTGAAATTTAGACTGCCGGAATAGTAGGCATCATCATCGCGCATTGCTTTGATGTCTTCAAAACTCACCTTGTCATACTGAGCGATTAGTTCTTTATATCGCCTTGCACGCAAGGTATTACTTGTCATAATGCCGAAAGTTTTGGGGTAATCTTCCGGCTTGGGATTTTCTTCGGGTGCAGTGCAATCAAAGGGCGTATTATTCGAATTAAAGACATAACCGGCTTCGGGATTGATGACGTGCGTATTGGTACGTGCCGGCATGAGTTTGTCATAAGTCCAGAGCGTTTTGGAGGTGTTTCCGGGTACGATTCCGAGCCATTCGTAAGCCGGATCACGCTCAGGCATAGAGGCATTATTATGATGAAAAATATTACCTTCTTTATCGGCATAAGTGATGGTCTGACATAGGATGCCTTGCATATCAATGGCTTCCCAAAATTCGTCCATATTCGTGGCGAGTGCCATTTGATACCATTGTTCGGCAGTACGAATATTAAAAAAAGCATTATTGCGAAAAGCAAAAAAACCGTCTTTATTTTTTGCGGTCGGTCCGTATATACTGGTGTAGTATTTCTTACGAATAGGCAGTATAATAGGACCGATTTTTACTTTAAATTTGGCAACATGTTTTTCTAATTCCAACCACTCATCATCGAATTGATAATGATTTTTTTTGGTCGGGTGCATCGTCAATTTAAATACATCTGAATAATCGTCATAATTCGTCGTATGCGTCCAACCGAGATGTTTATTAGTGCCGATAAATGGCGTGATACCGCCTCCTACAAAAGTAACTCCAAAGACATCCAAACCTTCTTCGGTCGTAATACCGACTTCCCAAAAACTCGCTGGACCTTCGGTCGGTTGATGTGGATTGGCAACGAGATAAGTCTTGCCATCCGTTGTTTTTCGCGGACTGTATGCCATAGCATTGGAGCCGCCACCCTGCAATCTGCCGAGGGTGTCGTATAAGTCCATTTGATTTTGAAGCACCTTAGCGATGTCAAGCACAGAGCTGTTATTGACCAAAAAATTGAGCAGATAAATTTGCAAGGCTTCATGCTTAGTGATATTGTCAAGTCCTTTTAGGACAGCTTCTTTTGGGTGCAATTCGAGGTAGCGATTGACGGCTTGCACGTAAGCCTCTAACATCGCATCGTATTCTGGGCTGACATCTTTTTCATAGCGTTCGGCTACAAATTCCCGAATCCGAAACATCTGCATAATATAATCTATCGCAGCACCGTCCACGCCGAGCAGTACGCCCGCTCTGCCACGCGCCGCAGCAAAAGCCTCTTGCATGACGGGGAAATTATCCTCGCATTGCGCCCAAGCCACGCCGTAAGCCGCTTCCACATTGGTCTTTGCAAAAATATGAGGGATACCAAAACTGTCTCTAACAATTTCGATATTTTTGAGGTTAATACTTTGAGAAAAAGTAATCTGAGAGGTGATGATACAAGCGAATAATAAAAAAGTACGAATCATTTAAGTGTTATTGTATTGAAGTGTTGAGGTGTTGAAGTCAACCGTCTCTCATTCACTATTATTATGTATATTTTTTTTATGTGAAAAATAGAGTAGGGTCTACCCGATGCTATAATTTGAATCTCTGTCTTATTTTCGTATCGACAGAAAAGTACTTTGTTGCAAACATAGCTAGCAATATCAATATCATTAACATAATCCCTCAAAGTCATTTCAGATCCAAAAATTGGTGTGACCATTGAAGTCAAACCATTTTTAACTAGTGTACCCAATAAACCAAGTCTATTGGAGAAGTTATGTTCAGAATAAACAGAACTAAGTCTGTAAATAGTTAATCTTGCTGACTTAACAAGACTGATTAATAAATTTTCTTGTTGAAGCTTTAAGACGCCGTATGGTCTTTTTATTTGATATGGAGTTTCTTGGTCTATATTTGTTAAACCTTCATAAAGCCCGCCTGCAGAAGACATTAAATGCCAAGTTGTTTTGTTAGCGAGTTGTAGTTCATTAATCAGGCCGACAAATTCTTCGATTATGAATTTAAAACTTTTCCTTTCTATTTCTGCTTCTTTATAAGATGCGCTAAAACCACATTTACCAGCACTCCATATGATATGAATATCAGAAATTGAAACCTGCCTTGATAAATATGCATTCAATTCCTTAATAGCCGAAAGCTGCATTTTCTTATCACTCCAGTTTATATCAATGCTTAACTTATTAGCTACTTTATTTTCTGACTCAAACTTATGATAAATAGCGGCTCCAACGAGACCTAAACCAACTTGTATAACATACTTATCCATATTTGAAAAACAGAACGCAATCATATTAGACTAATTTCTTTAATATTTCTTGATCATTCTGTCTAGATACCACAAAAAAAGTTGGTTTACCCTTT
>ENA-ORXR01005362-ORXR01005362.1-marine-metagenome-genome-assembly--contig:-NODE-5362-length-10219-cov-12.077697_pt1 | contig 10219 bp, 6 predicted proteins | sample MGYA00237866_ERZ511479 | MGnify/ENA metagenome assembly ERZ511479
CCTAATCCAGACCCTGTTTATTGAACATTTACTTCGAGATTAATAATAATTATTTATATACGACGTCTATGCCGTGTGAAAGACGCCGTATTATTCTGTACTTACGTCCAAGGTTCTAAAGATTAAACTCTGATTCTCTTTATGAGAAGTGTTCCTGAGAGCTAAGACATTTTATTTCCTTTTCTGAATTTTCCGCAGGCACACTTGCAAAATATTCTCTTTAATTTTTGTTTCGGTATATTGGGAGCTCGTGTACCACTTTCTCAATTATATATTTCTATTTCATGGGTTAAGCTCACTACATCAGATCACTACTAAACAATCTCAGCGCTAAGTTTTACTAATAATTGTTAAATTAAAATTTGCTTTACCTGTGAATTGCTTCTTACTTTTTAAATTATACTCTGCTGATACATCATTAATTCTATCATATAGTATAGCCCAACTTGAGGCCTATTCCAACTGAAGTGACTCTATTATTAAAGTCTGTATTACCTTCAGACTGTAGTGACCAACGATTAGCGAATATTGCGTCAACACCTATATTAAGCTTTGAATTGATCGATCGACTAAGGCTCATTTTCGTCATCAAGCCAGATAAGCCAAGGTTATTATTTTGATAGTATTCATCTATATCAGTGGTCAGCAATGATTTATCATCGATCAGATACCCAGTGTATCCTTGACTTAGTCTAATTAGAGGAGATGCCGTAACACCTACATTCCAACCAGATATAGAGAGCTGGTAGCCAATGAATGGACTGAGTTCAGTCAAGGAGATTTTATTATATTGTAATGCTTCCTGTCTGACGGATCTATTGACTGATTGATCTTGAGAAATGAACGAATTTTCAAACCTAAATGCTTGATCATTAGCTACAATGATTTCTGACTCCACTTCATTATTTAGCGTGAATCTCTCTAAAAATTGATTTCGAGCTAGGCTTACTCCAAAAATAATTGACTTCTTATAGGATGCACTGATTGAGAGGCCTTGGGCATAACCCCAATGTATATTCGTTAGTTTGTCTAATTCGCTTCCCAGAGCTGTACCATTATTTCGATTCTCTATATTCCGAAACAAAGAGAAATAAGGTGTGACCTCATAGGTCCATGGCTGTCGGTGAACATCTTCTGGCGTATTGATAGCTGCCTGCGGGATTAGAGATATGGAGCTCTGACTATATGGTATTGGATGAAGTACTGCTGCTGGTATTAGCCTTGTTATCAGGACAGAATCTTCGCCGTTAGATAGCGAAATCACTGAATTTGAATTTTGTTCGTTGGTATCGGATGGTACTCTATATATCTGCTTCTCAGCTACTGTATTCTTAGAGTTTGAGTCGATTACTGTATTATTATTGTCTTCTATACTTTCTGCTCCTGCGTTTCCAATAGTGGCTATTATCGACTGTGGTGTGCTTGGCTCATGACCCTCAGTATTCAAATTTCGTACTTCATGATCGATGTCTGAATTGATCAGTAGTCCTTCGGTTACATTAGATGCCTGTATGGTGTGGCTATCTGATCCAGCACTTAGCTCTTGAGCAGATGCCTGTTGAATAATTGGCTGCTCGCCTACTATGATGATATCCTTAGAATCTCCATTTTGGCGATGCTCTCTGGATAGCTGATCGATCTCATTCTTCTGGATGGTAGAGTTATATCCTACATTTGTTTGATTTGAATCTTCTGCCGAGTTGAGTGACATTTCATATTTAGTCTCTGATTGATTTGATTCTATGAGCATGTCTTCTGTTACGGACTCATCACGTATTGTCTGCGACGTATCAATGTATAGGTCATCAGAGGCGATGATGTGCTCAGTTTTAGATGACTGGATATACCATAACAAAGCCGCCCCTCCTATGAGTGTGACTATAATAAAAGGTAATAAAACTGGCGCTTTCCTTCTACGCTTAAGTCTTGGCTCTAGTTCATTCCAGAGCGCTTCTTTATCTTCTATTTTATAATCCTGATTGAGTTTGTCATTCAGATTCTTCAGATGATCTCTTGGTTCCATGACTTAGTTTTTTTTAGCTCAATAATTTGCTCCTTTAATTTAGAGCGTGCTCTCATATAGTAGGAGCGAGAAGTTGATTCTTCTAAGTCGAGGTGGCTCGCTATTTCTTTATGCTTATATCCATCTACGACCATGTTGAAGATGATGTTGTAAGGCTCTCCTAACTTATTGATCATCTCGATTAAGTACCCAGCATCCATCTCTTCTATAAGCTTATCTTGATATACAGACTCTACGACTTGCAATTCATCGGTATAAAATAATCTGCGCTTTCTCAATTCAGCCAAGCACTGGTTGATGGTAATTTTAGATATCCATGATTTGAATGTGCCTTTCTTTGGACTGTATTGATCCATTTTTCTAAATATTAATTCGAACGACTCTAAGAATATCGCTTTGGCATCCTGCTTATCATTAATATATCGACGAGTCAAATTCATGATGTAATCAGCATAGAAATGAAACAACTCATTTTGTGCCTTACGATCATCTTTGCGACAACGTTTCAGTATTTTACTTAAATTTTCCAATCAGATATATCATTTATAATGTCTGAAGCGAGCTTACTTATTAATGAGTAAGGTCGAAGAGCACATATCTCGATTACCATGTACATCAGTTACTCTCAAATTGATACCTATTTCTACCCCAACATCTTCTTCTTTAAATGTCAGTTGAGTTTTATAATCTGCATCCTCGCATGTCCCGTTATCTCCTGTACATAAGGCTATCCTGGCGATTTTTAGATCTAACTGAAGGTCGCACGACACTGGATTGGCCTCAAAATATATATCGTTAGGGAATATTATTAATTCATTGCTATCATCAAGCGACACAGATATTTGCTCAGTACATGCAACTACCGGGGGTGTGGTATCGATAATCTGGATAGTACCTGTGCAGGATCTACCAGTACCATCTTGGTCTGCATAAGTCAGTAAATATGATATCGACTCGGTGCCAAAATCACCTGTATGATTAATGATAAAAGTCTCTTGAGAATTCGCAACCTCGTATATCGTATCTGCTATTGCCAAGGTGAAAATCAGACCACCGGTAATATCCCGATCAATTAATGCTGAAGGCTGAACTACATAGAAGCACTCGTTTCCTTCGTCAGCACTAATCTCCACCATACGATCAAGGCACTTAGCTGACGTAGATAGGCTGAGCTCAGCCATCGCAAATTCTGATGTACTTGGAACGTCAATAACTAAGTCGGGATAACCAACTTTACTTATTTTGACTTCACCTCGAAAGTCTTCTGGTATTGAGGTCTGTATATATCCTTCGCTATCAGTAAAGACTTGATCTACAATCGCACCTTCAGCCAGTGTAATCTCTACTTTTGCAAATGGTATGCCTTGTCCATTCTCATCAGTTATTCGCTGATTTATCAGGATAGCTGATTCTGGTATGGTCAGGCTATAAAGGCCTAATTCGCTTATCGTCAAAAGGTTATCATTAATTACTACGTCTTGATCGACATTTTGCCATACACCTTCTTCTGTATTTAGCATCCATACTTCATAGTCAGAAATCCTAACATTATTTAAAATTGTGATATCCAATGATTCATCTGGATTGATTTTGGAAGGAACAACATTATCATCAAAAGCATTAATTTGAAATGTGATGAAGTGCTGTAAATACGTGCCTGTACCACCACTTTTTGCAACAGCTTGTGGTAATAAGATAAGATTGTTGAGATGTTTTGTCGAGTAGGATTTTACTTGGATGGAGTGATTGGTGTTTTGATCGAATTGCTTATTGCTTATCGCGAAGCTAATGAGCTCATCTTCATAAACTAAATTATTCAATCCTGACACCTCATTGATTCTTGGCGTTGTCATATTAATCTGAGTGTAGTGATCCCTATCCTCCGTCAATGCTATGGTATGATAGCTTGAACCGTAAATTGGATGCATAATCGTCAGCAAATTATTCTCCTGATTTACCATTTGTGCGTCGAATAGAAATTGTCCCTCTTCATCTGTAGAAGTCATCCCAAATGATTTACCGCGCACTGACAATCCTATGTCAGCAGTTTTAATAGGCGCCGCATCGATAGTAAGTATATTACCTTGTAAATTAGCCGTCACTAATTCAGTCGTAGAATTTGTATTTTCCTCTTCTATCTCGGTAATGATCAAATACTCTTCTTCGCAGGCACAGAATAACACGAAAAGCAGTAAAAATAAAACTAAATTTCTCATAATTATTGTGGTGGTATGTGGAATGAAATCTATTAGCACAATTAAAAGTTTAATGATCCTATTTATTTATTAGATGGAAAACTATGACCATTTAATATGAGTCCTGTTTTTATTTATTTTGATATCGCTCAATCTTCTTAAACTATTACTTTGAGCTAAGAAAAAGTAAGAGCAAATTTCTTCACTCTTACTTTCATTCTTGTGATGTTTAGATAAATATAGAACACATCTCGCGTCAATATCAATTAAAGAAATAATTTACCTGTATGTACGACTCCATTCTCATTAATGACGCGATAAGCGACAATTCCTTCCATTTGATTTTTTGGTAGAGTCACATTATACGCATTAATGTTTTGCTGTGTGTATAATTCTTGACCAGCCATATTATACATCGCAACAGATTGAATTGCTGCAGATTCTTGATCGGATTCGATTAGTACATTGACCCCATTGTTATATACAGTATATCCAGATTCGATAGATGATGACTGATCTTCATTTTCTGAAAACTTGACCTTATATAGCTCACCTGCACCAGCTTCAACTGAACTGTATAAATCAATTGATAGATCGTCAGTCGATAGTATCTCGCTCAATCTGCCATTGACCTGACTTTTTACAACGATTGAAAATAGGGCTTCATCGCTTGGTACATTTACTTGAGCCATCTTGTAGATTAATAGGTGAGCTTCATTCTCATCTGTACGGTAGTCGGACTGGCTGATATCAGCATACTCTGATTTAAATCCAATGACCTCTAAGTTTCTATTTTGAACTATGGATACATCGCCTGCCACAATAGTAGTAGCATCAGTCAGATTAATTGGTATTTCATAAGTCTGTCCCGCTTTAATGTCGATGTCTGTGATCATTAATTCTGATGAGAAAGATCTGTTCAGAGCCTTTTTATCAAGCGCACTGTGATTCACATCTCCTTTTTTAATAGCCGTAATGTTGATAGGTGTATCCACGTCATTTTGTACCTCGTAGCGTAACTCGAAAGGCTCTAATGCTGAAGGAGATGTTAGCATGGATAAGTCAGCCTGATTGATATCATGCTTATAGAATCTCCAATTGTTTTGCGGACCACATGCTGTTTTATCGAGCATAACGTTGAGCATACCGACTAAGTCATTAGCAGTCACGCTTCCATCACTATTAAAGTCAGCTGCCAGAAAAGAGCTGTTATCTTTTAGTTTTTTATTGCCCAACACATGATTTACTATCTGCACCATGTCTGTGACACTTAATCCTACTTTGCAGTCTTCTTCCTTAACGATTTTAAGTGAAACATTTTTATTGTCCCATGCTTGACTTTCTATCGTTGCCTTCACTGCGGCACCAAGATTCTGAGAACCATCTATCTGCAATATAGCAGATTGATTTATTTCATTTTCTAATATAATGGAGGAGATTGACACGGGTTTATTAGTCTGCCCAAATAAAATATCCATAACAGCCAGGGTCATAGGATTCACAATAGATATAAATTGGCTTCTTGTGATGGTATTCTGAGTACACCAATCTAAGACAGTAATATTACGTTGCAGATTGAGAGCGCCTCCTTCGAAGACAGCATCTTCCTCATAAGTCCATCTGTAATTACGGCTGACGCCTGATACTCCCTGTGATATAAGTAGGTCCTTCAAGGCATTATCATATTGCTGAGCAAGACTATACAGCACCTGACCCTGAGACTCTCCAGTAAAGTCCATTGTCGCTGGAATCTCAAATTGGCTCAAGTCGACAGGTTGCTCACTACAGTCAGAAGCTACAAACTGGCCAATCTGAATTTGCCCTGCACAAGTACTTCCATTCTCCGTACGCTCTATGACAAAGTCAAAGGTGCGACCCGCATGAATTTGCTGGACAGTCCAGGGTGCTTGGCGATCTGTCGTGTTATGCACTGTTGCTCCAGAATCATCTGTAATGGTGAACTCAAATTCTGCGGAGCAGGGGCTTAGCAGGACGTCTCCTATAAATACTTTGATCTCTTCATCGAAGTACTCTAATGCGATGCCGCCTAAACAATCAGGGTCACAATTTTCATTTATAGCCACATCTTCGTCCTCACTATGTACTATTATCTTACCCTGGCATGAATTCTCAGTTTCCTCATTTTCTAATTTGTAGATGAATTTTGATCCCACGTGGTCCTCTGTCACTGCCCATCCTGTCTCAGGATCAGTAGTGCTAAATACGACCTCGCCATCAAGTGATGTGATGGAAAAATTGATCTCGACATTACAGTCACTGCTTTCAAGATCATCTAAGATAACTTGAGCTCCATTATTGTCCTCAATGTTAATATCGAATAGTGGCTTACATTGTAGCTCACAGGATTGTGCATTTGATATCCCGTAGAACCCAAACATAAATGTTACAGTTGTTATCAGTTTGATTAATTGTTTCATAAGTCTTTTACTTTAGGTTTTTAAGTTATAGTATTCATATCTATTATGGACCAAAGAGTGAATTCGTGGCACTGACGCAGTTTTTTTATTAAAAAATCGCGAAAAATTTAGAATTGAATCCTATCATCCTAAGCTTATAGACTGGTAGTCAAGCGATTAGGTCTTTTTATGGTTGCCTATAATTTTCTTAGAAAATCTTTATTTCGCGCGATGACAACTTATAGAGAATAAAGAATCAATACACTATCCTACTTGGAGGTACGAATGCAAGCGCTACGTTTAAACAATCGGCTATCGGAATGAAATGATGTGTCAGGATGATAGGAGGACATGATAGTAATGACTTAGTGTATAAGATGACGCCTCTGTGCTATTGTCATTTATAGATAAACGTTATACAATAGAGCTGCCTCATTATTCCTTGATAATAATTGGCCGATACAGTACATGTGGTCCATGTTGCAGCAGGGTAGAGGGCCAATCGCCTGAAAGAAGTAATTATGGACATATAAGATGCGTAAGCCAAACCAAATGGGCCCACTGAGTAAATGAGTTAGCCATGAAGGATGATGTCAATTTAATTTAGCTTTTTTAGATGGATATAGCTTGATAGTTGTTGAGGTATGTATCCATCCCTTCCAATAACGCTTAACAAACAGAATATAAGAGGTGATGTGAGAATTCGCGCATTTTAAGGAGCATGCCTTTAAATAGAATTCAAAATACAACTGTCTTATTATTATGGATGAGGACTCTATGTGTTATATGAGCCCATATGGCGTCAGCCAACACTATTTTTTCAATGTCTTTGCCTTTACGTTTCATATCAGAGATGCTATCTCGGTGAGAGATCGGGATGACATCCTGAGTAATGATAGGTCCTGCATCCAATTCTTCCGTTACATAGTGAGCTGTCGCGCCCATAAACTTGACACCACGTTGATAAGCAGACCTATATGGATCTGCACCTACGAAAGCAGGCAGAGATGAGTGATGGATGTTAATAATCTGATTAGGGAACGAGGAGATAATATTATCTGTCAGTATCTGCATGTATCTGGCCAAAATGATGACATCGACATGATGATCCTGCATCAGTTTTATCTCTTCTTTTTCTTGCTCTGCTCTATTATTTTTATTCTTAGGAATATGGTAAAAGGGAATTTTTAATCTTTTAGCTACTGGAATAAATTTGTCATGGTTGCTGATGATCAGAGGGATCTCTATGTCCCACTCGCCTGAGTCATAGCGAGAGAGTATATCATAGAAGCAATGGGCGTACTTAGAGACCATAAGACCTATACGGGGCTTTTTATCTCGGAAACTAATCTTCCATTCCATATTAAATCTATCTGCTATCAGAGTCTTAAAGAAATCCTCTGTCTTCTCTTGCGGAATCGCAAAACCTTCTAATTCCCACTCCACCCTAATAAAGAAATGCTTAATATCTCTATCGACGTGCTGATTCAACTTTATGATATTGGCCTGATTATCTAAAAGAAAGTCAGTAATAGTAGCGATGATCCCCTTCTGATCAGGGCAGTGCGCTATGATGATAGCTGTGTCCTTCTTCGTATTCATAATCCAATTTTCTAATTCTACGAAGCGAAAACTATTCCAGATTTATTGAGGGTTGTCTGTTGTAATAAGTGAAAATCTACTCTATTAAAAGTATGCATTTAGTTTGTTAGGATCATTGATTTATCAAATCTTTGAGCTAACGTACTAATGGACGTATACGATCGTTTGGTACACGGTATAATATGGTGCTTACTTTGATGATGGTGTCAGTCATCAAGGTTTAAGATGAAAGCGGAGTAAAATGTAAATCTATGGAAAGCTCGAATAGAGGGTCAATGTTGTCAGAATCTCCTATCAGAAGTCTGATGCCTTTTGCGCGTGCGGCAGATGCTGCAGGAAAGGAGATTTTGCATCTCAATATTGGTCAGCCCGATATTAACACTCCCCCTAAGGCCTTAGATAAAGCATTAAGTATCTCTGACAGTGTGATACCTTATGGACCATCGGAGGGGATTAAGTCACTGCGTAAACGCGTAGCTCAGTATTACACCAAATTTGATATCAACGTCAGCTTTGATGATGTATTAGTGACCACTGGCGCCTCGGAGGCTATCCAGTTTTCTCTGTTCAGCTGCTTGGACAGCGGTGATGAGATCATTATACCAGAACCATTCTATGCTAATTATTTGGGATATACTCAGATGAGCGGTATTCATATCGTACCAGTCAATTCTTCCTTTGAGCAAGAATTTGCGCTGCCCTCTACAGAAGCCTTTCACGATGCGATAACTGACAAGACCAAAGCTATATTCCTATGTAATCCCAGTAACCCCACGGGCAAGCTCTATCCAAGAGAATCCTTAGAGCGATTAGCGAAGTTGATTAAGGATAAGAACCTATTTTTAATCGTGGATGAGGTCTATAGAGAGTTTTGCTACGAGGAGTCTTTCTATTCGGTCTTGAATATTGATTCAATCAGAGATAACGTAATCGTCATTGATTCTATCTCCAAGGTATTCAGCTCCTGTGGAGCGAGGATCGGCTATGTGGTCACCCGTAATAAAGACATCATACAAGCTATGGTGCGCTATGCACAGCTGCGGCTCTGCCCACCACACTTCGGACAGGTGCTTGCAGAAGCTTGCTATGATGAGTGTGATGAATACCTGCCAGATGTAAGACAGGAGTACAGTGAGAGAAGGTTATATCTCTATGATCGGCTCAGCCAAATGGAAGGCGTAAAGACTTATAGACCTACGGCGGCATTCTATAATGTAGTAGAACTACCCATTGATGATGCTGAGCGGTTCTGCAAGTGGATGCTCACTGACTTTATACACGAAGGATATACTGTGATGATGGCTCCATGTGATGGTTTTTACATTGATAAAGCCTTAGGTAAGCGGCAGGTGCGCATAGCTTATGTTTTAGAGAAAGACAAACTGGCAATAGCAATGGACTGTCTGGAGAGAGGATTGAAGGCTTATAATAATGCTATGAAGCTATCTGATGCAGAGGCCATCTGACTCTGAGTGGTTGATTCCTATAAGTGAATTTGAGGCCTCAAAAATTTACTACTGGCCCAGCCCGCAGCGGCGATGGTGGTCGACTTTCTTTGTCAGGCTGTAGTTGGCATAGAGCGCAGATTCAGGCATATACCTATACATGCTTAAACATATCAAGAGGCATGTTCAGTAGGAGTAAATAAATTCAGAAGTAAAAGAACTGTTGGTCAAGCTGATATGACTTTAGCACTTTTAGGTCAAAATCTGTACAAATACTTTGATATAATTTGATTCTGTCAAATACCTTTTAACTTGCATTTTATCTGGATTAGATTCGTAACCTTTTTATTGCCAAAACCCTTAAAAGCGAGGTAATAATTCAGGGAAGACGTATTCAAATCAAATTCAAGACTGTCAATTTATAGACTAAACTTCCCATATGAATAAGGTTTTATTTGCGAAAATCTCTTTAGAATCGTAAAGGGATTTTTAGAAGTGGCGGCTGCCTGCCAGGTACCCAAGACTGAATGGTCCTGT
>ENA-ORXR01005365-ORXR01005365.1-marine-metagenome-genome-assembly--contig:-NODE-5365-length-10216-cov-2.568597_pt1 | contig 10216 bp, 9 predicted proteins | sample MGYA00237866_ERZ511479 | MGnify/ENA metagenome assembly ERZ511479
GACGGTAACTCATTTTCATTAGTTGAAAACTATGGAATGACTGGTGAAGGTATGAACTTTGGTACTTGTACGGCCGTTAATCATTCCAATGGTAAGAAATCTGCATGGATAACGGCGACCGCAATTTGCATGAAGCACTAATGGTTTAACTCTTACTTAATGTAAGGATCAACCAGCACGAAGCCATCGAAATAAATATAGCAATTAAATCACTATCATCCATTTTCGATTGTTAGGTAAAACATAACCCCAGTTTCCATGCTGGGGTTATGTTTTTAATCACTCAGCTGATTCGCTGCCACAATACAAGCCTCATTATTACTATAGATAGCCTTTGGCGCATTATTAATTAAAGGTGATTTCTTTACCGCCTTTCGTTCATTGATTTGGTCGCACTAGACTAAGGAGCTAGCACTACCAGCCCGCAGCTATAAAAAATGCAGGTTTTAATTCTAAAGCTAGCCAAAATGTACGAAAACAGTAAGGCCGTTTATCTGTTGTTTAGTACCGTTCCCAATTTCAGAGGTATACATACACGTAAATCATCAATAATTTAAATTACATATTGTACTTAATACAGACAAAAATACTTATTTAAAACAGTATTAATAATCATGAGGAGTCCAAGCTAGCGAAGTCTTTTTATCAGCCAAAGGAGCAGTATTATGATTAATCTCTTAATCAAAACATCGAAACTATTCACCTTAGTATTAGCCGTCGTTTTCGCAGTGAACGCACACTCTGCCACTGACCTGACAGAGGGCTTTGACTGGGATTTACCAGCTTATGCTGAAGCATCAACAAATGGAGGAATGCTTGGCGAAGTCTATCCTACAGACCCGGAGGTACCCGGAGCAGTATTGTTCGTATTATGGAAGCAAAGCGAGCCCGTACAGGGTGAGTTTGACTTTAGTCGACTTGACGAGTCACTGAGGATACTCAAAGATGAGAAAGGAAGACCTTCTGCCTTGGTGCGACTTGAAGTAAATTCAAAATGTCATGCGCCAAGTTGGGTGACCGCAGAGCATTCATCTACACAAAGCTTCAAGTTTTGGCGAGATGAGTATCGTAAGCAATTACGTGGTTTTGTGAAAGCATTTGCTAAGCGCTATAAAGACCACACACAAATCGTCGGTGTGCACTTGGGTATTGCTGACGGTGAATACAAAGGTAGCTGTCCAGAAGTTTCGCAAGGTTCTCCTGATGAGTATAAAACTCTAGTTTATGGTGGCGGTAGAGATGGCTGGGGTGAGTTTAATTGGTCAGCCACTGAAGCAAAAAATGAACAAGCAGTATACGAAGAAGACGGTCTGACGCCCCTTATCTTTAAACGCTCTGTTAAAAAAATTATTGATATGTATCTCAATGCGTTTGGTAAGAAGAACGCAGGTAAATTGGTTTGGATGGGCTTTGCCCCGTTTGGCAGCCCTGAGTACAGAGACAGTATTGATAGCATTTATCGTTATGTTAAAAGAAAAGAATTGGGAAACAGAGAAGGACAAATTGAAGCCTGGATGAGGTATACAGGTAATATTCATGGTGTTGATCTTGTCACAGAACTAGCCCCGGGTGTCAGTAATGATGATGGCAGTTGCTCAATGACATTTAAAGAACGCTTTGCTGATAAAATTCAAGGCCGCTACTGGGGTGATGAAAATGAATTTTATGGTCAGGCCGATTTCATAACTAATGGTGATGACGCCTACATTACTGAAAGTGTTGGCCCAGTACACAATCAGCCTTACCGCTTTTACATGAGTTCAATGCGTGCTTTACAGCTGCGTAAAAACTACCTGTCTATCTATCAGCCCGGTCATGAATATTTGAGAAGCCTTGAAGATAAATACGAGCATGAGTATACCCCCTCCCACTTGGGCGCTGACGATCCTGCTTTGCAAACTAAGTTCAATTCAGCATCATTTATCACTTATTTGTCAAAGACATTAGGAAGGACCAGGGCAGATACACCTGATGCCTTCATTGTATTGGGTGAGAAAACAATCAGAACCAACACCCCGTTGTATCCCACAGAGTACGCAAACAATATCAAAGCTGAGCCTTGTCTAGAACAAGCTAATACGTTAGGCCATGTATTGGTGAGTGATTTTGGCCGTTGGCTTTCAGTCGTCAGTAAAACTGAAGCAGATCCTACAATGAGAAAAGATATGCCTGATTCCGAGAGCAAGTGGGGTCAAATTATGAGTAAAAATAGAAGTGGGGTGAGCTACGAGCTTTATGCACGAAAAGCCAAAGAAATGCATATAGATATCAATAATAAATTAATGCGGGAACGGTGCAGAGGCACTTGTAATTTACAGGTCAAAGTGGTTTTTAAAGATGACCACGCCGTGGATTTGCAAGTGTTTCCCAAGAATGGAGCTGATAGCGAAGTTGTAACGACAGAGGGTGATGGAAAAACCAGAACCGCTACATTTGATCTCGTTGACTTTGCAGGTGGCGGTAGAAACAGCCCTGACTTTCACATTGCATCATCAGATCCTGATTATGAATTGTCGGTCTTGATGGTCAGAGTTAATTTTGTTGACGAAATTGTCAAGCTTGACGCACCGACAATTATCTCACCAAGGGATGATAATGATACCAAGAAAAAGAGAGTGGTCTTAACCTGGGCTCCTGTGCAGGGAGCCCAGGAATACAAGGTTTCTTATGACAATGCAGGAAGAGAGAGAAGTAGCAGATATATAAGAGCCAAAAATCTATGCCGAACGGGAGTATGTAAGTATGTTGTTCGCAATCTGAGGCCTGGAGTTAGCAATTGGAAGGTGCGTTCAAAAAGTGCTTCGGCTGAATCTGACTGGAGCATGCCAAGCAGCTTCACCGTTAGATAGGTGAGCTATTGGTGCGAGGTGTAAAAAAGGCTGCCGTATGCGCAGCCTTTTTAATGAGAATTCTGTTTGCTGATGGTCTGCAAATCGTTGCTTATTACTCTGTGTAAGCCTTAATCCAATCTATCTCTAAGCGAAACGGCTCAGCCACTTTGTTAGAAATCAGAAATCCCAGCTGTTCGATCTGCGAAGGATCAATCGCTGGGTAATCCGCCAACACGCGTCCACGAAACGTTGGAACCATCTCTGCAAATGGCATATCGATAACCGTCCAATCATCTTGTTTTGTTGCGAATTCAGAGCGGTAAGAAGCACCGTCAAAACGGTTGTCCGTACGTAGTCTGAGTTGATAATTTCGACCGTCGCCCCTCACACGTAATCGAATACCGGTGTGCCCAGACGTTTTATTAGTTGTCGGTATTGCACGAACCGAGGCAAAGCCACCGTAGTTGTCTAGTGATACATTGCCTTGAAAGATAGCCGTTTTATTACCGGTGAGTTGCATCTGGCTCTGTGACAGACCTCCCATCACCCCGTCATTCACGATGCGCCAGGAGTCCATTTGTTCGGCAGTGCTGAAATCGAAAAGGGTATCTTCTTTTTCTGCTGCGTTGGCAGTGCTTACTAACAAGCTACCAGCGACAAGCATGGTAGATAAAACTTCAGGTAAATGTCCATAATTAATGATATTCATAGCAAGTCTTAATAATTTTCTGAATAACCATGCGACCACATCCAACGATTAGGGGCAATTTACCCTGACATATTCAATGTAATAGAACTTTCATGCGCTAAGTGATGACTTCGGTGCATGATTTTTGTGGCAAACTACAAACCGATATCGTTTCGGATGTCATGTTTGAATGAGAATGAAAATCTAGCAGGAAGCTTAAAGGCTGCACAAGCTAGCGTTAACAATCCCATAAACGTTGATTTTGAAAGAGAGTAAGAGGAGAGCAATATGACTAAAGTTTTGGCATTTGATATTTACGGCACGCTGATAAACACCCATGGGGTTGTTGCTCGGCTACAGGAGTTTATTGGCGATGAGGCGCAAAACTTTTCCAACGTTTGGCGTGATAAGCAGTTGGAATATTCATTTCGCCGTGGCTTAATGGGCAGTTACCAGCACTTTGGCATCTGCACCAGCCAGGCATTGGATTACACGGATCAGTTCTTGCGGACTAGTCTAAGTGAAGAGCAGAAAGCCTCACTATTAGCCGAGTACCGCGTACTACCCGCGTTTGATGATGTGCTTGAGTCATTGACGACACTTAAGGCTGCCGGTCACAAAATGTATGGATTCTCCAACGGAACGGCAGATGCAGTTGAAGGTTTGCTTGCTCATGCCGGTATCCGGGAATTATTCGATGGCGTGGTTAGCGTTGACCCGCTTCAGAGTTTTAAGCCGAACCCTACGATGTATGAGCATATGGTGAAAGTCGGTGGTGCTTCGGTTGAGGATACTTGGTTGGTATCGAGTAACCCGTTTGATGTGATCGGTGCAGTGACTATTGGTATGCAGGCGGCTTGGGTGCAGCGGAGCAAGTCAACCGTTTTTGATCCTTGGGGCGTAGAGCCGACGACTGTTGTCGAGAGCCTTACTGAACTGGATGAGAAATTAAAGCGATAGAGTCCTAGCGACAAGGTACTCCTGATTTGAAACAGTTGACCGTCTCAAGCTATTTCCTGAATCGGGACGACTCGTTGAAGAAGTCAAAGAAATGGGCTATCGAGAAGTAATAGTTAATCCTTGCCGGGTGATGTATAAAATGGAGGGCGGAACGGTTTTCATCCTCCACGTAATCAGGCAGGAACGAGATTTGCGGAATTATTTAATTAACGAGCCTCCAGCTAAATATGATAGTAACGCTTAATTTAAAGGGCAAAAATGGATGAAATGACAATAGGTTACGGCTTTTTGCTGGTGGTTTTGGGGCTAGTGGCGGGGATAATCAACACGCTAGCGGGTGGTGGATCAAATCTCACTATTCCGGCCTTAATGATATCGGGTATGCCGCCAGATGTGGCGAATGCGACCAATCGTGTTGGTGTCATGATGCAATCGATCACTGGTGTGAAGCAGTTTCATGCCAAAGGGAAACTTCCAACAGGTGACCTCAAGGCGATTCTGATCCCCACGCTCATCGGTGGATTGTTCGGCGGTGTGCTGGCGAGTTACGCTCCACCTTCCCTGCTCAAACCAGCCTTGTTGCTTACTATGCTTGGTATGGCGGCGCTGGTGTTGTTCAAGCCTTCCGTGGTCATTCCAGAAGCAGGCACACCAGTCAAAAATGTTAAAGAAACGCCTGGTGCTTGGATGGCTTTATTCGTTGCTGGTTTCTACGGTGGCTTTGTCCAGGCAGGCGTTGGCTTTGTCTTGATCGCCGCGTTGGCGGGCTCATTGCGTTACGATATCGTTTCGACCAATGCACTTAAAGTCGTTTGTACGCTTGCATTTACCGCCGTTGCCCTTGCGCTGTTTATCTACAATGACCAAGTTGCGTGGCTACCGGGGCTATTATTAGCCGCTGGTAGCATGGTCGGTGCATGGTTAGGGGTGAATATCGCCATTGATGTGTCGTCAAAGACAATGAAGTGGTTTCTGTTTTGGATGACGCTGGTGGCGGTTATTGCGGCTACGCTGAAGTAAGGCGATTCACTTCAATTTCTTGTTCAGACAAGCGATAAAATAGAACACATGTTTACTGTTGTTTCAACACCTCAACCCGTTCACCATCAGTAACCAATACCCATGCGCTTAGCTTTGGTAGCTCCGCGACCGTGGGCAGCTGTAAATACTCTTGCACTTGAGTAACACCTTCTTTCCGCTTTGCTATCCAACCTGCCTCCTTAGCGCCTTTTTTGGTGTATTTTAACTCGATGAGATGTTGGTGATTGACCTCATAAGGACTACGTTCTAATAGCATGACGTCGGGGTATTTCCGACTCATTTCCCGTTCACTCTGGATAAAGTAAACCGAGGATTGGTAGAGCAGGGTGAGTAATATCGACTTGATGTGTTCCTCGTCGAACCAGATAGCGTCACGGTTGGACAAGAGCTGTAATACTTTTTCTAACTCAGCTACCAGGGGTTGAATATCATCATGAAGTGCAATCGCCTCAACGGCCAACAGCATGTCGCGGCTGGATATGGTGATTTGATTACGTCGTTCTAGTTCTACCTTAAAATACTGAAAGTACAGCTCACCAATCACATGATTAGGAATGCTAAAGACTTCGCCGGCTAGCGTTTCACGACTCAGCGTGACAAAGCCCATATAGGCTAACAGGCTAACAAAATCATCTCGGTCAAAGCCTTTATCAAAATCAAACCTTCGGCGCTGTGTTGCCGTGACAGTGCCTTGTTTAATCAATTCATCCAGAACCGTGTAATTGTCGTCGCGACTCCCTATGCCGAATAGTCCCATCAGTTTGCCGTAGTCTGAGGCTATATTTTCATCCAGCATTTTCTTGGGGTAAGTACAGTGCTTCAGATTGAATTTTTTCAAGAAATACAATGTCATATTAGCGTTATAAACAGTTTCTTCAGCATCTGCATGAAAGCGGTAACCATTATACCAATCGGTAACATCGGCAATCAGATGTTCTGAACTCAAATCGCAATGCTCAATGATTGGTTGTAACAGGTTTTCTACTTCTTCACGGGTAAATCCAATGGCATTATTAAATTCTGCATTTAGCGAGATATTTTGGCCGATATTGAAACCACTGGTCATGCTGTCGAGCATGAGTGGCGTTACCCCTGTTACGAACAGGCGATCCAAGGTGCCTCGCTGGGTGGCTGTTTTTAGCGTTTCATAGAAACTGCGAACGAACCCGCCTTTACCGATAATACTTTGGAATAATTCCATATCCTGAGCAAGAATGGCATTGGCAAAGTGATCATATTCATCAATCAGCAGTAATACTTTTTTGTCATAGACTCCCTCAAAAAACACTTTCATTTTTTCAAAGGGGGATGACTTTTGGGCCAGCCTTTCTTTCAGAGCGGGATCGATGCCATAACGCTCAATAAAGCTATGCAAACCGATTTCAACAGCCGTATTAAAGCCTGCGTAAACTTGTTCATAGCTGTCGGTAGCAATGCCACTAAACTCCAAAAACAAGACTTGGTAGCTGTTTTTTAATGGAGTCGGGTGCTGCCCAATATGTAAATCACCAAATAATTGATCAAAATCATCAGCATGATTTTGATCGTAGTAATACTCCATCGCTGACAGAAACAGGCTTTTGCCAAAGCGGCGGGGTCGCAACAAAAACAGATGACTGCCTTCCTCTTCCATGGCGGCAATATAAGCGGTTTTATCGACATAGATAAAACCCTGCTCACGCACCTTTTTGAAATTGCTTTCACCGTAGGGGATTTTCATCGTTGGCTCTGTTGCAAATGTGTAAGCCTAAAGGATAGCACAGCTGATTTATGGCTTATTAAATTCGTGGGAGTTTGCTGCAATCACGATCGATAAGGTGTGTGCTATGCTAGATGTAGCACTCTGATTAGAGAAGGAAAAGTCTGATGGGAACGAGTACCCGCATTAAATTAGTCCATGAAGGGCGTGTTGTTGCCGCAGAATCTTGGCAGATGGATGGTCATATCAGCAACTTCGCGCCAAAGCTTATTTTGGCGCTACAGACCATCGATCAAACTGACATTGTAAAGGTTAAACCATTGCTAAGTTTTTTTGCTATGTCAGGCCTCCATGAGGGTGGGGATGATAAGTGGATGGACTACCTTTGCGAAGTAGACATTGGCGTTGAAAATTATGCAATCACTGTTCGTGGTTACGGTGAAGAACTATTGTTTCAGGGGTCGCTGGAAGCGTTTGCTCAACAGTATGACAAGCCCGAGTAATCCAATGCAAAAACTTCCGATTGGTATACAGACATTTGAAAAAATTCGTACCGAAAATCAGTTATACATCGATAAAACTGAAGTTTTACAGCACCTGATACAGGACGGCGGCGGTTACTACTTTCTTTCCCGCCCCCGCCGTTTTGGCAAATCACTGACCCTTTCGACGCTGAAGGCAATCTTCTCTGGCAGGAAGGATTTATTTAGCGGGTTATGGATTGAAAATCAGCGTGATTGGAGTCAGGTAAACCCAGTCATCCATTTTTCTTTCAGTAGTATTGGCTACAAAACACTGGGGCTGGATGCTGCCATTAGTGCAGAGTTACAAACACTGAGTCGTGATTTAGGTATTACCCTTGACGAATCGGGTATCGACCGACAGTTCCGTGAACTGATCCGTAAGGCTGCCAGCCATGAAAATAAAGTAGTTCTGCTGATCGATGAGTATGACAAGCCACTGATCGATTATCTAGATGATATTGAACAGGCGAAAGCTAATCAGCAAACGTTAAAAAGTTTTTATTCCGTGATCAAAGACAGCGACCCTTATCTTGAGTTTATGCTGATTACCGGAGTGTCTAAATTTAGTAAGGTCTCGGTGTTTTCTGACCTGAATAATCTGTATGACATTAGCAGAGACTATCGATTTTCAGCGCTGACCGGGTACACCCAAGATGAGCTGGAGCATTATTTTTCGCCTTATATGCCTCCCGTGGAGCAGCGTTTAAAGTTGGGCAGGACGGCGCTGTTGGATCAGCTGAAACATTGGTACAACGGTTATTCTTGGGATGCGGAGACCTTCGTTTATAACCCATTTTCTGTGTTATGTTTTTTTCAGGCTCAGTCATTTGAGAACTTTTGGTTTGAAACCGGTACGCCCACATTTCTGATTCGTTTAATGCGGGAGCAGCAGCTCTTCAAGCTGGATAAGCTGGAAGCAAATAGCCAAATTTTTTCAAGCTATGACATCGAAACGCTACAGATCCTGCCCATTTTATTTCAGACCGGTTACTTGACGCTCAAAGGCAAGGAAGAGTTTGATTTTTATCAGCTGGATTACCCTAACCATGAAGTCAGAAGTTCCATGCTCATGTATCTGATTGCTGAGATGAGCCACACTGAACCCGCGATGAGTACCCCGATGGTGGTGGGATTACACCGCGCTTTTCAAGCTAATGATTTGGAACAAGTGATAACGATCATTAAGACTATTTTTAAGAAAATTCCGTCACATATCTTTATCAAAGACGCGGAGGCTTACTACCATAGCTTAGTGTACTTGGTGTTTTTTTATCTCGGTCAATATACCGAAGCTGAAGTTAATGACAACACGGGTCGTATTGACTGTGTTGTGAAAACACCAACACATATTTATGTCATCGAATTCAAATTGAATCGCAGCGCTAAAGCCGCTCTTCAGCAAATTAAAAATAAGGATTATGCAGGAGCTTATCAAACGGATTCGCGTGAGAAGGTCTTATTGGGCATTAACTTTAGTAGTGAGGAAAAGACGGTTGATGAATGGCTGTCTGAGGTTGCAGGGTGATTTATTCGTTGCATATCGCAATTGATGTTTCGCCAAAGACAATGAGGTGGCTTCTGTTTTGGATGACGCTGGTGGTGGATATTGCGGCTACGCTGAAGTAAGGCAGATGCCTTTGAAAACGGAACACTAAATACTATTAGGAGAAAGTTATGCCAGTCATTCGTATCGAAGTTCCTGAAGGAACTTCACGAGATAAGAAACAACGTCTCAGAGAAGGTGCAAAGCAAGCAGTTATCGATACGCTTGCCCCTAAGGAAACCAAGTACGATTATGTCGCCATTCGTGAGGTATTTGGAGAAGTTGGTGATGGTATTCCTTTGATAACGGTGGATTTGCGTCCCGGACGAGAGTCTGAGAGAAAGAAAGCACTGACGGATGCTATTGCTGTTCTGTTGAAAACAGAGCTTGGAGTTGAGTCTGAAGATGTTTACGTACTCTATCGGGAAAACCCTGCTGAGAACCATTATTGTGGCGGTACGCCACTAGCAGATTGGGTGCCTGCTAGTGAACTTGAGGAAAAATAGTTGCAGGATATATCTTTAAAAAGTGCTACACTTTGTGTACATATTATTTAGGTGCAAATCATGCAAGCCTTTGATGTATTCACAGCAAGAGACCTCCGAAACCGTTCAGGTGAATTACTGAAAGGAGCAACCGATGGCAATCTGGCGGTTATCACCAAACACGGTAAGCCATCAATATTAGCCATCCCTTTCGACAGTAAGCTACTTAATTACGGAGTACATAAGGTTATGGCTTTGCAGTTGTTTTCCAGTGGCTACTTCACGTTACAGCAGGCTGCTCGCTTCTGTGATATGCCACTCGAGAGCTTTATCAGCTTATTAGGAGAGTGCGGTATCGATGCGGTCGATTACCCAGCTGATGAATTAGAAATCGATTTGGAGAATGCGCTTGCCGCCGCTGATCATTGCTGATGCTGGCCCGCTT
>ENA-ORXR01005366-ORXR01005366.1-marine-metagenome-genome-assembly--contig:-NODE-5366-length-10215-cov-44.200829_pt1 | contig 10215 bp, 6 predicted proteins | sample MGYA00237866_ERZ511479 | MGnify/ENA metagenome assembly ERZ511479
GATCCCCGACACCTGATTGGTGACCAAAATGACACGGGCCCCGATCACACTGGTTGCCTTCGTCTGATTGGTGGAGCTTCTTTGTTAGACATCTGGACGCGTACCCCACCGCGGTCACGTCGCTTTTGTCCTGCCTGCGTGTCTCCACGGCTCGTCGTCTGGGGACCACTAGGCCCGAGCTTTTGGTGGCTGTGGGAGCCCACCAGCAACGGAGCAGGCGCTGTCAGCCGCAAATTTGACCACACTTGATCCCCGACACCTGATTGGTGACCAAAATGACACGGGCCCCGATCACACTGGTTGCCTTCGTCTGATTGGTGGAGCCTATTTGTTAGACAACTGGACGCGTACCCCACCGCGGTCGCGTCGCTTTTGTCCTGCCTGCGTGTCTCCACGGCTCGTCGTCTGGGCACCACTAGTCCCCCAGATGCGATGGCTCTGCGAGCCTGCTTGCAGCGGAGCTTGCGCATCCCGGTCGTACATTTGACCGCGCATCACCGCCGACACGTGATTGGTGAAACAGAAGACTACCGGCCCAGACCACAGTGATGGCCGATGTGCGATTGGTTGAGTTTCTCGGTTCAACGTACGTGGATTCCTTCCGGCCTGCGTTGCTCCACGGCTCGTCGTGTGGGCACCACTAGGCCGCCAGAGTTAGTGGCTCTGAGAGCCCGCCTGCGCTGGATCTGGCGTGTTAGGGCCGCACATTTGACCGAGCGTCATCGTAGACACGTGATTGGTGAGACAATTGACCATCGTCCCGGATCATGGTGTTCGCGTGGCAGCTGCAGCTCGCCTGGCTAGCCGTCTATCCACCACCGTCGGCCGGGATTCCGCGGCATGGCTGGCCCACCTGTTTCGGGGCCACGGCCCCTGGGCCATGACTTTGAGTGGGCATCAGGACCGACCCCTGATTGGTTGATTAATCGACCGCGCGCCCGGATCACGGCGGTTGCGTGGCAGCCACAGCGCCCCCGGCTCGCCGTTTGTCCACCAACGTTTGCCTGCATTTTCTCTCCTGCATCACTCGCCGGCTAGTTTGGTGGCCGTCTTTGCGGCTGCAACTTCGGCGGCGCTTCATTTTCGCTGCGCCATGCAAGCAAGTCCGTTGCAACAACAGTTCAATACAGCTTGGGTGCGCCAGGACCAGCGTGACGCACCCTCGTAGGCTGCCGCCACTTTAGTTTCAGAACTGGCTTCTTAAACTCCTGAACCAATAAAGTTTGTCCGGGATGATCGCGAAACTGACAGTATATGACCATACTCCATTTTTCAGACGAGCTCCATGGACGGACCCGGTCCATCTGAGAGCACAGATGTCCAACTGCGGAGTGGAATCGCACATCGACAGGTTTGAAATTTCGGATATATTTGAATGCGCTTCTGGCGAACTCTGAACATTTCGGCAGCACATCGACTAAACTCCAATATCTGGCTCTCGTGGGGCAGAAACGTTGTTTTTTTTGGATCAGCACCTTGTTTATCTCTGTTCCGCGAGATCCATTGGTTGACAGCGTGTGACTGAATGAAAATTCTAATGAGAAGCCTTGATTCCGACTCTGGCTCAGTCTCAAATTTATTCACCAATCTTGGGCAGTCATCGGTATTGATTGGTGCCCTCTGCATGGGCCTAGTTCGTTGTCCTTGGGTACCCTGGTTCTTTTCTGTGTCGCTTGGCACGTACAGTACGTGGCTCTGTTTTCTGACTCGGTCACCCGTCCGGGAGGGCTCTCCGCGTGGCGCGCGTGGGATGGGCCTCGTTCCAGGGGTAGCACTGGGCAGAGGTGCTTGCAGGCACTCAGGGTTTCCCGCGGCCAGAGTCCTTTGCAGGCCTTCTGCGGTGGGTGCCCTTTTGGCACTGTGGAGGCAGTGACGGATGAGGCTCGCCGTGGCCGCCCCCGTGGTCACCGCGGTGGTGACCCTCGCCGCCGGCGCCATCTGGGCGCGGCGCTGCGGCAGCGACCGCCATCGACATTGCGACGGCGACCGCTGCCGTCGCACCACACTCCGTTTCGTGCGCGCGTCGACTATTCCTCTGGCAACCGCTGGCGCTTCGCGAGGTGCTCGGGGCTGTTGTTGCCCGCCACTGCATTGCTGACACGTCTGTGCTCATAACCATGGCGGACAGCGGGGGGTCCCCCCCTAGAGTGCCAACGCGACCCTTGCGGTGCGGGTTCTTGCATGACTTGGCACCCGTGGTTGACCGAGCGCGGGACTCCATACACCTGCGGGGGGATATTGATGGTGGTGCCGCTGATCCGTGGTTTGCGCCTGGGGAGCTCGGTATGCTTGAGGAGCACTCTGACGACGATATCGTCGCCAGTGGAGGAGAAGGGAGTTGGAGAGGCGGTGCCCGGGGCGGACGTGGCGAGGACGGCGGCGCTGATGCCCGCGGGAGAGCTGCAGGCAGCGACGCCGCCGGCGCTGGCGGCGATGGCGCCCGCGCCGGCACTGCAGCAAGGGACGCCGCAGACGGCCGCGGCACCAGCGCGTCGGGGGGGTTTGGCGTCGACGGCGTCGATGGCGCCCAAGCCGGTGGTGCCGACGGCGCCCATGCCGGCGACGTCAGTGGCACGGATGCCGGCGGCATCGATGGCACCGATGCCGAAGGTGTCGATGGCGATGGTGCCATTGCTGTTGGTGCCAGTGGTATTGGCGCTGACGGCGACAGCAGCAGAAGTGGAGCCGCCGCTGTTGGCCGCGAAGGCGTTGGCGGGGCGCCTGGCTGGCGACAGACAGACGGCACAACCCCAAGCGAGCGTGTCGGACGTCGCAACCGCGTCGCGGCAGATATGTTCACCAAGGACGAGCTCAAGACCTTCTTCCTGGAGGAGCTGCGCGTCACCCTCGGGCTGACCGCTCGCCAAGGCGTCGGGCTGAGCGCCGTGCGATTGCAAGGTCGCTTCATCAATGGCGCCCAGGTGATGGTGCTGACGGAGCTGATGGACCCTTTGACTGTGTGGACGGCTTTTGCGGACGGTACGGTTGTGGCCTTTTGCTCGTGCGGAGGGGTGATGGCGACGGGCCAAGCGGCCGCGGCAGGCGACATCGAGCCCGTCGACCTGCAAGTTGCCCTGGGGGAGAGTTCCACCTGCCGCCACGCCGTCGCCCTGCTCGAGGCGTACGATTGCCTCTGTGTGGACGTGCGTGCCGGCTCGCTGGACGAGCTGAAGCGGTCGTGCCCATCACTGCTCGGCTCCGAGGAGGGGGTCCCCGTGGACGAGGATGACACGGTAGTCTTATTCGCAATGCGCTCTGGCAAGCGGAACAACATCCCCATCTACGTGGTGTATCACATGGGCATCTGGTCGCCGGCGGTGGTGTGGCAGCAGGGCAACCGGCACCGGCTCACAACCTGCTGCCTGCTCTCGTGCAAGACGCAGCCATGGGCATGCATCCACGCCAAGGCCGTCAACCACGAGACGCGGGCGGACAGGACGTCGTCTTCCCAAGCGGTGGCGGACACCGTGGACGCAATGCGGCTCGGCGCTGAGGGGATCCTGGAAGATGCAGAAGACGAGGGCGGCAGAGACGCCGCACCGCCAGAAGCTGCCACTGCTGCGGCCGCGGCAGCAACGTTGGAGGCGAGCATGCGGCCGCGCCGCGCTCGCAACATGTTTCCCTGCGCCAAGGAGGTGGAGATGTGCGACCGCTATGCCGCCTTTGTTGAGGAGGAGCGTGAGGCGCCGGGTGAGTTCCAGTTCACCGACTTCCTTCACGTTGAGGACCAGTGCTTTGAATGCGACGAGCGGTGGACAGAGAGTACTGCTAGCAAGCCGACGCTTGCGACTCTGTTCACCATCCGCGGGCGGCTGGCGATCGTCACCAAGTCCTGGACGTGCGCACGCGGCCACAACGTGGCCTACGATGGGTCTGTCGACGGGTTGTTTGCTTTCCGCCCTGAGACGGTTTACACGCGCGTGTTTCTCGACAGCATCATTGAGCTTTGTGTTATTGCGCGGAGCACGTTGGCCGCAGCATCCGAGTTTTTGGCTAGCTTCCTCCGCAACACGGCGGCCTTTGCGGAAGGAGAGCCCGGGCAAGCACGGCAGCAGTTGTCCGACGCGTGTGGGGAGTTTTCTGACACCCTGGTGGTGCCCAAGGCGGCCTTCGTTTGCCATCGGTGTGGCGAGGACGAGGCCGTGGGCGGCTCCTTCCACTGCGTCGTTTGCGACGGGCAGATCCTGTCTGTGCTCCAAGCGCACGTGGTTGCTATGCTGCGACCTGGTATGAATGCCCCTCGCGTAGACTTTGCCATGAACTTTGCCTGTGCTGTGCGCCATGCTTCGCCCCGCAGAGTTATCCGCAATCGCGTGCGGGCCAAGCCGACGGACGTGTCGGCGCTGACCAGGGCCGAGGCGGAGATGTGGCCTCTCTTTGCCGCCGTCGCCAACGGGATGCCGCCAGCACCGCCGTCGCTTCCTCGCCGTGGACCTCCCCGCACGGACACGGAAAAGGAGGCAGCAGCCTTGTGGGCTGCTAGCACCCTGGTCAACACGTTCTTCAAAGTTGAAGAGGCTCAACCCGCACGCGTGGCAGCGGCGGCAGCGGGCATTGCTGGCGGTGAGGACGGCGAGCGGTTGGACGACGAGGAAGAGGACGTGGTCAACCTTGTTGAGGCGAGTGACTCGGAAGATGGCCAGGGTGACGGCGGGCGGGTGCACGGGGAGCGGCGCGTTGCTGGCACTGGGACGGATTCGGACGGAAGTGGCGACGACTCTGACGGTGGCCGCCGTGCTCATGTCGACGACTGGGTGCACGCGGGGTCGCAGCGGCCAGCTCCCCCCCCTGCTGAGCTGCCACATGCGCCGCGGTCGTCGCAAGAGCAGCTGTCTGCGGCTTTGCAGCGCGTTGTTATCCGACTAGAAGGCACAGGCGGTCCGCCTGGTATAGGTGCAGCCGCTCATCAACGCTCACAAGTGGCTGGACCTGCACAGCAGTCAGCTCCATTGGAGCCTGCCGCGCGACCTCCCTCTTCTCCCGCGCTTCCCGTTCCGCCGGCCGACACGCACATCGACGAGCTGGCCGTCGACGACGTGCCTCGCACGGCGTGTCCGTGGCTCACCCCGCTGACATCGACGGCGGTCGGTATGGGGCTAGCGGACGCGGGCGAGAACGCAGTGGTCGTCAACAGCGTCGACCCCACCTCGCCGCTGACACAGGCGGCGCTGGAGAGGACGCAGGCCATTGCTGACGAGACGGAAGGCGAGCACGTCAACGTGATCGTGACGATCGATAACGTGCCGCTGGACCTCCAAAGCTTGCGGAGAACGTTGCCCAACCAATGGTTTTCCGACGAGGTCATCAATGGCTACGTCAACCTCTTACGGCGACGGCAGGCGGAGAGGCGGCGGAGCGACACGGACGCGCCACGGCTGTGGTTCTTTAATACTTTTTTCTACTCGAGGATGCACGTCCACGGCCGGTACGACTACCACCTCGTGTCCCGGTGGTGTGGCCGGCTCAACCTCTTGACTTTCCACTCGATCTTCGTGCCAATCAATGTGGCCAACACGCACTGGGTGCTCGCGGTCATGCATCCTCCAACTGGCGTTATCAACATCTACGACTCGCTCAACAATGGCAACGAGGCGCTCGTGCCGTCGTTGCTTAAGTGGGCAGACGACCACGCTCGCGACGTTGGTGCCCACCCCGTTGCGTGGCACTACGAGCCAGTGTTAAGCCGGCGGCAGGAGAACTCGGATGACTGCGGCGTGTTCATGGTCACGGCGATGGACTACCTTGCGCGGGACTTGCCACTGTCAACCAGAACGGCGAGCATGCACTACTATCGCCGACGGATCTGCGCGTCGCTACTGGCCGTGCAGATTTGACTTCGTGTCCTAGTGCGCGTCTCCTCTGACCGTTCTTTGTTGTCTTGCCGCTCAGTTTCCGTTCTCCTCCTTGTCTGTCGCGCACGAAGCCTATTGCTGTTTCTGGGAATCTTGATGGTGCAACGTTCGCGTAGACCACACTCTCTTGCTGTGCTCATGCTGGCGTTATGACTCCATGTCGCAATCGGCCGATGGCACCACCATGCGGCTGTGACCATTGCTCCGCCCTTTCTCGCAGGGCTTGACCCGTGCACACCCAGCACGCAGACGCTTAGCCTGTCGGGGCACCTAGAGATGGCTACGGCTCAGCGCCTCTGTAGCTGTTGCAGCTGTAGCTCACCAGAGGTAGAGCCCCAGTCTGGGTTGAACGCGTTGGCAGAAATCCTTGGGCACGGAGCTCCCACCAGGTACCAAGCACCAGCCTTGGCCAGGAGAACTAGATGCGTCCGAATGTTGAATCAGGCTTGATTTAGCGAAATTGCTGAGAAGGGAGTCGTGTGAATTCATAGTGAATATCGAATGTCGTCCCCAAATACGTTCTTCTGAATAAATACCTAGTTTTCGGTGTATTATGATGCGATATTTAGCAGGGTACTCGCGTGTTCTCATAATAACCTCCCTCCAGGACGTTAAAACGCGGCTCAATCTGGAAGTGATCTGGAAATCATCTCTTGGCCAGAGAAGTTGTGCTTTGCTGGACCCTGTATCCACTATCACACAATGTCCCGATTTGCGGCCCTTGTTTGAGCGCCGATGGGCTTTTGCGCGTGTGCGCGCTGCCCCTGCTGTCACACCTGTGGCCACTCCGACGGTTGCGGTGTGTCGTGCCGCTTCCGACCGATCGGCGCCTCGCGCCCCAACCTTCGTCGGCGTGCCTTCCTTGTCGTGCTGCCGGTGGCACTGGGGCGCCAATCCCCGTTCCGCGGTATCCCTCTGCAGTAGCGGTGGTTGACCGAGGCGGTCCTGGAGCTCGGAGCGGCTGCCGCTGCGGCCTTGGCTCGCTTGCTTTGATCCCTTGTGCATTGCTACTCGTAGCACAGGCTTCCATACGCTGTGTAGCCGCGCCATGTCCTCGTCCAGCAGCGAGTCGGAGCTGGGTGCGTCCGCCGCTGCCGTTTGCTCGCTGCTGTCGGACGTTTTCCCCCCTACGAACAACCCCAATGTCGACATCGACCGCTGGCGCAAGGTGCGCGTCTTTTTGGCGGCCATGACCGCGGAGCCGGTGTTTAACTTGTTCAGTGGCTGCGACCTGATTGGCGTGGAGGTGCTCGCGCGTGCGCTTATGGCAGGGGTATCGAGCCGCGAGTGGCTGCCCCTCACTAAGTCTGTAAAGCGGGTCGTGTTCATCTGGCAGTTCCTTTTGCTTGTGCGGACTAAGATGGACCAATCCCGGCTGCTGAGCCGTGCCGTTGGGGAGCTGCTCTTCTTTTCGCTCGGCACCGACGCCGACGCGCTCAAGATCTGGTCCGAGAAGGCTCCGGCCGACGCCAAGACCTACCGCGACCAGTGGAAGGTAACCAGCCCGGAGCACTACAAGGCGTGGCTGCGGTCCATTGGCGTTGAAGACGCCGTCAGCCACCTCAAGTGCGGCGTCGACTCCATGGAACGCATCAAAGAGCAGGCCAACGAGGTGCGCACGGGGCAAGTGTGGCCGGGTCGTGAGGTGCTACGCGCGTACCTTGAGGACAAGACCGCCGAGAAGGACAGGAAGCGGGCGGCCAGGAAGCGGGCGACGCGCGGTGGCAAGAAACCCAAGGCCAAGAAGCGCAAGGCGTGGGAGAGCGACGACTGTCGGCACGACTACCCTGTCAGCGTTTTGCGCGCCCCTGGCGTGATGACGTTTATGTGCGGCTGTGGCTACATCCTCGGATTCGAGCTCCTCCGCGAGACCGAAAGCCCGGCCCACGTGGTCGCCGCCCTCGCGCAGCGCTTCCACAAGTTCCCGCGTGTGGTGTACTTTGACACGGCGTGCCAGGCGCAGCGTAACGCCGTGCGCCGCATCCCGTGGCTACTACATGAGGCGCTGACAGCGTGGTTCATTGACAGATTCCACCGATGCAACCACCATTGCTCGCCCGTCTTCAATGCCGACCAGTATCCTATTCTGACGCGCGGGCATGACACGTCGGGCGCGGAGCGACAACACAGCATCAAAAAGAAGTCTAAGAGCAGCTTGAACTACATGACGCAGCGGCGGTTTATTGTACGGTCGCGCTACATAGCAGCGCACAACAACATCCGGCTCTCCCAGAGGCGCCGCGCTGTGCTCGACGCGGCAGCGGGCAAGCGCGTCAACGGACGTCTTGTCTCCGAGGAGGTGCAGCATCAGCCCGTGGAGACGTTCTTCCACGAGTCGATGGTCACGCACTGCGAGGTGGTCAACTGTACCTGCAGGCAAGGCCGGCCTGATGTTGATGGGGCCAACCCAATTGGTCTCCAGCGAAAGGCTTGATTGAGAGGACTGCTCATCTGCCATCGTGTTCTTGTTACTTGTTAGACATTCTGTTGTTTGACCTTCTTGTGCATAAAATCTCGGGCACCCACTCCATCCGAAGTGAGAAGCACTTGCAGAGCCCACATGGAAAACCACGGCGACCGCACTATCGCCGTCCCCGCAAACCCTCTAACTTTCAAAGCAGCGCGTGGCGGGAGTCAGCGGCGTGCACACCGTACCTGCTCGGTACAAAAGCCGCTGCTTCGGTATTGGCGCTGGCACCCCGCCGAAACGGCCGACCACCCGTCCGTGTCTCCCCGAGAGCGGCCGTCGTCATTGAGCATCACGCAGTACCGTGGGTTGGGAGGCGCCCCAAACCGTGGAGCACTCGGAGGAGTGCCTGTGTGGCGCCGGGGAGGCCACGCAATTTACCAATCGACACAAACGCGTCGCCCGCGGGCACGCTGGCAGGGGCCACCGTGGGAGAGCTGGACGTGAGTGAGGCACGAAGGCGAGAGGCGGCATGGAGGTGACGGAGCATTGGGGATGGCGCACGGGGTGGAATGAGGCGTGACGGCGTGCCTGTCAACTGTAATCAGCACCGGTCACGGCCATGGATTCGAATGCCATGAGCACCGCCCCATCGTGAAAACGCACAGAGGAGCGACCGTGGACCTCTGTCCACAACATACCTTGGCGCACGTGTCTGCCGCACTGGTCGGTTCGTTGAGGGCACATAGGGGGGTGCTGCGGCCTTCCTCAGTGCGCAAGCTTTTACGAGCGGCACGGCATACCCGCGCGAGTAAGAGGCTCGGCGCACCCAGCCACGCAGTGCAGTCGGGCAACCCAAGCCGCAGTGAAAAAAAAATGTGCACCGGCCCGAGGTGCGCGGAGTGGGCGCGCGCGTTTGGGAGTAGTTGGGGGCACATCACTGGGTTCCATCATTTCGAATGATAGTTGTGTCGCTGCCAGGTCGCATACACAGCCGCTCTCTCTCTACATGCCCGCACTCCAAGTGTTGCGGAAATGTTCCAAATCGGCTTTTGCGGGGTCTTACAGACTGAATTTGAACGAAATCGTTCTCAGCAGACGGAGCGCGGAACTGTTGAGAAAACGGCTCTATTATTCAAATACGTTCACTTGGAATAAATAGTACGTTTTGATCAATGACGAAATTGATAAACGGCGCTCTCGTTCGTTTCGTCGGCTGGTGCTGGGCGCAGGTGGCTGCGAGTATACATCAGTGTCCGGTTGTCACCCTCAGCCGGGCGCTTTCCTGGCCCTGGCCAATGACTGTCGCGGGTCCAGCGCCGGCGCAATGGCACGATGCCCTCACGGCGTTGCTGCCGTCCAGCGGCGGCCACGTCAAAGAACAGTGGTGCTTCCAACAGCGGGGGCAGCCAGATTCGTGCGCCAGGGGATTAGTGGGGATATCGCTTCACGAGCAACCACGTTCATCGCTCCAGGAACAGCCACGATCACTTCCTTTAAGCGATCATTGGTGCACGGGGCGTTCAAATGACGACAGGGGCGGTCTCGATGCCCCTGACGGTAGTCAATTCTGTATGTGCTGTTGGACGGTTGTCCACAAAGTGAATGGGCAACAAACTGCGGTGATGATGTGCTGATGAGCGCGCGCCACTTTGAATCAGAACGCACCTGCAGCGCCCACTTCCAACCAAGCCAGCCACCTGCAGCCTCTTGCACAGCACTCATCTGGTTCAAAAGCGACGAAGGCCTGTGAGGGAGAACTTCGGCATGAATGGGAATTGATCGTTAACCCTGATAAGCCGGTAAGACATCGCGGCGGCGGCCAAGTAGGCGGCACTGGGGGGGGGGGGTCTGGGTGATGGCAATGACGCGACGACACAGACACTAGAGCTACCTGTCACTCGGGGGCGTGGGGCACACGTTAAGAAGCGCATGTATCTGAGGGGAGGACGGGAT
>ENA-ORXR01005367-ORXR01005367.1-marine-metagenome-genome-assembly--contig:-NODE-5367-length-10213-cov-3.054065_pt1 | contig 10213 bp, 24 predicted proteins | sample MGYA00237866_ERZ511479 | MGnify/ENA metagenome assembly ERZ511479
ATAGGTAAGTTAAAGAATCATAAGTGGGATGGGATTACATACATAGTGAAAGATGGAACCCTACATAAAATAAAATAGAGAAGTTTGTTACAACTTCTCTATTGGCTAGGGTAGGAAGGTCTCCCACCCTGACACAAAAGTAATTTATATTACGCGGAATGTCAAATATAAATACGGATTCAGCGTAATATAAATGTACTTATCTACTTTTCAGATCTGGTCAATGTGAGTAATCCGAATTGCAAAGGGCAGACATATTTAATATTTTTACCATATGAGTAACATACTAGAACAACATCAGAAAGCTATAGAGGATGCCATCCCAGACATCATAGCAGAGCTGACAGTAGATGCTCGCAACTTCTTCGATGAGTCCTGGGACAATAAAGGATTTACAGATGATAACTTAGTGATATGGGAGCCAGTCATCGATCGCAAGACAAAGGCTGCTAAGGAAAGACCTCTTGTAGATACTGGAGCACTGAGAAAATTACAGACAGAATCTAATGCTACAAGTGGAACAGTATTTACTGAAGAAGACTACGCTACTTATCACAACGAGGGATCAGACATACATCCTCAGCGTCAGTTCATGGGAGAGAGTGCTGAGCTAGACAGACGAGCAATAGAAATCATTGATAATAAAATAAGTGAAATACTAGGACTATGATAGGACTTGCATTCAAGGCGATACAGAAGCGACTCAGCTCCAGTGAGAAATACCCTAAGCTATATGTAGACTGGTATCTAGAACAGGACAAACAGAATGGAGATCATACGCTGTATGAGACCCCTGCTATCTTTATAGAGTTCAAGCCTAACGCCTGGAGGTCTCTCAGTAATGGAGGGCAAGAGAGTGAGAGTCCCTTCGAGATACATATCATCACGGAGTATGTCTATGGTGATGGTAGAGTCATAGATCCTAAGGTGAGTGATCATACTTATCTGATGGAGCATGTATACAAGGCTCTGCAAAATGTGACACTGACCTACAACGATACCCTAGATGATGACGAAGCTCCTATGGAAAACCCTCCTATACTGCTCCGTAATATAGAACGGACGAACACCGTACGTCATCCGCACACGATAGACAATATAATGAAGTCTACCTTCCGATTCCGTAGTAAGTTATACGATCTGACTGGATCTACTGATGCTACTCGTATAGAAGCATACTTAGATCAGATTGTATTACCGATACAGCTTATCCCTGATGGTGACACAATGGAGTTCACTATAGATTAAATAACTAAAATAGACCTATGCCTAATCCTATCCCTAAGCAAGAAGTCACACGGAGAAAGTACCGATCTATCCAGAACAGGTTCAAAGAATTATATAATGTCAAAAGAGTGCGCTATGATGATGTGATCGCGCAGCTTATGGAGGAATACTTTATTATGCACCCAGACACGATAAGCAAGATCCTGAATACAGAAGTACCAGAAGGCGAGGTGTATGTAGATCCTAATCAGATGGAGATGTTTAGTGGGGATGATGAGGAGGATGAACTTAGCAGATAGATTTTAGTGAGGAGTAAAAAATCCAAAGGGCATTTCTACCCCTTGGGAATAATCATATCTATGTAGTTTCTGTATTGCACTCTAGCTTATCTACAAACTCTGTAAGCCAGTAATAACCTTCTGATAGTTCCTGTCTATACACCTGACCATCTGGGTTATGTAAATGCTGTGTTATCGTGGCTCTGATAAACTTCCTAATGACATGTACAAAGTCTCTCTCGCTTATAGAGCTACTGAAGAAGGTAGCTATACTGTTATCTGTCTGGCTCATGCTCGGAATAGATTAAGTTGTTTCTCACGCAATATAGCTAGTGACTTCTTATACTCGTAGTAGTCATACAGTACCTCTAGAAACTGTCCTGTTATCAGGTTACGTCCTAGCACCTTGACAAAGTGCTGAGGATGCGCTCTCTTCCTTCTAGTAGCGTTAGGCTTCTTAACATTACCAAACTGTCTGACCGCGTCTGTGTAAGAATATAATATCCTGCCTTCGTAGATCATAGCCTTAATACCGTGTCTTACTGGTGCAGAAAATTCTCTAGCCTTTTTTTCTACTGCGATAAAGTACCTTCTGATGACGCTACCTTGCGCATTCTTTTCTACCATTCCTAGTTCCTTAGCCATGTCAACAGTGATCTCATATTCTTTAGATGGTCTACCTCCTGATTGAGAGGTTTCGGTCATATATGACCGAAAGTCTACTCCTTCTTCATAGTTATAATCTGAAATCCTTCTCTTTATCCAGTGCCGGAAACTCGTGTTAGATTGTAAAAATGTGTGCAATTCTCTTGCATCTACTGTCTTTGTCCCATCCTCCTGAGTCTGGATGGGTATTATTTGCTTTTTTTGAGTCTCAGCATGACTTTGATTTACGTTATACATAAGTTAACAGTTAAATGTATGCAGCAGCTCCTGAAGGGCTGTTAACCATTTCCAGAGAAACGAACGCAAGCCTTTCGGTACTTGCACCTCAACAGGTGCTGCCTTATCGTAAAAAAATATAATTCAGATTTGACTCTGAAAATGATTAACGATATAAACATACAAAAAAAATGTTATTTCAAAATTCTGATAGCAGATAATATTTCAGGTCTTGTAGCATATCCTCTTGATTAGGTTTAAGGTTTTATCTGTATTGCTTTTAGTTTAGATGTGGCAACTTTAAGTAATGCTAGTCTCATGTTTTCTGCCTTGCGGTGTAAAGCTGCTATGTCACTCTTCTCGTATAGGACAGTGATTTCTGTTTTGATTTCCTCGAAATACTCTATTGACTCTAGGAGGTCTCTTACTTCTTTAGCTTCGTCTATGGTCATGGTTATTCTGTTTTATGGCCTAATAAGTTTGTGCTGAGTGGCGTAATGTCTGCTCCTGATTTTTGCAAAATAGTCATTGCTTGTACTGTTACACTGAATGATTGTACTACGGTAGTAGCTATACTTGTTATCGCCTTAGATCTACTAATCTCTAGCTCTAATTCCTCTGGAGTGATGTCTTCTTCTCCTAGTCTTTCTAGTTGTGCGTATAAGTGATTATTTAGATCTGTTATTTTGTTTCTTGTAGCCATTATGTTTCTGCTTTAGTTTAGTAATTATTAATAAGGTTTCTCTGAGTTCGTAGGGGACTTTCTTTCCTCCTAGTTTATTGTGTATTGCTTGTTGTTTTCTGTTGACCATGTAGAGGTTATCGATATCAGTATTAAGAGTGTCACCGTCCTTAAACTGTATGTTATTCCCCTTAGGGATACTTCCATACATTTGCTCCCATATGTATCTGTGTAGTGGCATCCAGTTAGCACATGCTATTCTTATCCAGAAGTAAGCATATCCTCTACTGTCTGTGCGTAGGGATACATACATATCTTCCTTAGTGTTGTGCGGCTTTTGTCCCTTCTGGAATCTTGTAGCCTTAGTACGCTCGATAGCTTCTGGTGTCATGTAGTCTGTCTGCTTCTTGCCTTTGTTCCAGGGTTCTAATCCGAATCGTGAATTTTCTATAAATCTTTGTTTCACTTCATCAGGAACTACAAGACCCTGTCTGTTCATCTCTCCAATGATAAAACAAGTGCTTCTCCCTAGGTGTCTGGCCATTGCATTGCGTGGCATGGTGAGATAGTTTTCTGTGACATAGTCTCTCTCGTGCTGTTGTACTGGTTTGCCTGTCATCTTAGAATAATGTGTCATCTGATGCTTGTGCGTAATAGGGTTCCTGGCATAGTATCGGTGTGATGGTCTGTAGCATATCGTAGGTTACTGGTAGATCCTCTATGTCGTGGACACAGAGTGCTACAGCGTGTAACTTATCCCCTTCGTAGGTGAAGTCTACTTGTAGGTTCTTGTTCTTGTATTCCTTTGTATGAAACTGGTCATGTGTGTAGTATCTCTCTAGCTCGTATCCTAGTTCTACTGCTTGTGGTTCTGTCATGGTAATTGTGTTTTCTTAGTGAGTAAAAAGAGACCAGCAACTGTGCGCCAGCGATGTTGCCAGTCTCCATCCTATTTATGAAAAATTCATCTTTAGCTATTAACTATAGCTTTAAGGTTCACGAACTGTTGTACCCTTTTGTAATCTTCTTCGTCAGTGTGTGGACCGTGCATTTTTACAGTAAAGGATATCTCTATTACTGCTCTTGCATCTGATTCTCCTTCAATCTCATATCCTATAGGAGACAAAAATGCTGCAACTCTTGTATTCATCTCTATAATTTTTCCCATCCCTTTATTGAGGTCATTAACTATCTGAGTTATATCTTCCTTTACTTGAGTAAAATCTATTTTTTCGATTTCTTTTTCTTGTCTATACATTTAGTGAATTTCAATATTAATAATGAATAAAAGAGGACTCTACATGACTACTTTTAGCCATGAGAGAGCCTCAGAAAACTACGAGTTTATAATCATGTGTAGTGTGTAATTAATTAAGTATGCTAATCCTAACAAGACTGCAAGCATAGAAATAAGACCTAGTGCAGCAGTGAGTTTTACTTCTAGCCATATCCTGAAAGGAGGTCTAGTGTAGCTTATGAGTTTTGCACTATATGATACATGGATAGTAAGCCATATATATGTATCTATAAGGTCATCCCACCTCAGTAATAATGAGAACATTGTCAGTCTACCTATGAACCAAAAACATGTATGGTAATACAAATAGTAACTATACAAGTACTGCATAATTCTGGATATTAAGTTCTATAATATGCTTGTGTATTCTATCTATGTGTCCCTGTAACATCATGTTCTCATATAGGTGATCCTCTTGCGCGTAGTGCTTCTGATGGACGTGTAGGATATTAAGTAACACCATAGCTTTGCCACTGCTGAGCTTAAGGCTTATTGTCTCCTGGAATGTACACTTAGTAAGATTACCTACGATGCTATCTATATGATCCTCCATAAGGATATATTGTAGTTCGTTCTGGCTTCTCATGATCTGTTTTATAGCTACCATGCACGAGAGTACATATCTGGCAGTTGTGGCTTGTATTTTTATTTTTACTTTACTCATTTGTTATTGTCTTTGTAATCTGTTAGTCTATGATGTCCTCCCATCTGCGCTGGTTAAGATATGTTGTAGGATAGCAATAGTCTATCCTCTTGCGATCACACCAGCTCTTGTATCTTCTTATATATCCTAGTGCTAGGACCTTGTCTTCACGCGCTAATCTTTCCCATTTCTTCTCTGCCTTACTTCTCTGTATTTTATAGTCGTAGACCCTCCAGAAAAAATCGAAGGAAGTATCTATCTTAGAAATGTCCTTTATTTTACATGTAGAAAAAGCCTTATTTTTAGTGAGCCATTGTACCTGATGTGGCAGATGATGACCTATGATGGTCATAAACTTATAGTCGCATCCTTCATTAAATGTTACTGATAATAGTTGCCTACCATCTAAGGTGTAGTCTAGTATTGCTACTGAGTTCTCGTACTTCTTGTTAGTAATGCTGTATTGTTTTCTCAAGCTACTCATAATAACATTCTTTTCATTTCATCGTGCAATCTGGTATCCGTTACTATCCTGTCCTTATATCTTCCAACTAGGTACATGGCTGAGGTATGATCTCTGTTAAGAAACTCACCAACCTGAGCGTAGTTAAGATCTGCAAACACATAGAGCCAGTAGGCCACTATACATCTTACATTGACATGATCTTCTTTTCTAGAGCTGCTCTGCACTACTTCTAGTGTCGTGCTGCTCTTAGCTATCATATCCTCAAGCCTTGTACGTAGTTGTGAAGTAAGTTGCATCTCTTATGTAATATTTGTTCTACATTGTACGGTACTCCATTGTATGTTGCAGTCTACTGGAGCTATGCAAGTCTTAGTGACGGTATAGATCTTATCTTCTTCTACACTGAGGATAATGAGGGCTAGCTTGTACTGTGACTTTTTGCCCTTTATACCAGTAGCGATCTCACGCTCTATAGCATCCTGTAGGAATCCTTCTCGGAGCTGATTGTCATCTGCTACAAACTGTATAGGATAGTCTCGGAACTTGTCTTGATCTTCCTTGAATTTCTTAGATTCCTTATCTGCGAGTAGCTGCTCTATCGGTCCTAGGATGATGCCTTCTTGCGTTGCGAGTTTAGGAATTTTGGTTGTTTGCTTCTTAGTGGTTGTCTTGGTGTTTGCTTTTGCTTTAGCTGTTGTCTTAGCCATGTTGTGTATTTATTTGACAAATGAAAAAATAATTATGTTGTAACTCTTCTATATCCTAATAGTCTGGATGACTGATATGCTGAGATGGTGACAGCATCTGTCTGATTACCTCCTAGTGTCCAGATGATACCGTCTTGTTCTCTGATGTAGATACCTACATGTCCCTTCCAGCCGTGAGGAGATCCTCGCCAGAATATGACGAGATCTCCTAGGACTGGCTTCTCAATGGCTACTCCGATATCTAGAAACTGCCTAGCAGCTAGTATGGGCTTAGGTAACTGGTATCCTATTGCCTGGCAGCAGTGGCTCATGAACATGGCACACCATGCTATATCACCATCATTCTCAATCCAGGGTGTGTATTTCTGCTGGAGCTGGAGGATACGTTGGTTACTCAGATTTCCAACAATCTCGCGTTCTCCATACCATTCTGCTAGGATATAATCTAGTATAGTCATCTTAGAGTAGTTTCTTAAGTAGTGAAAAAAGCTGATGCAAGAGTGTCACCACTCTCACGGTAAGGGTTGTAATTTCTATGATCTTCTCTCCATCGAGTGTCTTGATAGATGCTGCAATGGGTTTGCCAGATATGATGGCTGTAACTTCGCCGAACTGATCTAGCTCTTCTATGTATATTTTAGTTCCTATTTTCATGCTGTTGTTATGTGATTATAATACTGTTGTAATGTGTTTGTAAAATAGAGAGCAGCTCGGGGAGAGCTACTCTCTCGGGTATTTACAAAAAGACGAAATCATCTTGCAGCCTGTGTGGCTATATCTTTCTTCACCATGAGTTCCACTTGGTTAAGAACTGCTTTCAGTTCATCAGGATCTAGGTTATATAGTTTCTTGCGTCTAGGGTTACGTGATCCTATGTTCATTATGAACTTGTTAATCCTAAGCCAGTCTAGCTTACCTGCTGCGTCAGTCATACCGTATACTCCTAGTAGATGTGCAACCTTAGCTCTCATCTTCTTACACTTCATGTCTCGGATATCTTGGAGATGCACGAGAAGTAGGTTAGCTTCTCGTGTTTCCATCTCCTCAAGTTCTGCTGTTCTCTGGTTGGTAAACTGCTCTACTAGCATCGCTTCGTTAGTGTCTAGTCTAGTGGAGCTTAACAGCTTGCGGATCATTTTTGACTTATATGCGTCCATAGGTTTTTATTTCTTAGTTTTTTAAAAAAGTGGATCAGGAGATCATCAGCTTGCACCTCCTTCCTGATCCGTCCATGGGATGGATATTATTATCTCTTATGCTGGTTCTTCTTCTTTCTTAGGCTCTACGAAGAAGGTCTCATCTTGTATGCACTGAAACCCTGACTTCTGGAACATGTCGCTGATGATAAGCAGCTCTTGTTTTTCTTCCTTAAGTTTCTTTATTTCTTCTGCTTCTGTAATCTCTGTGTAGTATGTAACTCCTTCCTCTTCTTTGCCTTTATTTTCTACCTTGAATATTTTATCTCTATCTGCTATCAGTAGTTCCTTGTTTGGCTCTTCTTTAGTTCGTACATATCCAGGAAGAAACTCCTGCAGTAGCTTAGTTACACTTGCCCAGGTAAAACCCTTTAGCGTCTTAAGCTTAGGCGTACCTGTACGGAATCCTATCTTGCCGTGTGTCATCTCTAGTGACTTCCTGTTAGCGAAACTGTCTGGATTCTTTTCTGCGAAATGCTGGAGCTTCTCGAAGTACTCTTCCTTCTCAGCTACTAACTCGTTCAGTGTATCTTGCTTAGCTTCTCTGATCTTAGTGATCTTGAGTTCTTGATCAGCTAGGATCTTGGAGATCTTAGCGTCTCTCTTGCTGTACTCTGCGAAGTATTCTTCTGCTTTGTCTCGCGTGATGATTTCTGTGATTATTACTTTCTTTTTTCTAGGCATGATGATTATAATTTTATGTGAGAAATTCTGGCTTTGTGCGTTATCTATCTTAGGATCTTAGCTGCTGCTGCTTGCTCGTATTGTGCGCGAAGTAGAGCTGCTGATGTATCGTAACGATTAAGATTTATTCCAGACTTAGATTTTGTGTAGTGATTTTTCATACTGCTTGTTTTTTATATTTGCGTGTAGTTTTCTTATCGCGAGCTGTTATAAACTTAGGAGGATAGTGCATGAAGTCTCTCATGTAATATTCTAGCTGAAACTTAAACCATGTGTCATTAACCGTATTGAACTTGTGCTTATCCATATGAGCTATTGTACGTAGCGCACAGGTGTTCAATATTCTGTTAAACCACTCCCAGAATACTGCCTTGCTCTGGAGCCGTGCTCTCTCTGCTTCTCTTCTGACAACCTGCGATAGGTAGTCTTTGCCCATGTCTATTCTAATCCACGTCAGATCCTCAGCATCTAATCCACTTACTCTCTCTAGAATGAGATCGTGTATCTTGTGTATTTCTTCCTTAGTTGTCATTGTCAGTAGTTTTAGAATTAGTAGTTCCCCAGTATTTTGCAGCTCCTTCTGGCCATATGATAAAATCTTCGTTACCTCCGTATCTAGATGTGACCATGGCCTTGTATCCTTCTACATAGATCTTTACTGCGCTATCATATCTTATGAAGTTAGCTGTACGTCCTTCTGGTTTTTTTCCATCTGCATGGGAGATAAAAATCAAAAGGCAATTATGGTGTGATCTCTTAAATTTCGTGTAATCGGTTTTGTTAAATCCTGCGTGCTGTATAGAATCAATGATTATAATTCTAGGTGATCTACTGGAGCTGAGTCTTACTGATAGCTCCTTGAGACTTTCATTGACAACTAATATCTTATCTGTAGTTATTCCTGCATCTTTTACATTCTTAGCAAAAGAATATGAAGTGCCTTCCTCCATGGAGTTGTAGATCACCTTGCCAAAATTGGTGAGATACTCTGCTAGCTGCATTACGAATCTACTCTTGCCGTTTCCACTGTTACCCCATATGATCCAGCTTCCTCTATCTTCTGGATTGTCTATACTGTTCTTCCACTTATCTCTGAATGGAAGTAGTACGTACTTCTTGCTTCTTAGTGTTGGTATGCTTATCGCTCGTTTCATGCTGACTTCTTAGTCTTCTGTAATTCGATAAACACTCTCCTCATAGAACCTTGCGTAGCAGCATACAGCTTCTGAATATTAGCTGGACCTTTGTTAGCCTTACTGATCAGGTCTGTGTGAATCTTAAGAAATTCCTTCATTTCTTCTAAGCCATCAGGTGTGATCTTCTGGTATCTGTTACCGAATCGAGAGAATATCTCTGTGTAACCTACTTTCTTGTTCGCTAGATTACGCTCTATCTTATGCTTAAGTCCATCTGCTCCCATCATATACCAGCCACACATAAACTCTGTAGCGTTCCACAATGCCTTAAGCTCTAGGAAAGCTGGATAATCCAGATCTCCTGCCTCATCTAATACAACCAGAGGCTTATCTGTTGTCTTAAGATAGTATACTAGTGTCTTGTATACATCAGCATATCTACCTATATTCTCCAGTCCAAACTGCTTAGCTATCTGACGGATCAGTCTCTGCTTGCTCTTCACCTGAGAGCAGTCTATGTAGACCGCATTCTTATGGATTCTACAGTACGTCTTAGCAGAGTAGCTCTTACCTATGTCTGCATGATCACAGAGTAGACCTGAGATACCGTTAGTCTGACAGTTATCTAGCTGGTACTGGAGATAATTGTATACTGGTGTCTGAGCTGTCTTCCACTTAGCTGTAACATCCACCGTAACATCTAGCTTACGTGCTATATCGATCCACTTAGCTTCTGATATAACTCGATCTATATCGCGCTTCTTAATTCTCGACAACTGAGAAGAATTAATGTCCAGTACACGAGCTTGCTTAGCTGCGGAATCGTATTGCTTCGCATGGTGCAGGATGGCATTAATAATTTGCTGTTTGAATTGATTCGTTAATTTCATAGGATAATAGGTTTTATATTTATAGTTCGTCGTGTGCTCGCTTAGTCCAGTAATCAGGGTCCATGAGATCAGGATTAATATTCCATTCCTCTTCTATATCAGAAGTAGGCGTGATGTCTAGTGGT
>ENA-ORXR01005370-ORXR01005370.1-marine-metagenome-genome-assembly--contig:-NODE-5370-length-10206-cov-2.668872_pt1 | contig 10206 bp, 8 predicted proteins | sample MGYA00237866_ERZ511479 | MGnify/ENA metagenome assembly ERZ511479
ATTCAAGACAATTGCTTGGGTAGACAATGGCGTCGATCGTAAGGAGTTCTGTTATGAGCAAGAACTTAGATGCGCCTATGACCCCAATGATAAATTAATAAATCCTAATCGTCCAGATAGTCTCGCATTATTTGGGCAAGAACTGACTTACACACTCCGATTTCAGAACACAGGTAATGACTACGCAGAGAACGTAGTCGTCACGGATACACTGAGTGAGTTATTAGATTTGTCTACATTTAAGATCATAGAAACAAGTCATCCAGATGTACTAACTGTAGAGAATGATAAAGATAATTCTTACATCATCAACTTTAGATTTGATAACATATTTTTACTTGATAGTTTCACTAATGAAGAAGCCAGCAATGGTCACGTGATGTTTTCTATCAGTCCGATAGAAGGACTCGACATCGGAACTGAGATTAATAATACGGGATATATTTATTTTGACTTTAACCCCGCAGTGGTGACTAATACTACTGGCACAACATATGTCGACAAGTTTCCTACTGTAGGTACTTACAACGATAACATAGAGACATTTACTAAAGTTTACCCTAATCCTGGGGATGGTATATTTACCGTAGATACTGATGTGAACTATATCGAGGCCTTTACCCCAGAAGGTAGATTAGTCAAGACTATTACTGATAGTGCATATATAGACTTATCAGGCAACCCCGCAGGTAATTACATTTTGAAAATAAGTAAAGACTCACAAGTCCAGTATGAAAAAGTAATTCTTACACATTCAAAAAAATAAATGTTTATCACACTATTTTAAAAACTAAGTGGTATTGTAAATTTTTATTCTGAATAAATCATCAATGCTTTCAAAAATATAAAATGAATGAAAAATAAAGCAAACTTATACGGTTTCTTTTCGGCGATATGCCTGATGCTACTATCTGTATGTTCTTACGCTCAGACAGATGCCATCGACTATCAGACGATAATCACAGACATACAAAACCTCCCTATCAAATCAACAAATATTGAGGTCCGTATAGAAGTCATAGAAGCATCTCAAAATGGTAATGTCACATATACGGAGACACATCAAGTAATAACGGGTATCAACGGAGAGTTATCATTAGAGATCGGTAATGGCACAGCTGACAACTCGAGCTTCTCTGACATCAATTGGGAAATCCCTAATTACATAGCTGTATCTGTAAAGCCAGATGGCGGCTCCATCTTTTTATCTAATGGAAATATAGAATTACTCTCAGTACCCTATGCAATATTCGCTACAAAACTTGGCTGTGAGCAGGGGTGCCCTGGAGCAGACGGAAAAGATGGACCACAAGGGGCCCAAGGAGCACAAGGAATAAATGGTTTAAATGGCTTAGATGGTACAACGGGTCTTGATGGTTTAAATGGTATAGATGGTATAGATGGTCACGAGACATTAAATATAACCAACAACATTCCACAAAGCCCGCTCGAAGGAGAATTCTACCTCGATGATGGTACGAATAGATCTGACGGACAACCAGGATTCAGGTATTACAGCAACGGCAATTGGATAAATATTTAAAAATGAAAATCATGAAATATTTTACACTCTTTATTCTATCATTAATTATGATTACCAATTCTGATGCACAGAAAGTTATAAGACCAATATGTGATGAAGCTGTTAACTGGGATTATGGCTTTAACTATAGTGGGTTTATTATTCAAGAGGCTAATGGCTCACCATTATCCCAAGTACAAAGCAGGCTAATTCAAATTTTTATATCTGACAGCAATGATCCCAATGCAACAACATTCTCAGAGACACATCGGATAACTTTGGACAGAACTGGCTATTTTAATATAGAAATAGGTTCAGTTAGAACAAGAAATTTTTCGGAATTTGTAGATTCTATGAATAGCAAAGAAAATGCTGAATACGTAATGGAAGTCTCATTAAATTCTAATGGTAACAGCGTAATAATTGGATCTAAAAAATTACTTACTGTACCATATGCTCTGGTATCTAATGCACTGGGAGGATTAGGTAAACAAGGAAAAGAAGGAAATCAAGGAGCTCAAAAACGATTGGCTAAACAAAAGTGGGATACCGAAAAAATAAAGAAAAGAGTTTTTAAACACAGTTTGTATATTCTTATTTCTTTTATTATTTCTAACGTATTTTTAGCTTATATAATTAGCAGTAATACCCTTATTAAAATTATAAAAGAACCTGTTAATCAACATGTAGGTGGTTTTATTAGTATTTGGATTTTTACAGGATTATTTTACTTTATTTTTTCTTGGTTTAGAGAACAAGTTTGCATTATTGCTTGCCCTTACGGACGATTACAAGGTGTACTACTAGATAATAAATCTATTATTGTTGCCTATGATTATATTAGAGGAGAAGGTAAAAACGGAAAATCAAAATTTAGAAAAAACGAAAACAGAAAAGAAATTGGCAAAGGAGCTTGTATTGATTGTAATCAATGTGTTGAGGTTTGCCCTACGGGTATAGACATTAGAAACGGTACACAGTTAGAGTGTATAAATTGTACAGCATGTATGGATGCTTGTGATTTTATAATGCAAAAAACCCAGCAACCAAAGGGGTTAATTCGTTATGCTTCTGAAGAAAATATAGAAAAAAACAAACCTTTTGAATTTACGTTTAGAATAAAGGCTTATACCACAATTTTAGCTGTACTTATTGTAGTTTTAATTAGCTTGTTAACTATTAGAACTAGTGTTCAAGTAAACTTTTTTAGAGTTCCTGGTGAATTGTACCAACTACAAGAAAACAACATTGTTAGCAACGTGTATACTTACAAATTGGTAAACAAAACAAGCAAAGACATAGATTCGCTTTCTTTTCAATTAAATTCACATCAACAAGGAAAAATAAAATTGGTAGGAACTAGTCATCTACTATTAAAAGCACAAGACATTTATCAGGGAACTGTATTTATACAAATACCTTTATCTAAATTAAAAAATAGTAACGAGACTATTAAAATAGGAGTTTTTAAAAACGGAAAAAAAATAACAACAACCTCTACTCATTTTTTAAGTCCAAAAAACAAATGGTAAAATACATTGAGTATTGTTGTAACTAATATTTAAAAATATGAAAATTAACTGGGGTACAAGTATTGTGTTAGCCTATTCTACTTTTATAGTCTTTATCTTATATTTTGTGGTAAAAACATTTACGCAACCTGAATATGATTATGATTTGGTTTCTGAACAATATTATCAGGAAGAATTAGAATTTCAAAACACAATAAATCACACTAAAAAAGCCAACAAATTAGAAGATGAAGTTACAATTCTTAAAACAGAAAAAGGTCTACAAATTTTAATTCCTAATGCACTAAACAACGTGATTGTTGGAGAAATTAAGTTTTACAGACCTTCAAACGATCAACTAGATTTTTCTAAAAAAATTAATACAACTAAAAACACTTATGCTTTTAGTGATTCCGTTTTGGTAAAAGGTAGATGGAATATAAGTGTAAAATGGCATTACAAAAACAATAACGATGACATTTATTTTTATAAAAAATCAATTTACTATTAATGTTAATACCTGCTTTTATATTTGGTTTGTTAAGTAGTCTGCATTGTGTAGGAATGTGTGGACCTATAGCCTTTGCATTACCTGTACACAAAGGAACTACAAAAGAAAAATGGTTTAAAATTATGGCATATCATTTAGGTAGATTGTGTACCTATATGGCTATTGGTGCTGTATTTGGTTTGCTTGGAAGAGCTTTTGTTTTAGGAGGTTTGCAACAAACCATTTCTATTTTTTGTGGTGTTTTATTAATTTTAATAGCTGTATTTCAAAAAAAAATATTAAATATATTAGAGCACAAAACATCTTCTAAAGTGTTAGTTTACATCAAACAGGGATATCAAAACATAGCACAATCTAGTAGTCTTGTTAATTTTTTTAGTCTAGGTGCTTTAAACGGATTGTTACCCTGTGGAACGGTATATATTGCTTTAATAGGAGCCTTAGCCACACAAACACTTTTTAAAGGTACTTTATATATGTTTGTTTTTGGTTTAGGTACACTGCCGCTAATGTTAAGTTTAATGAGTGTACAATTATTGAGTACTGCTAGGTTTAAAAATATTTTTAGAAAAACAGTACCCGTAATACTTTTAATCGTGGGTTGCTTATTTATTTTAAGAGGAATGGGGCTAAATGTTGCTTTTATATCTCCTTCTGATTTAAGTTTAAAAATACACTTAGTTCCTATTGGTTGTCATTAAAAAAATATTGAACAAAAAAAAGCTTCATAAAACATGAAGCTTTTTTTTTGTTTAATTAATATTTATACCGTTTTAGAAAACTGCATTTGAGCATTGGGGTTTAAATATTGATCTATGGCCATGCAAACATTTCTAACAAAAGGCTTCCCTTTAGGTGTTATTTTTATTTTAGAATCTGATACGGTGATTAAACCATCTTTTACTAAAGGAAACATTTTTAAGGGTGCTCTTTCTAAAGCTTTACTTTGTTTTGTTTCCCATTTTGTTTCGTAATGACACATTAGGTTTAAAATATGTCGTCTAATAATTAAATCTTCTTCTGTTAAAAGATGTCCTTTGGCTATTGGAAAATTTTGATTTTTTACCAATTCCTGATACTCTTCTATATTTTTCACATTTTGATAAAAACCATTCCAGCTATCACCAATAGAAGAAATTCCTAAACCAATCATTATATCTGTTTTAGCGTGTGTATATCCCATAAAATTTCTGTGCAATGTTTTATTTTTTAATGCCTGATATAACATATCTGTTTTTAATGAAAAATGATCCATTCCAATGTTATAATATCCAAAGGCTTTTAAAATCTCTTTTCCTGTTTGATACATAGATAATTTATCTTTACCTTTAGGCAAATTTTCTTCAGAATATCCTCTTTGTCCATTTCCTTTTAACCAAGGTACGTGTGCATAGCTATAAAAAGCAATTCTATCTGGTGCCAATTCTTTTGTTTTTTCTACCGTATATTTTACGTTTTCTAAAGTTTGAAAGGGTAATCCATAAATAATATCGTGCCCTACAGAAGTATATCCTATTTTTCTTGCCAACTCTGTTACATATTTTACTTTTTCAAAAGATTGAATTCTATGAATAGCTTTTTGTACCGTTTCATTATAGTCTTGTACACCAAAAGAAACTCTTCTAAAACCTAAATCATATAAACCTTGTAAATGTTCTTGAGTAGTGTTGTTTGGATGTCCTTCAAAACTAAACTCATAATCATTTGCCAAACAAGATGTATTTATAATACAGGTTAACAAATGATTTAAATTTTCTGGACTAAAAAAAGTAGGAGTTCCTCCACCAATATGTATTTGTTTGATGATAGGTTTCTCATCAAATAAATTTAAGTACAGAGACCACTCTTTAAGCACAGCTTCAATATATGGGTTTTCTACATCGTGTCTTTTGGTTATTCTTTTATTACAGCCACAAAATGTACACATACTTTCGCAAAAAGGGAGATGTATATAAATACTAATTCCTTCGGATTTATTTGTCTTTGAATACGTTTCTATTAACTTTTGCTTAAAAGTAGTTAATCTAAAGTTTTGTAAATTCCAATGAGGAACCGTTGGGTAACTTGTATACCTTGGACCAGGGACATTGTATTTATTTATTAAATTTGCATCCATCTTTTTAGTATTTTAGCAGTTCTGTTTGCAATAAAAGAACTTGTTGTTGTTTTAAAGTTAACTCGTTTAATATTTCTTGTTGCTTTACTACCATTTTCCATTTGTTTTTAAACAAATCCTGATAATAAGAAATACCCATTAATAAATTGTCTGAGAATTTTATTAGTGATTTTGACTGCTGTTTAGTAAAACTTTCTGAAATGTCTAAAATTTGTTCTTTTAAATAAGACACATACATACCTAACTCTTTAATAAATACATTGGGTCTATTGTTGTTTTGCAAAACATTTATTTTTCCGTAAATATGATGTATCATATGCTCTAAACTTACTTTTTTATCAAAATAAGCCATATTGGGTCCTGGGCATATAGAAACCCCCTCTCCTTCTACTTTAGTATCTAGCCCATAGGCTAATAAAGTAGAAGTCCCTAAACCTACACAAATACAAGATTTTTCGGTTATTTTACTAATTTCTTTAGCTTGTTGGTTGTTGGTTAAGCTTTTATTCTCTTTTAATTCTTTAAGCTTTAAATATTGGTACTCTCTTGAAGCAATACACAACCCTTCTTTTTTAAACTCTGTGTTTAAGGCTACATGTCTTTTAGGACAAGCACTACCGGGTCTGCTCTTTAAAATATTTTCTTCTTTTTTTGTATCTTTAGTATTCCCTCTTAAATTATTAAACCTAACTCCTAATGGAGATATATTACTTAAATACAAATCATTCTCTTTAGCTTTTTCTAATTGCTTTAGTGTAGTAGAGTCTACTGTAGTAGCCTCTGGTACTAATAAAAATGGAGAGCCCCAGCCTATAGAGTCTAGTTGATATTCTTGTAATAAAAATTGATGTTCTTCTGCTGTTCCTACCCCGCCTTGTGCTGTAATTTTAAGCGTTGGTTTTATAGTACAAACCTCTTTACCATTTAATTGTAATGACTTTAAAAATAAATTATACATAGTAGCATACAAACTCTCTTTGTTCTCTTTAAATTCTTTTAAAACATACCCCATTAAAAAACCATTGGTAGCAAATGCATGACCTCCACAATTTAATCCAGACTCTATTCTATATTCAGAAACCCACAATCCTTTTTTAGCTAAATACTTACCTTGAATAATAGCAGAACGATAATCACTTACTTTTAAGATAATTTTCTTTTTAATTTCTCCTTTTTTATTTGGATAAAACTCTTTAAAAGAAGCTAAATAATTATATAATTTTGGGTTCATCCCAGCAGAAAAAACAATAGATGATGTTAATTTTGATTTTGCATAACCTCTTAAAGCTGCATGAGCATCGTTATACTCAACAGGCAAAGCTTCTTTACTTTGGTAATTTGTTTTATCTACCTTAGTCATAATATTTACATCAATACTACCGGGTACTAAATTTTTATGAATTAAACGCTTTACTTCTTTTAGTGATTTGCTGTTTTTTAAAGCTTTTGATAGTGTAGAATTGGTAGGTAAATGTTTTACAAAATCTACATACTCTTTACTCTGTAAACTTTCTATCGTTTTAAGCTTATTAATTTTATCTTGAATTAAATCTTGCATCAAATCTAAATAAGCTGTAATTCTTAAAGCTCTAAAATCAATTGTTTTATTGCTTATTTCTATATATTTAAGATGGTTTACCTCCATATAATACTTGCGTAATCTTTCTAACAAAATATCGTCTACCAAAGATATTACCGAGTTAATTCCGTATGCTGCTACTTTTAAAGGACTGTCTATTGTGTAACCTATTCCCATTACAGGAATATGAAAGTTGTGTTTTTTCATTTTTGAAATACTTGGATTTTATAACACAAATTTATAGGCTATAGCTTTGCTTAAAAATGATAATTATCATCTTGACAACTTATACAGAAGAAAACTTGGATGAAAGATTATTAACTTGAATCCACCTTTCTTATCCTGATAGCTAAAAATATTACAAATAAAAAAACCTCAACTAAAATTAGTTGAGGTTTTATCGGTCTGGACGGGACTTAAAACCCACTATTTAATAACCTTTGAAAACCCAGTAAAACAATACAAAAAACCTTTGTAAACCAGTAAAACCCTAGTAAATATAGGCTATCAAAGATTTAAACCAATTTAATCAACTTGCACAGGTATTAAAAAATACTGACTAAATGCTGACTAAATGCTGACTAAATTATTTTTTATAATTATATTTGAGTGTTCAAAATGTTCAAATAATGGCAACAATTAAATTTTTACTTCAAAGTAAGTCAGACAACGCAACAATTTATTTAAGGCTTTCAATTAATAAAGACACTTCTTTTAAAAGAAAAACAGGACTTTTTGTAAATGCTAAAGACTGGATTACAAAAAAAGGACTCCCAAAGCAAAACACCGCAACAAATAAAAACCTAACTACAGATTTAGAAGATTTAAGGAATTATATTTCTAAACAAGTTAATTCTGCTAATAGCAATGCAGAATTAATTACTAGCGACTGGCTTTTTAATGCGATGGAAGTATTTTTTAAACGTGCATCAAGCAAAGGTCAAAGCGAATTAGTAATATGTGCAATACAAGATATTATAAATACTGCTAATACTAGAGATAACGGAAAGGGTGGCGTTGGGTTGAGTAAATGCAGAATAAACTCCTACAAACGTTTATTAGTTCTTTTTACTGAATTTCAAAAAGATAAAAATTACAAAGTAACGCAATTAGATAAGATGGTTTTTGATAGTTTTAAAAAGTGGTTACTAGGCGAAAAAGAATATTCTGCAACCTATTCATTAAAAAAACTATCAGACTTAAAAACTGTTTGTAAAGATGCAAGAAGCAACGGAGTAGAAGCATCTACAGAGTTAAACGATATTAAGACAAAACAAGTTGCTACTTATGAGGACGATATGGAGGTAGTTATTTTAACATCATTAGAGATTGAGAAAATAGAAAACGCTACGCTAACACGGGATGCACTTGTTAACGCTCGTAAATGGCTTATTTTAGCGGTTTTTACTGGGCAAAGAGGTCAATCTTTAACAACTCGAATAAAAAAAGAAAACTTTGAAAGGTATGGAACGGATTTAGTAATTAAGATTAGACAGAAAAAAGGTAACAAATCCGTAATAATACCAGTATTGCCAAAAGTAAAAGAAATATACGAGAATGGGATGCCTTACACAATATCGTTAACAAAACTAAATAAGCATTTTAAAGAAATAGGTAAAATTGCGGGATTAAATGAGCCAACAATGGGGCGAATTATAGAAGTAGATATTAAAGGCAAAAAAAGAGGTGTTAAAAAGTTAAGACCTAAGTACCAGTATATTAGCACCCATATTGGACGTAGGTCTTTTGCATCAAATCATTACGGAAAAATACCCACACCAATAATAATGCGAGTTACAGGACACTCCAAAGAGAGTACTTTTTTAGGGTATATTAATCAAACGGACGACAGTCACGTAGATACCTTTTTAGATTACTACAAAGCCGAAGAACTAAAAGAACAGCAAAAGGAACATCCAAAACTAAGAATAGTAAAAAAGGCTTCTAATTCGTAAATTATGAATATAGATAACAAAGGCTCTATATTTACAATGGCAACGCAAATAATGTTCAAATGACAGAAGAAAAAGAATTAAGTGCACACCCTAATTTTTACCTATTGGTTGACTTAATAATAGATAAAACTTACAGTAAAAAAGATGCAATAATAAGTAATTTACGTTTAAATTATTTATTGGCAGAAAATGACAATGAAAAAGATAAAATAACAAAGGAGTTAAAAATAAAAACAAAAAAAAAAATTTCTAAATGCAAAGGAGAAGTTCATGACTTTGTATTTTCGGCTTTACATTATAGCGATTATTTCTATGATGATACTAGTTATGTGTCAGATGCAGTTAATGAGTTAGTGTATTATAATATAACGTTAGAAGAACTTAATAAACTTACTAATGAAGATTTATTGTCCTACGATAGTTTAAAAGCAACAAAATATTATTTTCTAAAACCTTTTTTAGAATACGTAAAATATATTCCTTTAGTTGAATTATACCACACATTAACACTTCTTGAAGAAGATAAAAAAGATAAAAATTACGAAACACTAGAAAAGCAAAAGGTTCAATGGTATGGGACTCAAACAGAATTAATTGAGTTAATTAAATCACTTATTGAAAATAATAACTTTAGAGGTACTCAAAAACAAATTATAAAGAAAATTTCAGTATTGTTTGGGTTAAATATTAATAATCCAGACAAATTAATTCAAGATATCAAAAAAAGAAATGTTGGAAGTGAAGCGTTGTTTTTAGATAGATTAAAGTCAAGTTTACACGACTTCATTAATAAATAAAATAGACGTTAGTAAAACGTTACTAACCTTTAAGCAATTGAAAATCAAAGCAATTTAGCCGAATATTAATTTAAAAGATTTAGCAAATGCCAACAATTCAATTTTTACAAGTAACACCAGAGCAACTACAAAACGCAATTATTGAGGGCGTTAAAACTCAATTAGACGACTTAAAAAAGCACTTCACACCAAAAGAGCCAAAACAATATTTAACA
>ENA-ORXR01005375-ORXR01005375.1-marine-metagenome-genome-assembly--contig:-NODE-5375-length-10195-cov-25.303321_pt1 | contig 10195 bp, 9 predicted proteins | sample MGYA00237866_ERZ511479 | MGnify/ENA metagenome assembly ERZ511479
CTCCCCCGCTTCTTGCGGCCGGCTTTGCCGCGTTTCTTCCCTCCCCCCCCCACCCCCGCGTAGGGGGCCATGGCGCCCTTGGCCGGCAAGCCCCCTCCGATGGTCACCGCCGCTTCGGCGTCGGCGTGTAGGCGGCGGAACACCTCGTCAAAGCCGCTCACGTCGAGCTCGTCCACGTCCGCACCGGGGGCACCGAGGGCGGGGCCATAAGCGCCGACAAACGCCTCCTTGGCCGCCGCCAGCAGGCTATCCTTGTACGCGGGCGGCAGGCGCGTCGGGTAGGCAACGACAAAGACGAGGCCGTACGCGTTGGCGAGCGCCCAGCGAAGGGTGGTCGGCCCGACGGTAAAGGAGGAAGAGGCGGAGCGCTCCGCGAGGAGTACCCGCCGCACGAGCGCGTCCAGGGGGCGGGAGGGGAGGGGGATGAACTCGGACTGCCAGAGGATGGTGCCGCCGGCCTCAATGATGGAGAAGAGGTCGATCATGGTGGGCAGGCACCCGCAGGCAGGGCAGGCAGGGCACGGCGGGGAAGAGAGATGGAGTGGGGAGAGACAGGGGATGAGGTGAAAGCCCGAAGAGGCAGAGCCGACGGCTACAAGGAACTACCACGGTAGAGCGGGCGCTGACGCCGAGCACCAATGACCGGCGGACGAAGTGACACCGTGGTGGGACGACACGACGCCCTCGTGAGCGGTCCCGCAGCGCAGGTGCTGTACATGGGCACGTTCAATCCAGTGCCAATACTGTCATGATTGAACCTGAAATTGAGTATAATATGCGCGTTCGCGAAAACACCCTGGACTTGCAAACAGCCAAAACTGTTCTTGCACCACTGAGAAATCCATGTACAGTCAATCCCCGACCTTATGGCTCGGCGTAGACGGGCACCTGCCACTATAGCGAGTCGACTGAAGATCGGAATTGAGTCGGCACCTCCGGCCAGAACGAAACTTTGAATGGGACGCTCGATCGTCGCGCTAGTAACGCTAAATAAGAGATCACGAAAAAAGTAGGAACCGCAGAAGCGAGCCCAGCGGCGCCGGCGGCCAGCGTGTGGCCACCGACGTCGTGACCACCCCGTCCCCGCCGCTGTCGCTGACGTCGTGACCACCCCGTCCCCTCGACCATCGCCTGCGCCACTGCACTCCCTGTCATCACTGGACGGGGGTCGCTCCTCCCCCACACCCTTCCACGTGCACCTATCATACCCCTCTCCAATCCCTCCCCCCCCTCGCCCTGGGCGCTGACATGGCGTCCGGGAGTGGCAGCGGACAGACGCTGCTGCAATCGATTGCATGTGGCCCGACCGTGGATCTGCAACGGATGGCGCTCGCTCTGCAAGCCAATCCATCCAGCGTGACGTTTGAGACGTTGGGCATCGAGCGCATGGAAGCGTTTTGCGGTTCTGGGGACGCCATGGACTCTGATTCGTCCGATTCGGCCTCGAGCGGGCCCGATGAGATGACCAACCGGCGGCTTTCTACCCCCTACGGTGCTGCTATGGCGGCGGCGGAGGCGGCCTTCTCCCACGCGTGCCCCTCTCTTGTGCCTGTGGCCAGTTCCGGAATACGTGCCGCGGCCAGGGCTGCTGCGGCTACCGCCACTCATTTTGGGCCTCACCCAGCTGTGAGTAGTACTGACGACCTAGGAGGCGGCCGCACCGCCGTCGTCGGCCGAGACGCGCTGACCGATGAGCAGGGGGCAGGTAGATCGGATGGCGGGGCTGCCCAAGACGTCACACCCTGTCCAACGCCGAGGACGGGTTCCCAGGCGGCTCCCTCGGCTTTCACGGATCACGCCGATCCCAGCACTCCATCAATTGAGCAAGAGCATCAGCCGATTGGTGCTCATCACGGAGGTCGAGGCCGTCGTCGACGTCGGCGTGGGCGGGGCGGTGGGGGAAGCTCGACCGGAGGACGCACCCGGCGGACGCGCGCTCAATTGACGATGCGCCACCGCTTGATGATCATACACATGGTCACGGCCGGGCTGACGTACAGCCGGGTTCGTCGGGAGCTTCCCATCAAGGTCAGCTACAACGCCGTGCGCAACACTTGGTACCGGCGCGCCATCTACCTCAGCGTCTTGCAGCTGGGAAACGTGGACCTGGACGCTGTACGCTATCGCCCGCCCACGTACCCGCAGCTGGACGCTGCGCTATTGCGGTGGTTCTTGGCGGTCCGGGCGTGCGGTAAGCGGACGGTTCCCGTAACTGTCGCCATGCTAAAGGAGCGGGCCGGCCAGCTGGCATCAGAAATGGGCATCCAGGACTTCCGGGCCTCGACGGGCTACACCTGCAGGTGGGTGAAGCGCAACGACATCAGGAGCATCTGCCTCGTCGGCCAGGGTGCGTCGGCAGATCGGGCGGGCTCGGCTGCCCGCATAGCCGAAGTGCGGGAAACACTACAAGGTGTAGCCCCCGGTTTAATCTACAATATGGACGAGACGGGACTTTTCTACCGCTGTCTGCCACACCGCTCCTACGTGTCGGCACGAGAGCGCCGGACGGCGCGCGGGTCCAAAGCCATGCGGGCGAAGGACCGTGTGACTGCTGTGCTCTGCGTGAACGCAGACGGTTCCCACAAGCTCCCTATCACCGTTATCGGTAAGGCCGCGAGGCCCCTGTGCTTCCGCCCCCCGCACCCCCCCTGCCCCGTTCCCTACTTCAGCCAAACAAACTCCTGGATGGACGGGCCGACGATGGCGGATTGGTTCACCTCGGTCTTTGTGCGGGAGGTGCGGCGCGTGACCAGCGAGCCCGTGTTCTTGGTCATGGACAACGCACCGTCGCACTGCAAGCTGGAGGCCGACGGGGTGACCGTCGTCTGCCTGCCCCCCAACACCACTTCCCTGTACCAGCCCCTCGATATGGGGATCATCTCTGCTGTCAAGCGACGGTACAAGGCGAGGCTGCTCCGACGACGCTTGCGGCAGCTGAACTCCCTGCTGGGCGCCGGCAGCGCGGCCTCTGGGGCACCATCTCGGCCAGGGCATTCCCCCCCCGAGCCACCCACTCAACCGCATCCACCTCCCGCACCAGCTGCCCCCGCTCCCTCTCCCGCCCCGCTCGCTCCGTCATCCCGGCTGCCTCACCCCCCGACAGCAGGTCCTCCTGCAGGCTCCCCGCCAACCTCTCCACTACCGCCTTCCCTTCGACCCGTGGCAGCTACTGGCGCCGCGCCGTCTGCGCCTTCTACGTCCTCATTGACCCCCCAGCGGCCTTTTATCTTCCTATCTCCACGGGGCGCACCTCGCCCCGTCGCTCTTTTCGCGCCCCCGGGTCGGGGGGTAACCTACCCTGTCGACGGCAACTCGCCCCCATCGGCCGCAGCCGCTGTCAGGGAGACGCGGTTAGCGCCGGTCTCTGGCATACCGTTTCACGCCCAACTCCTTGCCCTCCCCCCCCCACCCCCTCGACGCACTTTCGTCGGACCATTCATTGCCAATCAGAGGGCACCTGCGACTGTACCTGTGGTGGAGGTGGCAACGGAGGTCGATCCCGGGGGCGACGACGGCGTAGACGACTCTCTCAACTTCATGGACGTCTGCCAGATGCTCAAGGCTGAGTGGGAGGCGGTTTCGGAGTCTACCATCGCGCAATGCTGGCTGAAGGCCGATCTGCTGCGCGCAGACGTGGCCGCGACGCTCCGGGGTCGCCATGGTTTGTATCACTCTGGGCTTCTCCGCATGGACGAGGAGGTGAGTGAGATTGTGAGCATGATGCGGGAGATATCGGCGGGGGAGGGGCCAGACACGGGACAGCGCGCAGCGGAGCGAGCGATGGACGCTGCGGAGTGGCTTGCGGTAGAGGAGCTGCCCGAAACTGTTTTCGATACTGCGGTGCAGAGCGAGAGCGAAGAGGTGGAAGAAGATGAGTAAACGATGTTTGTCTGGACATCCCACCAAGCAACCACGTCCCCCCCGCACTCGCCCGTGCACGGGCGAGCACACGTGGAGCGGACCGTCGTTGACACCTATACGGCACCCTCATCCCCCGCTAACGTGCCCGTGCACGCGCTGGTCGGCCAGCAGCGGACAGCCGCCAATTACCCCCCAGTGCAGACGTCCCCACCTCACACGCCCGTGGACGGACGAGCTGGAATGGAGCGGACCGCCACCAACGCCGACACCGCGCCCGCATCCCCCCCCCACATGCCCATGCACGAGCGGGCACACGCGAAGCGGACCGGATTCGCCGCCTACACGGCGCCCACGACCTATCGAGACACGCCCGTGTACGGCTTTGTCGGCGTGCCGCCGCCCGCCGCCACAACCATCACGGCACCAGCGTCCCCTCCCCACACGCGCATGCAAGGGCGGGATAGCGCATGGCGGACCGCTGCAGACACCGACACGTTTCCCTGTATCCACTCCCATCCGCCCGTGCACCGTCGGGTGACGGCGTTTGGACAGCCGCAGGCGCCTACGGGGCGCGCAACTCCCCCGCCGCACCCTAATCCCCCGCCCACTTTCCCATGCAACGGCCGGTCGGCGAGCAGTCGACCGCTACCGATTGCGACAGACCGCCTGGGTCCCCCCCCCACTCGCCAACACCCAAGTCGGTTGCCGGGCAGCCGACAGGCGCCGGCGCCAGCAGGGCGCCCGAATTCCCCCCCCCCCGGCCAAAACACGGTCGGACGGCGCACAGCCGACCGCCACCGACGCGGACATGGCGCCCGAGTACCCCCCGGACACACCTGGGGTCGGGCCTGTTGGTGGGCTGCAGACCGCCCCCGACGCCGACACAGCGCGCGACTCCCCGCCGCACACACAAATGCACGGGCCGGTCGGCGGGCAGCCGACCGCCGCCGACGCCGACACGGCGACCGACTTCCCCCAGCACACGCAGACACACTGGCTAGTCGGCGGGAAACCGACCACCGCCGGCGCTGGCACGGCGCCCGGCTCCCCCCCGCACGCGCCAATACAAGGGCGGCCAGGAGGACAGCCGGCCTCCGCCCGTGGCGACACGGCGCCCGAGTCGCACCTCAGCGTCCCCGTCCATGGTCTTGCGGGCGGCAGACGACTGCCGCCGACGCCGACACGGTGGCCGACCCCCCCCTCCACACGCCAATACATGGGCCCCTCGGCGGGCAGCCGACCGCCGGCAACGCCGACATGACACCCGAGTCCCCCGCGCACACGATCATACATTGCCAGGTCGGCAGTCAGCCGACCGTGGCCGATGCCAACACGGCCCGCGACTCCCCCCCCTGCACGCCAACAGACGGGCCCATCGGCGGGCAACCGACCACCGCCGAAGCGAACACAGCGGCCGAATCCCGCCCCCACTCGCCCACAGACAACCTGGTCGGCGGGCAGCAGACCTCCGCCGACACCGGCTCGGCGCCCGCGCCTCGCCCCCACACGACAATGCAACTGCCAGTTGGCGGGCAGGGTACCACCGCCGAGGCCAACACGGCGCCCGATTTTTTCCCCCACACGCCCGTGCAGGGGCCGGTCGGCGGGCAGCCGACTGCCGCCCACGTCGACACGGCGTCCGAGTCACTCCCCAAGGCTGTCGCTCATTGGCCGGGCGGCGGGCAGCAGACCGCTGCCGCCGCCGACACGGCGCGCAACTGCCCCCCCCCACACGCCAAACAAGGGATCGGTCGGCGGGCGACCGAGCGCCGCCGAGACGGAGACGGGCCTGCGTCCCCCCCGCACTCGCCGACACGAGGGCCTGTCGGCGGGCACCCCACAGCCGCCGACGCCGACACCGTGCCCGCGTCCCGCCCCGACACGCACTTGCACAAGCTCGTTGGCGCGGCAAGACGGGGCGGGCGTCGGGTGAAGGGATTCGCTGTTATGAGAACGATGTTTCTGGAAGACGTGGGGCGCACGTGGCAGTCGTTTTATGGACATGGCCACGGTGTGTCGAAAGCGGCGGGAGTAGCAGACAAGTACGTGCCTGCCACCATTATGTCTTGTATTGTCATCGACTGGGTCTCAATACCAGCCCGACTCTAATACGTTGTGCCGGATACCTCCATCTGCTATGAACAGTGACCACCACGAAAGAGGCACTGACCACGAAGAAAGAGGCAAATGAATCACATGTGTGTCGATTTGTAAGTCGAATGACTTCTGACAAAGGGCATCTCGCTGACCCCCGCCGACCCCACCACCGCAGCGTCCTCCACCCTTCTCTCTACAACTGTACCCACCACTCGCCGTGGACGGCCACGCAAGAACATCGCACCGCTGGATGGGGGAACTGAACGAAGAGGCCCCCGCCACCCCCGCCACAAAAAAACCATCAACAAGTCACTCGCCACCACCACCTCCATCACGGCCGCCGGCCTCTCCATTGTCCCACGTACCGACGATCAGCCCGTTCCTTGCGTGTGCTCAATACTTCAGGCTTCTCCGTGCGACGGATTTGCTCTTGGTCTGGTTGCCTAGGATGAGGGGAGAAAAAAACACAGACCGTGAGCATTACGCAAGGAATGGAAAGGAGCAGGGGAGGCACAGAAGTATAACCCGACCGATGATGATTGACAGAAAGGAGGACAGAAGAGATGGGGACACATGCATGATCCGTAAGTGACTTGGCTTGAAAATGAAACAGGGGAGGACACGCAAACAACGGAGGGATAGCACGGGACCCACGTGGAGAAAACACAAAAGAGCACGAGATACCACGGCAGTGCTCTTCAACCATACGTACAGCGGCTGGTGATGTCCGGGCGACAGGATCAGGTGCTGTCGTGACGAGACAGCGGCCACCTACGGATGGCAAGCCACAGGCACCGTCAAACACGTGACAGCACCCACGAGCAACAGGGAGGAGAGGAGGGAAAGGAGGGTTGTGGTGGGAGGAAGGGCAGCGAGAAGGCGACGTGGTGGGGGGGACGAGGCACAGACCGCTTCTGCGTCGCAGACTTGCAACGCATGGGAGCAGAAGTCGACCTGGCGTGGTGGCGGTTTTGGTGACCAGCTGTGAGCGAGTGCGACGTTCTTGGCAGGCCCAGACTCTCACAGTCAGCACTTGCGACGAGGCTCCAGCGTGGGCTACAAGTTCTGGAACGAAGCGTGTTAGGGATTATTTGACCACGTTTTAGCTCATTTGCCCGCTATTAAGGCAGCAAGAAGGACGCCTGTCGGGACAACCTCATCCATCCACTCAGTCGATCTTGAAAACCACTGACCGAGACCCCATCCCATGACCCTCTGAAGCCCACACCATCGGAAACGAAAGAACGCTGTTCCGGTCGACTGTCGCAGGTGGAATATCGGCGCACAACGATATCCCGGCCATTTTGCGCCACAGGGGTGCCCTACCATCGGAGATTGACTGTAGTCACCGGTCAAGATGACGCGCACTCGCCGACGCTCGCCACGTACGTTCAGGCCATTGGCCCGCAACTCTTCCAAGTCTGCCAACCATATGGCACATATGGATCTTAGAGCCGTGTCGTCATCAGTCTTGCACGGAAAAACGCCCAAGACGATGGAATTCCCAACACTGGATGGACGGGGCTGAATTGCAATGCCAAGATAGACCTTGACAGTGCTCTGCCGCCCCCCCTTGTCCATTCCAAAGCACAGCTGCACGGCTGGCTGTGACGGGACAGGAGGAATCCCATCCGCTCCGGATCCTGGCGCACTTGGCGGTGTTCCGCCACCACCCGTGCCACCCCCGACCACACCGGAAGGGACCCCACAGTGTGGGTTTCCGCCACCGCCTGGGCTGCCGTCAGCCGACCTTGGAGAGTGCACACGGCCGCTGCCGGTGCTGGTCCCGCTTAGAGGCTTTGACGCGTCCGACCAATCGCTAGCGTCCGAGTCGGAGGCGCTGAGTGAGGCTACACAGCGACCACCCGACGCCTTCTGTGGCGGCGGCCCAGTGGACGCGTCAGCCAGCCCACCGCCTGAGGCAGCAGTCTGTCCGGACGCGCAATCACGGGCAGGCGCCGAGCTAACCCCGTCAGAAACCGGACACTCCAAAAAGTGCTGGCTCGAAACAATATCGTCTAGCAGGGCTTGTACAGCTGCTCGTGAGATGACCAAAAAGGCCCCGTCTGCCATTGTGGTGACGCGGTTGCGGTCCTCGGACGCCGCCAAATCTGAGGCCCGACGGAGGACCTCCCGGCTGGCGAGCACGCTGGCCGCCCCACCGAGGAACGCGCGTACACGAGTCCACGTCACCCCGCTGATGCGATTGGCCACCTTTCACTGAAGCTGTTGGTGTGCCGAAAGCCTGTGGTACGGAGCAACCGCCACGCCTCCCGTGACCCGAGCCACGCCGCAAACAAACCGCATTGTGGAAGCGAGCGCGGCAGCATCGATTGATGGAAACAGCCGCCTGACAGTCTCCACTGCCATCGCCCGGCGCCGCCGCTCTTGGCAAGGCCCCACGACAGCTTGGAGTGTCGTGACGACGCGTCTGTAAACCCGAGTGACCCTGTTTGGGAACCTCGCCGCGAACTCAGTCCAGCCCGTCCGGCGCACAAAAGCGCTGAACAGTTCAGGAACGGTACTGCTGTCGGGCTTGATCGAAAAGCCAGTGACAGCAGAGATTGCCAATGGAGTGGCTGCAGCAGCAGGGAGTGGCGTCGAGGAGAAAGCAGCTGCCGCTTCCCCAAGAACGGGAGGGGCTGACACAAAGGCCACCCGGGGTGGACCCTGGTGGGGGGTGGCGAACGGAGCAGCATTGCGGCTAAGTCTTTCCGCAAGCGACTTGCACGTCGTGCACACTTTCTTGCGTTCAGTCGGAGATAGCTTGCGCTGCCCCTCCGCCTCTTTGATGCCCCATAAATATGGTAGGCAGGCGGGCCCGGGGCGCGCAGTGGCAGGCTTGTCCGTTGAGACTTGGGAATGTTCGAGAGCGCGGCACTTGTGCCCGATTCTTTATGTTGATGCCGTGCGTCCCGTCGCGTTGAAGCAGTCCAAACATGTTCTCAATGCAACGCCGTTGGCGTAGCTGTCCTCTTCCGACGAGTAGCACCTGCGCGTCGGGATATTCTTGCAAATCTCCACCGACTCGGCGTCGCTGATAACGCCGCAGCAAACGGCGCACCGCCAGAGCTCTGCGTCAGCGTTCGGCCGTAAAAACGGAAGCCGACACCCTACACACACGTAAGCAGGGCCCTGCCCAGAAAGACGCGCTGTACGACAGCCGATGCAGGGTACCTGTGGGAGTGAGAAACCATTCAAAACCGAAGTGAGCGCGCCGAGCCATAGCGCACGAACGAGAGAGAAACCGAGGTATAAAACTGGTAAGTATTAGAGTGCACGAGTGTCTCCACCGCGCAGATACAGCGGACGTGAAACATTGTACTGCTGGCTGGTCGCTTTTTTGCCCTCCATGTACGTACCGCGAAACCGGACTGTCAGGATCCTCTTCAGTGGCCGAGTTTGCCGTCGCTCGACGTTCTTCCATCTCGGTCGACTCAGTCAGGGGAGGGGCACAGGCCAGGTCGGTAGTGGGCAGGGTCGGTAAAGGGAGCAGGTACAGGGCGCACACTCACGGTCGAGCGCCGCGGCGGTAGACGGGAGATGCAGCAAGGCAGCCCGATAGGGAACACCCCGTCGTGCGACGCGTTTGGCCACACACGCAATCCGAATGTGTTCGATGTTTCAGTGTGGCGACTGAAACTGTTCCCACGTGTCTGACCCAGAAGACTTAGCTTAACTGGCGGTAGCCGACGCGCCGACGCGCCGACACCCAGGCACGTGGGCATGGCCGCTCCCCGTGCCGCCGCTCGCGCCAATCCCGCTGCCGTTGTTGTCGGGTGGCGGTTGCCACCGTCACGGCCGTCTCTTGCGGCGCGCCCCCACGTCAGACGACGGGCGATCCCAAGCGCCATGCCAAGCGACAAATACAAGAGGCACAGCGTCTAAATATGGCTGTCTTCCCAATTTTGGCAGATGTGGTCGAAGTCAAGACCGTGTCTCGGTCAACTGCCCATTGGCGGATCCGCTTTATCCGGCTGAATGGATGGCTGAGACACAGTTTCGCACAGTTGATCACCCTGCTTGACATCGACGGGATCGGCCAAAATTGGGAAGACAGCAATACAATGATCTCTCCCCCCATCTCGTTACAGCTGGATCCACTGTCCTTGTCTTCCATCCGGGTCCCGCGGGTCGTGCAAGAGGAGAGAGCGCTCCCACGTACATGCTAAAACCAGTTCCCATTCGAGCCTCTTTTCATCAGTGCAATCGCCGTTCGAGCCTCCGATTCGGGCGA
>ENA-ORXR01005376-ORXR01005376.1-marine-metagenome-genome-assembly--contig:-NODE-5376-length-10195-cov-9.786223_pt1 | contig 10195 bp, 7 predicted proteins | sample MGYA00237866_ERZ511479 | MGnify/ENA metagenome assembly ERZ511479
GCGCGCGGCGGCCGCGGCGGCCGACGGGGTGGCGGCGGCATGTTGCGGGGGGGAGTCCCCCGACGGCGACGCCGGCGTCGCTGCGCAGGTGGTGGCGGCGATCAGCGGCGGCGGCGGCGGCGGCGGCGGCGGCGGCGGCGGCGGGGAGCCCCGCTGGCGCTCCGCGCTAAAGGCGGCGGCAGCGGGTGTCGTCGGCGCGGGCATTGTCGACTCCCCCGACGGCGGCGACGGCACGGACGTGGACGCGACGTGGGTGGCGGACGGCGGCGTGGGCGACGTCACCGCCGCCGCCGGCGGTTGGACGAGCGCCGCCGCCGCGCGGGCGATTGCCGCCGCGCAGCGCCCGGTGTGGGGCGGCACGCCGATGGGGGCGCTGCTGGAAGTGCGCCACGCCGCGGGGGGGGCCTTTGCCGCCCTCCGCGCGGCGGCGCTCGCCGCCTGCCCGATCAACGTGCCGCGGCTGGTCATGCCGGGGGGGGAGGGTGACGCGGGGGGCGCCCCCGCCCGCCCCTCCTCCCCAGACGCCCGCGTCGCGGCGGCGGGCGCGTGCCGAGGCGGACGGGGCGGCGCCCGACCGGCGGGAACGGCGCTCGTCCGCATCGCGCCCGCACCGGCGGGGGCACCAGGAGGGGGCGCCGCCGACCGCACCCCCACCGCCGCGGCGGCGGCTGCGATTGGGTCACTGCCGCCGCCGCCGCGGCGGCGGCGGCGGCGCCGCCACCCGCCCGTCGACGAGGCGGTGGACGGGGGGGGGGTCACGGAGCGGGTGCTCCGCAACCGTGCGGCGGCGGCAGCGTCCAACGAGCGGCGGCGGCGGGCGCGTCTGGCCGCCGCCGCCGCCGCCGTGGAGGAATGACGGACGGGGGGGGGGAGGCCGCGTGAGCGGCGCGAGCGGCGGCTGGGCTGGGCGAGGGTGGCGCGAGTGGCGCGCGCGCGCGAGTGCAGTGTCTGCGCGGCGCGCGTGGGTGGCCGCGGCGGCTGACGGGCCGCGGCAGCAGCGGGCGGCTAGGCGCCGCGGGGCGGGGGACGACAGCGACCCGCGGCGCCCAGGGTTTGCCATGGCTGGAGTTGCGGGGCCGATGTGTGCCGACGGCCCGGCGCTCTGGTGTTTCCAGCGCTTGTGGGCGTGGCCGACGGGATGTCCCGTGGGACGGGCATCCGTGTGACTCGCGCGGCAAGAAAGGGCGCTCCAACAAAGCACATAAAAATCCAAAAGCACCGCGTCCTGCAGGATTCGAACCTGCGCATCGAAACGATACCAGATAATTCTTGGGCACAGAGCGCCGATTCGAGTCTGGCGCCTTAACCGCTCGGCCAAAGACGCTGTTGTGAGAAAGAAAATTCCAACAATAGATTTATTTTATGAAAATGTTTTCTGCAGTGGCATGTTCGTCGTCCTTGCGCCACCTACTGCCGGCGTGGACTTGTGGCCGGCCAGTAGAGGGACAACGCGAAGTGATGCTATCGTACAACCCAGGCAAGTCGCAGAACTGTAACCGACTGAGTCCGTTGCTCAGTCCCATTCAGGGGTGCAGATCACCTTTCCACGCATACCGCCCGCTGGGTCTTGCCGCGGGCACGCGGCGTGTCCTCTCTTCTTAGATGGAACGCCGCACTCGATGCGCGGAGTTCAAACGGCTTCATGCACGGCAAGTACAACAGCATGTCGTGGAGCGAGGACAGAACGAATGGGCGGAAGCGGTGCGGTGGGGAGATGGGGAGCCTTCTTGGTGAACAATTCCATGGCTTTTTGGGAGTCCCGGGAGCAGCACCATTATAGTAGCTCTGCTTGCCGAGAGTGGCTGGCCAGATTCAAGGGGTGCTCAGACCGTGACACTGGTCGTATATAGATGGCGCGCCTCGTCTTCCCAAAGGGTCACACCACGGCTCCGTTTTGTCCATCGTGACACTGTCGACTGTCGAAAGGTGCACAGTGTGGAAAAAAAAAAACGACGGCGTGGCCTCTTTGGTGCCCACATTCACCACCGTCTTCTCATGCTTGTTGCGAGCTGCCGCCGCCGCACTTGCACCGAGCAGCACGCTCGCCCAGTGGAGCGGCCTCCTCTGGCTTTCTCCGTTGCAGCCGTCTTTGAAAATGTTACTGCGACGTGGAGAAATCTGAATGGAGAAGAAGGGGGTCGCTTCGCGGAAGCGACCCCCCTAAACTTTTGGTGCGATATCTCACCACTTTTTATAAAATACCCATTACACATGTAAATTTCGCTAAAACTCTCAAGCCTCATCGAGCGTCCCCCCGTACGGGGCCGCAAAGCCCGATTCTGAAAGTCAAGAAGAAATATGAAGAGAATACATGTCACGATCAGTTCTTGACATTTGGCCAGATTGATGTGAGGATAGCCTCATAGGGCAGACCTCGATGAGCTGACTCGAACGGTGTGTCAAACTCAAAAATGACGTTTGGTCAAACAATGAGGGTTCTGTCGTACGGCTCCACAATTGCTGACGATGTTGCTTCATCCATGGGCACCCTCGTGTCACGGCCCCATGATGACGTCCGCCGCTTCATTCAGTCTTCCCCGACGGCTGACCCGCCCACCGAGTCGATGATTGCGGCGGGTGATGAGCAGCAGCGACGCAACCGTCGTCGTCCAGGTTGATGTGCGCCTGTCGGTGGTGCCCGTTGAGATGGTCCCGCCTCGGAGCGCGTCGCCCGTTCATGACGCTGAGCGGCGCGGCCGCCTCATACCTCGCCCCACTGCAGCCGGGGCGGCGCGTCGACTTGGTGGCTGCAACGGCGGCGCACAGCGTCGTCCTCCTCATCCCCCCTGATGAGGCGAGGGGGGGGCGCCGAGGCGCCATCCCGGCCACCCGCCGCGGCGCCGCTTTCGGCAGCCCGCCGCCCGCCCGCACGGCGGTGACGCTTGCCCGCCGTGCCGGCGGGCGGTCGCCACGGCGGCGCGGCGGGCGTCACACCACGGTGTCGGTCGTCATGGTCGGCTGATATGAGGCGCCCCGCGGCGGCTCATCCGACGCTCCCCGCTGCCCTCACACACACGTCCGTCGCCGGGTCGCAAGGGGCGCCGCCGTCGGGACGCGGGTGGAGCGGCCACCACTGGACGTCGGCACCATGGCTCGCGGTCGGGGTTGGCGCCACGCCCACTCGAACACCATCTTCCTTGCGCTCGCATCCGTGGCGGCGGCGGCTGTCGCCGCCGCTGCGGCCACCGCTGCCGCCGCTGCCGCCGCCGCCGCCGCCGGCCCGCCGTTTGGCCCGGCCGCCGCGGCAGCGTCGGCGGCGGGGGCGGCGGCGGGGGGCCCCCCCGGGGTGGCGCCCCGCGGGGCGGTGCCCCCCCCCGAGCCCTTCCCGGCTGTGCTCGACACGGCGTGCGCGGCGGACCCGCGGACGCGCAAGGAGCTCGGCTCCCTCACCCCCGCCGAAGCGTCGGCCTACCAGGCGGCGGTGCTCGCCCTGCACGCCAAGGAGGCGGCGCCGGGCGACGGCCTCGACTGGTTTGAAGAGTTTATCCGCGTCCACGCCGAGATGGCGGCCGAGATGCACTGGACGCCGCACTTTCTCCCGTGGCACCGGCTGTTTCTGCTCGCGTTTGAAAACGCCCTCCGCAAGATTGACCCGACGGTGACCATCCCATACTGTACGTTTACTTTGTGGGGGGGGTGGGGGTGGGGCAGGGGGTCGGGCGCTCTGGGCGGGGTGGCTTGCATCTGGCGGACTTGTCAGGTCCTGCTGTCTTGGGGATACGTTGCAAGAACCAACGACTAACCGGTCTCTCTCTCTCTCGTGCTTTGTTACCTTTGGCTTTCACACCCGCAGGGGACTGGTCGATGGACGCGGCGGACCCGGCCATGGCGCCGGTGTGGGCGCCGGGGCTACTCGGCGGTGCGGAGCCCGAGGACTGCATTGAAGGGGGCGCCTTTGGCGACCTCGACGTCGATAGTGCCATTGCCAGCGACGGCACGCGGGACCCGTCGCGGTGCGTGCAGCGGGGGTTCACGTCGGGCGCCTCCGAGTCGATCAATGCGGATTTTGAGTCCAAGGCTACGATGCGGGGCCTGTGGTCCAACCCCGGCCTCACCTTTGGCGGGTTTGCCGAAACGCTCGAGGTCCTCCACGGCGCCCCGCACGTGTACATTGGCGGGTGGAACGACGCGACGGGTTTTGAGGGCGACATGACGCTGCTCGCGCGGGCGACGGGGGACCCGGCGTTTTGGTCCCACCACGCGTACATTGACTACGTGTGGGCGCAGCGGCAGGCGGCGGTCGGCGCCATGGCGTTTGACGGCGTGCCGACGTCGTGGTTTGCGCTCTCGGACATTCTCCCGCCTTTCAACCGGCCGGCGTCGGATGCCTTTGCCGAGACGTGCGTTACCTATGTGACCGACACCCGCATGACGCGCGCCGAGCCATCGCCGGGGGTGCCAACTCCGACGCCGTCCTGGACGCCGTCGCCCTCGCCATCCTGGACGCCGTCGCCCTCGCCGACGCCGTCCTGGACGCCGTCGCCCTCGCCGTCCTCGACGCCGTCGCCCTCGCCGACGCCGTCCTGGACGCCGTCGCCCTCACCGTCCTGGACGCCGTCGCCCTCGCCGACGCCGTCCTGGACGCCGTCGCCCTCGCCGTCGCCGTCTTGGACGCCGTCGCCCTCGCCGTCCTGGACACCGTCACCCTCGCCGTCGCCGTCCTGGACGCCGTCGCCCTCGCCGTCCTGGACGCCGTCGCCCTCGCCGACGCCGTCCTGGACGCCGTCGCCCTCCCCGTCCGCGACACCGTCACCCTCGCCGTCCTGGACACCGTCGCCTACGCCGACGACAGCCCCTTCGGCGTCACCTACCGCGTTCCCTGTCCGAACGCCTCGAATTTTGCCGACAAAGGTGCCAGTCGAGACAATGGTGCCATCAGTGACAAAGGTGCCGGTCAAGACAAAGACTCCGGTCGAGACCAAGCCCCCTGCCGTGATCAAGTGCCAGAGACACTCCGATTGCGGCTGCGGCGTGTGCAACGTAAAGACGCGCACGTGTGTGACCAAGGCGGCCAGGACGTCCGTGCACTGCGGCTTTGGCGGCGTCTGCGGGCCGCCCGCCACCGGAACAGGCCGGATGGTTTGCTCGGGCGGCATCAAGTGCAAGAGCAACCGCGATTGTGGGTGCGGTCGCTGCGTGCGCAAGCACGGGGTGTGTGTCGTTAGGAACAAGTGGACGCGCCGGTCGTGCGGGGCGGGGGCCAAGTGCGGCAAGGTTCGCGCCGCACTCGTGTGCATCAAGCCGCGGGTGGCGATGGTTGAGCCTCGGACTGGCGCCGCGGTGGTGGGCCGCCTCACCGGGCGGTCCACCCCAACGCCGACGGCGACTCTGCTGTCGTCGCCAACGTCGAGCCCGCGCTTGACGCAAGCACAGGCACTGGCGGCGCGCGCGATTGCTCTTCGCACCGCGGCAGCCAAGCGCGCTGCCGCGATACGCGCCGCCCGTGCCAAGCGCGCTGCCGCAAAGCGGGCCGCCCGTGCCAAGCGCGTCGCTGCTCGCCGCGCGCGGCAGTCCCCTCCCCGCACGGGCCGCTGGGCCGTGGGGCGGTCGGCGTCGCCGCGCCACGTGGCGCACGGCGGCGGCGCGTGGCGTGCGCCGCGCGGCGCACGCACGCCCGTCGACCGGGCGGCGGTGGCGGCGGCCGAGGCGGACCTCGCCCGCGTCACCGCGCAAGCGGCGGCGGCGGTGGCCGCCGCCCAAGCCGAGGCGGCCGCCGCTGAAGCGGCGGCGGCTGCCGCCTCGCAAGCGCTGGCGAGCCTCGCGCCGTCGCGCGGCCACGCGGCCGCCGACGGCGCCGCCGTGGACCCCACCGCCCGCGTCGCTGCCGCCGTTGACGGCGACGGCGCGGCCGCTGCGCTGGCGGCCGCGGCGCGCCCCCCGTCCCCGGCGGGCGTGGCGGCCGCGCGGCGGTGGCGCCGGGCAGCGGCGGCGGCGGCGCGCCGCGCCGCGCGGCGGTCGCGGCGGGCAGCGGCGGCGGCGGCCGCCCGCCGCGCGCGCGCCGCCGCCACGGCGGCGCGCCGCGCGGTGCGGGCCGCGGCGCGGGCCGCGCACCAGCGGCGGCGCAACGCCAAACTCCGCCTCTTTGCCGCCGTCAATGGGCTCCGCGGCGACCGCATCGGGCGCGCCATGGCGGCGGTGGATGCGGCCGAGGCGGCGGCCGACGCGGACGCGGACCGCGCCGACGCGGCGGCCGACGCGGCCGCCGACCGCGCCGACGCGGCCGCGGCGGCGGCGGCCGACGCGGCCGACGCGGCGCCTGCCAAGCGCCGCAAGGCGCCCGCCGCCCCGCCGATGCGGCGGCGGCGCCGCCGCTGGCGGCGGCGCCGGCGGCGCGGCGGTCGTCCCGCCGCCGCTAGGCACGGGGGCGCGGTGGCGGCTGGGGGGGAGGGCGGCGAGCGGCGCCGTCGGTCCGCGGTGGGGGGCGAGACGGATCAACCGAAACAAAGTCTGGCCATGGTGCGTGTTTTCCGTCCCCAAACGCGCGTCGGGCGCGGCGGTGGCCGCCGGGCGGCGCTCACCCCCCCTCGGCAGCGTCCCTTCCCCGCCACCTCAGTTCCCCCCCGCACACCCCGCCGCCGCGCGTGAAACTGCATCTCCTCGACCGACGCGGGGAGCGCCGGCTCGCCCGCCACTGGCGCCCCTGCACGGGCTACGCGGGCGGGTCGACCCGGTGCCGCCACGCCGCGCGCATCGCCCCAACGTCCCGACAGGTGGCGCGCCACGCGGTGGCGGTCCGCAGGACTCGAACGTGCTGCACGCGTCGAGGTGCGCGTCTGCGCGCGCGCACAGCTCTTTCGCTTGGGTGGCGCGCCGCCGCTGCGGGGCGCCGCCGCGAGTGGCGAGCGGCGCCGTCGGTCGGCGTCGCGGGACCCAACAGACCAAAGGAACAAGCGATCTTCCTTCCGCGCCTAAAATCCTGTCAAGCGCGGCGGTGGCCTCGTGGCAGCGCCGACCCCCCCCGCCCGCGTCCCCCCCCCCCCCCCCGCCACCTCAGTCCCGCGCCGCACATCCCGCCGCCGCGCTAAACTGCATCTCCACGACAAAAGCGGGAAGCACCAGCTTGCCCTCCACCGTCGCCCGCACGGGCCGCGCGCGGGGGCTGATCCAACCGCGCCACGCCGCGTTCATCGCCCCAAAGTCGCGAATGTCGGCGAGCCACACCGTCGCGGTCAGCAGGCGGTCCTTGGACGTGCCCGACGCGCGGAGGAGCGCGTCGGCGCGCGCGAAAATCTCTTCCGCTTGGGCGGTCACGTTGGGGAGGCCCCCCGCCGCGGCGTCGGCCACCGCCGAGGGGGCGAGGAGGCCGGCGGTGGTGACGACGCCGTTGAAGGTGATGACGTCGCTATAGGAGGGGTTGCTGCCCCGCCGGGGGATGGACGGGCACGTCCGCGCGCGGACCGTCGGCTGGACGGCCGCCGGCCACGCCGCCGTCGCTGGGGCGACGGCGACGCAGAGGGCAGCGACGAGGAGGGCGGCCGCGGACAGGAAGGCGCACCGGCCCTTCATGGGGACGGCGGGTGGGGATCGAGGACCAAGCGGACCACGGGTGTGAGGGTGGCCGGTGGGGTCAAGCGCACATGCGGAGGAGCGGGTGGGAGGGGCTTCGGACGAGCAGCAAACAGCGGCTCTTGTTGAGAAGGCGCGGCACGCACGACGACTCGGACTGCAGCGCTGGTGGCTTTGTGCTCGGTCAAACGATGTTGAGCCTGCTCGACGCACACAAGGCTCGCCCGCCATGCCACGCCCAACAGGGTAGTGCGGGGCCCTATGGGCACTGCGCGAACCTACACGGCTGAGCGGGTGCCACCCAGGGTGTGAAATGGGTGGCCGCGCGCCCCCTGCGCGCCATTGTTTCTCTCTGTTGGCGGGGCCCGCCCTAGGGCGGGCATCTATCAGGATCCTGACGTGCCGGTCACGGCCCCTGTTGTCACGTACAGTAGGTGTAGTTCGCGGCTCAATTCACTGCACCAGGACTGCATCTCAGCCGACAGGAGTCGACAGGTGGGCCGCTCGTTTCCCTCTGCTGGACCGCAAGCCGGACCGTAGGCCGATAGGATGAGTGTCTCGCTAGCCATTGTACGTGTTCTATGCCACCAAATATACATGGCGCGCCGCCAAAGATGGATCAGATCTGAGAAACGCACATCAGAGAGTCTAAAATTTCTGTGACCGTGGCTCCCTCCCACAGAGCCATTCAAGGGCCCCCAAGCAGTCAATTTATTTTCGTAGGAGTCACAGCACACTGAGCTGTTCTTGGATCCGATCATTCTGTGGCGGCGCCCCATACAGTCTTTCTCCATTCTTGTCGCTTCCGTTCTTGTCCAGGGGGGGATAGCAACGAACGCGGTCGACCGGCCTCTACGGTACAATCAACGGCGATCGTGGCTCCCGATCATCGTCTTCTGCACGAAAAATATGGGCTACTTTCTGGTCGTACGATCGCCATAGAGGGTGGACAGCATTGGAGAAAGACTGTAGTCCTCCTATGCATTTCCAAAATCGAAAGTCGATCATTCCTCGCCAATGCGCATCAACCCAATCGCACATTTCTTTCAACGAAGTCCTCGATATGCATCGAAATCTCTGTCCGATCTCTCTCTGGGGTTCACTGTGTCAGGCAACCAGCGATTAAAGCGCGACCAAGAACTGTCCTCACGACAGGCAGTTATTTCGCTTGTCCGGTGGGGATGAGATTAAGCACTCACGAGGGCCCAGTTGCTAACAACTGGGGTCAGACGGAAACCGCCCACCGCGCCTCCCAAAAAGGGGCGTACTGCACATCCCGAGTGTTGCATGCGCCCACAAGGCCCAATTGCAAGTTCGTGATCCGAGGCTGGACGCCTGTCTACCACACCTGCCCACACCTGCATATTGGGTTGGCGAACACGTGATTGGCTGCCACCTTGCTTCCCAGTTTTCTCCAAAGCACCCCGTCAATTGGACAACGTGCCGACGGGACGGCCGCGCGTGGGGCCCCGCTGGCATCGGCGCCAACGACACAGGGGGTAGCAGTCGGAACGTCTCCGCCCCACCAACCCGCACATGCTTCCGCTGCACCCCGTGGCGGCGGACGTGACGGCGACGGCGTCGTCAGCGGCTGTCTGCGCGCCGCACGCGCTTCGTCTCTTGTGAGCGGCGCCTGAGGTTGGTGGGTGGAACGGTGGGCCCGCTGGACCGCACCATCGACGCTGCGGCTTGTGTTTGGGGGCAGACCTGCGGATTTGTGTGTGCGCGCCCTCCTTTTTGTTCGCCTTTCCAGCCCCGCAGCCGCCGTTGTCCTCAGGGAGCCAAGCATCCGCCTTTGCCCCGCCTGGCAACATCGACCTGCCCTTTTGTCTTCTCTCCCGCTTTCTGCTGCCTGTTTTGTTTGCTACCTCATTTGCCTCGGGCCGTCCGCTGTCCTCGTCCCCGCAGCCCCCTCCTCCCCGCCTCCCTCCTCCCCCCCCCCTCATTTCCTCGTTTGTATGGCGGACTTTCTTACTGACGGCGGCCCTGAGCCGACACAGTCCACGCCCATTGACGTCGCCCCCCCCGGGCAGCTGCCACCCGGCGACGTGCACGCTGCCGGACGGGCAGAGGCGGGGGAGGAGGACGACGACGACGACGACTTTCTCTTCAGCGGCGCGCAGCCTGCCTCGCTAGGCGCCTCGGGTGCGTTTAGCAGCGTCGGCAGCGGTGGGGACGGCGGCTTTGGCCTGGGTGCCACCCGACTGGTCGTCGGCGGCGGGGGTGCTGTGAATGGTCGGGGGGCCGCCGGCGCGCCCGCGGGCGCCGGCGCCAGCGTTGGCGCGACCTCCGACGGTGCCGCCGCCACCGCCGCCGCCGGTGGCGGCCGCAGCAGCTACTTTGGCGGCGGTGTCGCGTACCGCGGCGGCGCCTCCTTCCTCGATGACTCGGACGCGGGGACGGACAGCGACGATGATGGGGACGGCCCGGGCGGCGGTGGCGGCGGCGACGGCGGCGGCGGCGGCACCTACCTGTCGGGCACGGGCCTCAACGGCTTGTCGGGCGGCCGGCGGCGACCGTTTCGGCCACAGACCATCAAGCACTTTATCCTTGGGGACGTGCTCGGGGAGGGCTCCTACGCCAAGGTGCGGGAGGGCATTGACTCGGCGTCGCTGCGGATTGTGGCGGTCAAGGTGATTGATTTGAGGTTCTTGCGCAAGGTACGTGCGGTTCGCTCGGCGGCTTTGGA
>ENA-ORXR01005377-ORXR01005377.1-marine-metagenome-genome-assembly--contig:-NODE-5377-length-10194-cov-10.055748_pt1 | contig 10194 bp, 13 predicted proteins | sample MGYA00237866_ERZ511479 | MGnify/ENA metagenome assembly ERZ511479
CCCACTTTGCTGCGGAGGCCTGCAGCTGCTCGATTCGGCACCCCCTTGGTGGCGTTCGTCGCCGCGGTGTGCTTCATCTACCTCACTTTTTTCCGCAACATCATGGCGGAGCTGGCGCCGGCAGGTACAGACGGGGACTACCTCCGCCCACGGTCAGTAATGCGCAACACGCTGTCGCCGCTGCCGCCGGAGTCTGTGTCCGGCGGGGGCACCGCCCCCATCGGGCGGGGGAAAATCTGCCCCTCGCACGGCGCTCCCTGCTCCCCGTACCACCAATTAGCGTGATGCTGCCGCCGTCACCGCTGCTGCGGCCGCGGTGGCGGGAGCACGACGGCGCGGCCGGCGGCGGAGGAGCGGCGATCAAACGTTTTGCCGCGGCGGGGGGGGGGGGGGCGGAGGGGGGGGGGGGCGGGGGCGCGGGGGGGGGGCGCCTCCTCCGCCCCCACCTATGGGGGCGCGGTGCGCACCCACTCACTGCCATTGTCGTCGGTTGTGAGTCGATCAGCTACCCTATCGGCTCACTTCCCAGTGAGGCTGCAGCCGCTGACGCGTCAACTTCCCCACCACCATGTCGTCGCAAGTGGTTATCGTTTGCTGTGTTTTCTGAGGGGCCCAGCAACGGAATCTAAAAAAATCTAGGGTGAAGAGGTTTTTAATGAACAACAAGCATTCTATCCTCTCGGAGCCCTATCCGTCACACGGGTCAGCGTCCTTCTCGACGTTCTGCTGGAACTTCTTAGCGCAATCGACTGCTCTTTCCATCGTTGCTCGCAGCGCCTCCAGGTGCTTGGCGTCCTTCTCTGCTTTGGCCAGCGCTGGGCGGAGCTCGGAAACGACCTTGTTAGCCTTGGAGACAGAATCCTCCGCTGCCTGGGAGCTCCGCGTGGTTGCGGCAACGGCCTCCGATGCAGACAAGTCTTGGGCGGGCGCCGGCGTCGGGGGCGTCGGAAGCGGGAGAAGACAGATGCGCTTGGGCGGCGGCGCTCCGTGCACGAACGTACCCAAACCGTCACACGCCGGCAACGTCGTGCCCGCCACGGCAGCACCAGCATGCCACCCGGCCGTCCCTGCGAGCCGCGGAGATGGCGACGACAGTGGCGCCCCAGGGCGCGGCGGCGGCCAGGCTGCACATCGCTGCAGCGACAGAGGGGGGTGCCCGTCAGCTCCCCGAGATCCCGCCAACGCCAGCTCGGGCGCTGTGGGGACGGAAAACGGCGAGAATTCCCAAAGTGCGAGGGGGAGCGGAGGTCGGCTACCCGAGACGCCGCGGTGCCGGCGCAGGGAGAATTCGTGCTCAGCTCGGCGGCCGAAGCGCTGCCCTCTTGCCTGCTCCGCCTGCTCTGTCGTCATAGACAGCGACGGGTAGGCCCCAGCTCGTTTGTCTCATCCGTGCAGGCTGCCTGTCTGCGTCACAGCGCCCCCAGAGGCGCTGGCCCAATAGGGCCTTTCCCCGGTGCCCCGCGATGTGCCGGAGAAATGATATGGTAGATATCCGTCTTCTTTATCGCGACTGGTACGGAGAAGACGACGACGCTGCTCGGGCTCGCTGGCATCGACACCTGGGTATTGCAAGCGCCGCTCGCTCCCATGGTTGTTGTAATCTTGAGATGCAGGGGGGCTGTAGGAGCGCCCATTCCGGGCGTCGACGTTGTCGTACCGAGGGGCGGGAGAGCGCAACTCACGCCCGCGACGGCCGCCGTTTAGAGGAGAGGGGGGGTGGTCGCAGTCCGCTTCGCCGGTGCCGTCGTCGTAGCGCCGAGGGGAGGAAGAGCGCCGCCGGTGCCCGCGACGACGGCCATCTCCGGGGGTGCGGGGGCGGTCGCCGCGCCCATCGGTACCACCACCGTCTTCGCACCGAGGGGCAAGAGATCGATGCCCGCTGCTGTGGGGCCCGCCATTGAGGGCGGTGGAAAGGTGGTGGCAGTCGCCATCACGGGCGCGGTTGTCTTCGTGACGACGGGGGGGAGAACGCATCCCGCGCCCATGGCCACGGCCCTCTCGCGAGGCTGAGCGGTGGTCGCCGCTCTCGTCGCCTCAGCCGTCGCCGTTGTCCCTAGGAGGAGGGGAACGCCGCGAGCGCCGGCGGCGGCCACTGTGTCGGGGCGTGGAGGAACAATCGATGCGCCCGCTCCGGCCGCGCCCGTCGTCGCCTGGGGGGGGTGAACTCTGCTCACCGTCGTGGCCAGCACCATCAGGATGAGGACTCGTGGAGAGCTCCTCGGAAGAGTCTGTAGTGCTCTCCCAAAGATAGCGGTTGAGAGGGGTGCCCCGGAGGTTGCGTGCCGGGTTGTGGGGACGGCGCACCTCAACAGACTCAGTGGAAGAACACATATTTGCCTCGGTGATTTCGCGAGAGTTAGATTCGCGAGAGAGCGGACGAGGACTGTAGGGGGCGTTGGACGGTAGGCGGTGTGCGGCAGGCAGTCGTTGGATGTGCGGATGGCAACACAGTGGTGGCGATGGAAGAGACTCCTGAGCCCGCTTTTTGGATGTGAAAAGGGGTGGAGGGGCAGGAGGGGGAGGAGGGGGCAGCTTTGTACCGAACCGAGCACAGAAGGACCGGTGGAAAGGTGCGCACAGCGGGGTGGAAAGGGTGGGAGGGTGCCATGCAGGACCCCTGTGGCACATGGTAGGCAAGGGTGGGCAGTCGTCTGAGCGTGCCCTCCTGTCCTTGGAGCCACTGTGGTGCGTGCCGGTGATTGACAGGGGTTCTACGCCCGTTCGGGTGCGCGGGTCAGTTACAGCGCTGGTGGCAGCTCGCGCGGCCGCATGCGTTGTTGGCTGGCACAAAGATCAATCGGGGGGGCTGTGTGAGGGATGCGGGGGCGTTTGAGGGAGGCGTGGGTCGACCAGGCTAGCGGGTCGACGGGGAGTGTGGCACGGATTGGTGCACAGGCGATTTTCAAGGGTGCTGCCGCCTCGGAGCTGTATGCCTGGATGTACCTCGATACTGCGCAAGCCACTTCGGCGGAGTGGGATGATGAGCCAGAGCGCTGCACCTGGAAGGGTGTGTGCTTCGGCGCCGGCGCTGGTAGGGAGGCACGCGCGCAGCTACCGAGCAGGGTGAGTGTGAGAGTGGGGAGGGTGCGATGGTGGGAGGCGTGGGTTGACGCCGGTTGTAGGTTGGCGCGTGGCATGGCACGGACTGGGACGCAGGTGGACAGAAAGAGTGGGTCTGCTTGGGCACCGTACTCCTGTGGCGTTTCCGCATCCGGCTTTCCTTGCACCTTTATGCCACGGGGACAGTTGATGAGCGGAGATGCGCTGAGTGCGCCGAGGGAGTGGGCTTGTCAGTTGAATAGGAATAGGTTCATCGAAACGGTGGGTCATAAACGTTCTTGGGTCAGATTGGAGCAAGCCCACTCCTTGGCGATGGCTGATGCCAGCAAATGTGCCAAGATGCGGTGTGTGGCACATCGGGCCGTCGTCTTGCTGAGTAGGCGGGACGGGAGCGTCGCGGCGGGGTGCTCGACGGTGGCTGGTGGTGGCTGCTTTGGGCGGTGCTGCTCGGGTGTCGAAATACCGTGGGTGTGGGTCTGTCGCAGAGGATTTGGCACGCGCGTGCACCTCCACACGCTGCGAGTCGATGGGGGCGTTCCATTCCCACGCACCCCAGTGGCCGGCGTTCTTGATCGAGGACGGTGGTGTCGGCCAGTGCCCAGAGAGACTGTCTATGCGCGGGTCAGTGTGGGTATGTATGTTGTATGAGCTTTCCGGAGAGGTGTGTGTGCCAGCCGCACCGCACGGGTTCCATGTCTGGACCGGTGCCGGTGATGGCAATGTGTAGCGGTAGAGCGTGCACCTCTCGTGTGAGGGAGCGTCGGTGGGGGGCTGTGGCAGAGCAATGCGGGGTCCAGTGCACTACAAGAGCAGACGTTGCGCGCTCCAGCGTCTCCTCCCAACTGTTCAGAGCGTCCATAGGGCCCTCTGGTGAAGAATAAAAAGACACGGGAAGAAGGGATGGATGGAAGTAGGCAGAGTAGGTGAAGAGGATAGGTTGGGCGCGACAGACCATGTTGCACTTTTTGAGGATGTACACAGACGGCCAAGGTACAAGGATCAAATGACAAGAATGTACAAGAACCAAGTATCCCATTACCACCCCCACCACCACACGCCTGCCAAGCACTCCCATGACAAAGCGGGCAAGCACAAGAACTACAAGACCACTACCACCAATGCCCCACAATGCAATCCCCCGAACAAGCCGGCAAGAACAACCCCCACACGACCACGATCTCCTCCCCCTGCATGCACCCAAAAACCCGCGGGAGGCCCGAGCGCGTGACGAACTCAGCAGTTCCAGGGCACCTCGTGCCAAGAAGAATACTGCAAAGAAGCGCACAAAAGCGGCAGTCCCAAACCCCTGTGTGTTTCAGCCAGGCGAGGCACTGCCCGACACCGAAGTTACAGCAGGCGCAACGCCTCGGTGCAGACACGTCAGAGAGAATGCGCCCCGTGAGCGACGGACATTTGCCGGAAGAGCTCGCCGCATAATGAGATTCAGGGCCTGCTAGCCGTGCTGTCGAAGCACAAGCATTGTACGATGCCCAGGCCCCCCCGTGCGGCGACGCCTGCCGCCAACCTCACGACGCGGGCAGCGCCACCACTGCCGTCACGCCCATGGGCGGCAGGTGGCTTTCCTCCCCCCCCCCTCGCCACCGCCAGAGGCGCGCCACCTGCCGCCCTCGTCTCGGCAGCACTCGCAATGGGGGTAAGTCGACACGGCGGTGGTAGGACGGGATGACAGGAACGGAGTTGGAAAAAAGACGACGGACGAAGACCGTGAGCCTGCACGCTGCGCAGTAATTTGGCGGTTGTCAGGCACCGTCCGAGTGGGGCTACTCTCCCAATCAGAGCATCGAGGAATAGGTAACACCAGTTCCAGTCGTCTTTCCGCCAAGAGGCGACATGGAAACGAGCCCCCGTCCACGTCGGATGGTCAAAGCCATCTTCCGCCGGCCCCACACTGCCATCTCCTGCATCCCCCTCGGGGCCGCTCCTCCTCGGCCTTCCAGGGATGCCCCTCGGTTCTTCTTCTTTTTTCCTCCGAGACGACGCGAACGACGTGGAACCCAACCATCCGGCACCGAGCCCGCCGACCACTTCATCCCCGGCAGTCGGTTGCTCTAAGATCAACTGCATCATCTAACGCATCGGGACACCATGGAGACTGTTACTGCCGCTACCAACGATCCTGGAGGCGCTGCGGTCGTCTCCCCATCCCCAGCGCCCCCCGTCCCCCGCGCCTTCCCCGCATCCCCGGTACCCCCCGCCCCCCTCGTACCCGCCGCGCCCCCTGCACCCCCCGCTCCCCGCACCTCGTCCGCGTTGCGTGCGACGGGGATGGAGCGTGTGAACAAGGAGCTGGAGAAGCTGGCGGCAAGAAGTGAGGCGCTGTAGAAAAGCGTGGCAGAATGCCCAGAGCAGATGGCGGCGTCGCGTCTGTCGCTCAACGGCATTCGGGTGCTGCAAGCAGTGGCGCGCCAAGAGCAGTACCCGTTGGGGCGCGCGTTGCAGCGATGGCTCTCATGCCGTTTGGTGGAGCGCCTCAAGACATGTCCTCCTTCGGAGCTGAACAAGGCTCGGGGCTCGGCAAGCCAGGCCGAGAGTTGAACAAAGGTGACGCTTACCATTGACACCGTCGCGGACAAAGGGGCTTTGGATGAACTGGTGCAGATGAGGCTTTCGGCGTACGACGTACCTGCAACCAACCTCCACGGAAAGGCGCTGCGTACGGTGCAATTTTCCTCGCCAGACAACCTTCTCCAAGCGCTCGGAATGGCGGCTCCGCTTCGCGACTGGAGCTTGTCGCGGCGTTTTGCTCGCAAGGACGGGTCGACACCAGTGCGCGTCTTGCTGGAGTGGTTATGCGACGAGGAAGGCGTCACGTGGTATGTGCTGCAGCGGCACTCATCGGGCCGGCTTGTCGACGTCGCGGTGCGGGAGGAAGAGGTTTTTGATCCTCTCTGCCATTCTTATGCACACCCGCTGGTTCGCAAGACCGTCCCCATGGCCTCGGTGGTCGGTATGATGCCTGCATGTCCGGAATATTTGCGATGGTGCCCGACAGGAGTGTCGGAACTGCCGGCCTTTGAGGACCGCTACACGTGCGGCAAGCTGACGGTCACATTGCCGTGTTGCGTTGTAGAGCTTGCGACGGATGAAGTGCTTGGTCTGATACAAGCTGCGGTGGACGCACCTGCTTTGCCTGCAGTCCCCGCCGAGGACGGCCTTCACCATGAGGGGTCACGGCTCCCTGGCATGAGAGGCCCTGGTGCGGGGGGCAGCGACTAGCCGAAATCTATGTGGCGGGTTGTAGAACCGATGAGAACCGGCTCATGTAGTATTTCGCTTGCGGTGCGAGCGCGTCCCTGACCAAGTGAGAGCCATGACCAAGTGAGAGCAACAACGGGCACGTGCGCTCCTACCGTGGCACACAATGGCTACGATGACGCGGGGAGAGAGATGCAAGTAAAGAAGATCGACCCCCCCGCACCACCCCCCCCGAAACTCGAGTACTTGCCTGCCGACAGTTATGAAGCAGACGTTTTTCCTCACCTGCGCACTACGAGTCATCTGTGGCTGGCTCGCTGGTCGTAGGCGCTGCCAAAGGTACCTCAGGAGCAGAGTCGTCCACCAGGGCGACCGAGGCAGGCTGCACGTCGGACTTGGGTGCCGCGGGCGTCGGGGGTGGCTCAACCTTGACAACTACAGGTACAGGCGGCACGACAACGGTGGGCGCCAGCACCTGTCCACAGGCCGCAGGCGTAGTTACAGGATGGGCCACGGCCCGGTTCCAAACTACCTTGCCGGCGACCGAAAGCGAAGCGACAGCCCTCTGGTACGACGCATCCGCGACTGCCAGAAGCGGCGCTACGTCTCGTGGCAAGGCAGGGGGAGGCTCCGAAGGGAGACGCTGCGGGACCGCGAGGATGAGACGCTTCTTGGCAGGGGCGTGGATAGCGACATGCCGCGGCAGCGGCCCGGCCGGCGCAGCCGGCAAGTTGGTCAGCGACATCGTTTCACGTTGATCTCCCGCCCGTGATGTCGAAAAGCCCAGACGACGAGAGGACACCCTTGGCCAGTCGAGAGATCGTAGGCTCCGTAGAAGAGGGGGGCCGACAGATACCGATGCTAGCGCCGGTCAGCGTTAGAGAAGAGATCCTCTGGATTTCCCATCGAGGCGATGCCCATCACCAGCGTCCTAGCCATGGCCGTGACTTCTATCGGCACCAGGGGCGGACATCTTTCTTTAGTCCTCTCTTGCTATGGCAGCCCGCTCAGACACGGCCTTGCAGACGCTGCGGGTACGAGCAGTTGTTCGTACCAGCTTAGCCAAGTTGCTAGCTCCATCAAGACCGTATCGACATCCAGGCGCTGCCGAGAGCCGATAGGAACACATGGTGCATGGGCTGTTGGCTCCGTGTCCCATGAGCATACTTGTCTTGGCCACTTGCAGGGAGTCGCCCACGTATAAGCACGCATCAGCAAACACACGAACGTCGGACCCGTCGGCGCCTACCATCAGCCATCCGTTTGTCGCCCCAACGCGCAAGTCGGGCGTAATGGCTTCCAAGACAACATCCGATTCGACGTCTGGTGGGGTGGCTGCCAAAGTGCGCACGGCGTGGCTGCTGCGGCGGCGGCGGAAAAGCCACGACAAGTAACTCATGTAGACGCCACCCAAAGAAATCTCCTTGCCCATCCGAGCACGGAAGTCGTCGGAGAAGAAGCACAAGCATACCACGAGATAAGCCATGCCATCTCTAGTGCCCGACAGGACACGGCGCGTCTGACTGCTCCCAGCACCAGATGGGTTCAGGCCCGCCTCGCGCGACGCATCTCTTTCCTCCAAAGGCTCCTCTCCATCGACTGGAGCCGGCTTGGCCCGCACACCCTCTTGGCGGGCAGCAGCAGCAGGAGCAATGTCCTCCGCCCTCTGCTGAACTGCTGCTGAACTGGCACCCGCATGCTCAGCACACCGTCCGTCGTGAGGAGGCGGTCCATGGTCCTTGTGATGATTCAGGGAGAGGATGAACTTGGCTTTGCCGTCGTGCGTCAGCCAAGACAATGACAATGGGTGCAGTGATGCGGCGTGCCAGTGGCGAGCCAAAATGTCGGCCACAGCCCCGTCCTCGATGCCGCACCGCACCAAAAGGTCGCCCGCGTGGTGACCGTCATCAGGCTCCAGGCCACTTGCGGAGCCGACAAAAAACGCCTCGTGGACAACAACGCCGCGCACGACGCGGCCACTGCCGAGGTCTATATCGAGACGGTCCCCAATGGCAATCTCGAGGCCCGCCAGCGCAAACTTCTGCACTGTTTGGCCACCCTGCAGAACGGAAGATCGGTCTTGGAAGAGAGGCGAGTCGACAAACTCTGGGTGAAGCTCTCTGTCGAGGTCCGTCCTCGCGTCGGCCTCCTTGAACAACTCAGAGGTGCGCTCGAATATCAAGTCGCGCTGGATGTGCTCGCTCGGCTTGATGTACTTCACCTCGAACAAGCCGTCATTGACGACTTGCGGCGCCCAGAAGGTGCTTGTCTGAAGCATCCACTCGCGCTCGATTGTGGGAGAGACCTCTTAGCGGATGTGGTTGGCAGACGGAAGCTTGACGGGAGACGCGATGTTGAACCCGGCACGGGTGACGTTGTACTGCTTCTGCGTGACGTGGTCCTGCCCACGCAGTAGTAGATAAGCGTAAAGGTGCTCCGCGCATGTGAACACATTGGTCACCGCGGCGCGAACACCGACACGTACGCTCGTTGCTGGCGGCGTGACCCCGTCCATTGCGTCGTCTCGTCGACCATCATCTGCAGCGATGGCGGAATGGCCCGGGTCGACAGATGTGGGGTCCTTGGATAGACGGGTGGTCTCGACACCAGCAGCCTCCTCATCGGATGACACTGACGTGATCAGCTCTTCAGGCAGCACGAAATCCTCCTCGTCAGATGCGGAGGAGTCTGTGCCGGCCGGTGCAATCCCGTAAAGGAAGTCCTTGGCGGCAGCCCCTACCCGCGCATCGCCGGCTGCCGCCTCTTGGAGCGCGTTTCTATCACCGCAGCCGTGTTGGGATGCGGCGGGACGTCCGTGGATCAGGGCTTCATCAATGACATCACAATCCCCCACGACACCACCGCCAGTCGGCGAGGCACCTCCCACAACCACCCAGTCCAGAAAATCGCCAGTGTGGCGCTCGCTGTCTCTTGCACCGACTTCACCACCCGCCCCCCCGCCCAGTGAGAGGGTTGAGTCCACAGGCAAAGCGAGCCGAGGAGGAGCATCGGCGATGGGTACGCCACCCGTCTCCCTCACAAGAGCTGGCGCACTACGACTCCCTCGGCGGGTAGCGGCGCGCTGAGACCGGCGCGAGGGAGTGGCGCGCTCGCCAATTCCCCAGATGGCGATCGCGCGACCCATGAACACGCTTGGCCAGGCGAAACGAATGGGGAGAACGGGCCAATACAGTCCCGGTGACGGGTGCGTTATCGGCACGGAGTGGCGTCAACTCCTCACCCGTGTCCGGGCGTCTTCACGCATCTCGTTGCCGCCCGGAACCGTGCGAGCCGATACCGCCGCGTCGGAGGCCTCGACAACAGGCCCGCGGCCACAGCACTGCCCGGTGCGCAGATTGGCTACAAGATCATAGAGATGCGACCACGTCGACGGAGCCGCCGCAATCCCACGACTGTCACCGCCGTCGCCAGATTGTGCTGAGCGTTACCGCTCAGCTTCGCGGCCGCGGGCAGGCGCCGCGATCCGCAGGCGCCTTGAAAGGACACGAATTCTGTCGGCCCCTCCTCCTCGGCTCTCTGACACCCCAGTGCGCGGCATCCAGGTCCCCCCCCCGGTCGTCAAAGATATTTGTCAGTGTGGTAATCGGCGCGCCGCGGTGACGGCGACTGCAGGGGGCAGCATACATGCAGCGATGGCGGTGCGTCGGAGGGGGTTGAATCAGAAGAGGTGCGCCCAGCGGACCGGCGGGCGCGCCGGCAACGGCCTTCGCAGTGAGATCGAACCAATCAGCGTCTAGCCACGTGGTCAGCCACTGAGCGCATCATGTGCCGTCGGAGCTGCGCGGCACAGCGCGGCGAGCCACCTGGCCGGCCAGCAAAGACCCAGGAGCCTGTAGAGGTCCGGGCAGGCCGTCGGGGACAGTCAGCCTCTGGTGTTGTAACCCCCCCCCCCCCCCC
>ENA-ORXR01005380-ORXR01005380.1-marine-metagenome-genome-assembly--contig:-NODE-5380-length-10189-cov-50.685720_pt1 | contig 10189 bp, 13 predicted proteins | sample MGYA00237866_ERZ511479 | MGnify/ENA metagenome assembly ERZ511479
CCTGATTTTGTCCGGACCTGCAACCTCTTGATATGTGACAACAGACTCTCCGTGCTGGACACTCTGGATTTGCGGACATGCTGACCCATACATTCGGACGGGCGCACGCTTGCCCCGTCTTAGAGCCTTAGCCACCACACCGGCTCGAGTGGCATCTCGCAGCGTGCGTTGCGTGACCGGTCTGCCGCGCCGGCACCTCCTGGACAGGTCATTTGGGGGTGGAACGTGACCCCTGCCGATCGCCGTCACGCGCAGAGGACGTACCGCCTGGGCATGCCCTGAAGTGGGACTTGTCATCAGCCTTAAAGTTCGCTGCTGGCCGACTGTCACTCGCCAGGCACTTCAGAACTCTCCACGAGTGCGTTTGGAGAGTCTCCCACCGCCCATTCGTTGCGCAACAACGATCTGAGTCGATCGGCCAGTGCCTCCTCGACAGGCACACCAGGTGTCGGAAGCTTGATTCCAGATGACCGCCACTCTCTACCTCTGCTGTGCTTCTGCTCGAGCTCCTCGAGAGGCCTGAAAGGACGCTTGGCGCCGGCTGGTCTCACATTAGTGATTTATTGATGCATGACAGATGTCCACTTTCTAGCGAGGGGGCGCCAGCCAGGACTGAGCGGCGGAGCGTTGTCTGACATGAGGACCCGAGCAGCTGCTGCATACAGATCTTTCCTTTCTTTGAGTTCGAGACAGACTTGAGTCGCTGTGGGGGCCACAATTTCTGCTAGAGGGCTACCCGAGCTCAAACGAAAAAGTCAGAACGGGTGGCTTTCCTGGGTCGGCAGGAGCTCGCATGCCCCAAACCACCGTAGAAGTTACTGCGCAGCGATATAGGGCTCTACACCGCATCTGCACATTCGACAACGACGGGCCATGCCCCCCCCTTTGGACTGTACTACGACTCTTCCAGGTACACGATGAATTGACTGAGAGCTTTTCTTTCTGAGAGCTACTGGTAAGATGGTGCTCGTGGTGAGCGGCGGCACGCTTCAGGTCGCTCAGCCGCCGTCCCTGGCCGGAGACCCCGCCAACTCCATTGAAACAGCCAAAGGCCCAGCGTGTGGGGCTTGCGGGCTGCATCTCCCCGTCGCCGATGAGTGAAACATCCCTCGCAACAACCAGTGAGCCGGCTGTCTCGTGCAAGCCTGCGACGGGGTGCCGTTAGTGCTCCTGTCTCTGGGCGGGAAGCAATGGAAAACACGGCAGACAGTCGCACCACTTTTTATGGCATGGTCATGGGCAGCGCGACGCTCGCTGCAGCGCTGGCAGTCTCGCCATCAGCGTCGCTGGGTACGGTGGTGGACGGAACGGGCGGCACCGTGGCCCTGGTTCCGCCGTCGCCGGCCCGCGCCGCCGCTGGTGCCTCTGGTACGGCGAAGGGCGGCCCGCACGAGGCGCGTTTCACTTCGCCGCCCTGCACCTCGCCGCTGGCGTCAAGCGGTGTGTCTGTAGCGCCGCGACCTCGAAGTCCGCCGCGACCACCGCCGGCGCCACAGAGCGGGGCATCATGCGCCGGGGTGGCGTAGCACGACGTGGCAACCTGCCATTCACATTTTGACGGACTGCCGTCGGCGTCGGCCACCGCAGCAGCCGCGGCTGTGAGAAAGGGTGATGGTGTTTCTACCGACGACCCCCACCCTCGCTTCGTCTGGCCTATTCTCCTTATAGATCATGCGACCGCCCTCCAGGGCGCCCCTCTCGTCTTACGCACACCAGTGCACCCGCCCGCGCAACCAGCCTCACATGCCCACATGCGCTCCCGCTTGCCTGCGCCGCGCCCGTCCCGCAGGCACCATGGCACAGCCACACGCTTGTGCCATGCCCGCGCCGCACCCGTCCAGCAGGCCCTAATACATCCGCCCGTCTGCACCACGCCAACCAGCGACATGCCCCGCCATCCGTGACGCCCCGCGGGACACGCTACCGCACGGGCGTCTCTCGCCCAAGACGCCGCCGACCCACGGTCGAGCGTTCCAGCCAAATTCCGCCACGGGCCGCCCGCTCGAATTGCACCGTGGGCAAACGCGGCTGCCACGCCGCCAACGCATACAGCGCCGCCGAGGTTGAAGCGTCGCCACGTCGGGCGTCTCGTCATCGCGGTGGCACCGCTCGCCCACCCTTTCCGACACCGCCGGAGGTAGCACCCCGGCGGGCCAGTTCACAGCGGCGTCCCGCCTAGACCGCAGGCGGCGGCGGTTAATCTGGTCGAAGACGGGCGGCGCCCCGCCTGTGCCCGTGCCGGTGGCGCTGCCGACGCCAGCCGCGGCGGCGTGCCGACTTCGGCCCGTCGCTACCGCAGCCATAGTCACGGGCGCACGCCAACATTCGTTGGTCGTCACCGCGACCGACGCCCGGCGGCGGCGGCGCGGCGCGTGACAAGCGTCGTGGCCAGGGCTCGGGGCCGTGGCAGCCACTGCCACAGGTGCGGCGGTTCCTCGGTTTCGGTCACCGCGCCCTCCGACCGGAGACAGAGGCACGGCGGGAGGAGGCGGCGGAGGCGGCGGCGGACGCAGCCGCCACCGCCGCTGGGGGCGCAGGATGGTCACGGCCGACGCATCCATCATGCGCAGCGGGGCGGGGAAGGCGGCTGTGCTCAGAACGGCAGCGGTGGAGGAGGGGAGGAGGCTGCGTCCTCGACGTGCATGTCTACAGCGTCGCCGGCGCTGTCAGGTTAACAAAGGCATGGCGCCGCACGCGCCCGGGCGCTTCGTGGAAATCATTGGTGGCGTCCCCTCGCCCCCCCACACCTCCTCTAACCTCGCCAAGAGTGACGGCTGCGTAACGGCCGTGCCATTGCGGGCACACCTGCATGACCGCCACCGACCCCGCTTCTGTGGCCACGCCGCTACGCCCACGGCGGCGGGGCAGGGGGACACACTGCCAGTCGAGTGACAAGTCAGCCGGCGGGAGGCATCGCGCATCGCAACTGCGGCCTCAACGGTGCCGCCCGCCCCTGCAACGAGAGGCTACCGCGGCTGTTGGCTGTGGCGGATGCGCCCGACTGACCGCCCGTAACTGGCAGTTGGAAAAGGCGGGGGGCGTCGGGTTGGGCGGCGGGACAGCCACGGACGCTGCCTGTGCCATCGCCGTCGAAGGCGCGCGGCGATGGCGGCTGGTGGTGGCGCTAAGGGCGTCGGCAAAGGCGGTGGCGCCGGTTGTGGAAGTCATCGGCGCCACCCACCTCCGCAGCGGCGCGTTCGTTAGGCCGGTCGGCGCGCGACGGATATGGCCGCCGCATCTCGCCGCTGCAGCGGCGCGGGGCTTCGGCGGGTATTTTCAGGCGCGGCCGCAGCGTTTCCGCTGCCGTTGCCGCCCCCGCACTGGGAGTCGTGGCGCGGCCGCGCGGCGGCGGCCCCCTTCTCGACTGGCGCACGCGTCTTGGCATTGTCGCGGCGACCTTAGGCCGCGGGCGTGTCTAGGCTGCTACCCTTCGTGCCGGGCGCGCGCCGGCGACAGAGTGGGTGGGGGAATCGCCACCTTACGTTGCTGACCGCGCCGGCGCAGGAGACGGTAGCTTCATGGCTGGGGGGGTGGCAAGTCCTGTCGAGTCTGGAGGCGGAGGAAGGGGGCGTGGCGAGTCTGGTCGGAGGGGGGGGAGCTGCTGAGCCTGGAAGCAGGGATACTCTTTCCGGGGAATGTAGTGGCACATCCTCATGGTGTGGTGTATGTTGTAGCTTGTTGGCATCTTCTATTTATCCGTGGCCTCGTATTACCCCGCCGCCGCCACGTCTTCGTGGGGCTTTCTACGGGTTGGCGGCTTCTCGTGCGGAGCAGGCCGGCTAGGTGGCGCGCTGCCTCCCGCCCGACCATGGGTCGGCGGGACACAAGGCCGCAGGCGACGCGTCAGTTGCGCCTTTGCACGTACGCGTCTTGCTAAGAGAGAAAAACAAGTGATTCTGAGACGAAAGCGCACGGCACGCAGCTCTCCAAACAGCACGTCAAAGGCACAACCCGCTCTATACCCCACTCGGCAGTGAGGTCCCGTGGAAGGCGTAGGCCGCGGAGAAGACCGAGTGAACGTGGGAGAGAAGTACACGAGGAACCGCACCACCACCAGCGTGGGCCGCGGACCCCGACCCCGTGACGAGCAAGTCGACAAACCACGGCTCCACCCGACTCAGGGTGACCGGCGGGCAGTTCTTGATCAATCCTTTCGAGAAGTGCGTCACAAACGACGGCAAGAGCCCCTCGCAGCGCGAGAACACTGCGATAACCTCGAGCGCCGCGTCGCGCTCGAAGACGAGTCCCCACTTATCGAAGGCGGCGAGCCACGCCACCGCAGTGGCGCTCGTTACCTCGACGCGACGTGTCTCAACGCCGCCACGCGCAGAGAGGCATGGGGCGGCCCCCGCTGGTCCTTGTGGCAGGAAAGCGGCAGCGGGTGGCTTGGCCGGTGGCGGGCCGCGGTAGCCTGTGGGGGAGAAGCCTACGCTGGCAGCGGGTGCCTCGACCCGTGGCGAAGGGCGGCGAACGGGGAGGGGGGGGTATCCTTGGGCAGCGGTTGGGTGCACGGTTGCAGAAGGAGCAAGGGTGGTGGGGGGGGGAGACGCCTCATCCTTGACGACGGGCAGCGTCGTCGAGCCTCGGGGGAGGGGAGAGGTCAGAAGAGGTGAAGCAGGAAACTGGCTGCGGTCCGAAGGGCTCCACGGAGTGTCGGCTTGGTCAGCTCGGACACTCCCCGTCTGAGGCTCTTGAGTCCGGGAAGAGGGAGCCGCAAGAGGTCCCGACGAGCCAGTGGGCTGAACCGCGCCGACCGCCAAAGAGGGAGCATCCCCGTTGCACGTCATGACGACGTCGTCCGCCTCGCAGGCCGTCACACCTACGATTGCCGCCGCCCGCACAGCAACCTCCGCTGTAGTACCGTCATCTCCACGCTCAATCAGCTTCCCGCAGACGGCCCTAAGCTCAGCGCGGTTCTTCAAAACAAACAAAGATTTCCAAGCAGACCACCCTTCATCATCGGCACGAAGCAAAACACATCGACGATCCTTCTCGCAAGAAAAGAAAGAAGCAAAGAAAGACAAAGCAAAGACACCGCAATCATGTCCGTCCCTCTGTTGAGGGACTGGCGGTGTCACGATAGACACACACGAGCTCACCCAGTCGCTGGCTGGCTCCGCCTTCGTGCTCTCACACAGCCCACGCTGCAAGCTCTCGGTCCGCATCCAACCGAGAAGCCTAGAGCGCACACGTGAGCCCCTCGGATAACCACCGAGCGAGTTAAAGAAGGCCAGCGTCGCCACAGGTGTGCCGGTATGTACGGCTCCACCCGCACTGAGCGACAATGCCCTCTCTAACCGGGGCACGTCTGACAGAACTCCAGTCCACCAATGCCCTTCCTCACAGAAGAAAAACACCCATGTGGAGTACTCAAACACGTTGACACGTCGCGTCATAGTGGCGACCTTGGAAGGCCCTCCCAAGCACAACATTCGGTAGAACAGACTACCAAAAACAAGACACTCTTTCGAATGCGTGACAGGCAGCTCCTCGATCAAAAAGTACATGGCAAGAGCATCAAGGACGGCATCACGGATGTCCACCCCGTCTGCCAAACTCATGCAGTCATCTTGTGTGACCTGAACGGGGCTCCATGGCCCCCGAGAGTAGCGGAAGATGACGTCTCCGCTGCGTCCACGCCGGGGTTCCGGAAAGGTGTCAACATCAACCACCGCTCCCATCCCAGGCCGCTTACCGCTCGGCGTCAACATGTTGGCACGGACCGTCACCAAGCAACGCGGTCTCTGCCGAGCAAGGCGCGAGCAACGCGGTCTCTGCCGAGCAAGGCGCGAGCAATGACGGCCGCGCCAGAACGGAAGTCGCACCGTGAACAGCCTGAGCAAAAGCCGACCAGCGCGAGTGCAGCATATCTGACAGCGGAAAGAGAAATGCCCAATTGACAAGAAGAAAACTTACTACCAAATATGCCTGGAATTGCATGCGATGTAAATTGCAGGACGCATCGTCACAAACTGGTAAAACAATATAATACTTTCCATTAAACTGACCTATTGAATATGATGAGCACATTTGTGACCATGACAGCAAATTAGGTGCCTCCCTCTGCCATATTTTGTACCTCCGACCTCATCTCCACACAACGCAGGACAGAGTAGCGGGTGAGAATGACGTCAATTCCAAGAAGCGCGCGCCCATGTGCTCGGCAGATAGAGTGGTGTCGCACAGACTACAGCCCGTGCGCACGCCCTGTGCATGACGTCTGAGTGCGACAACGGCTCCATGGACAGCGCCGTCAGTGCGCCCAGGGCAGCTCGACGGTGATGAGCCTGTGTCAGATTCTCTCCGCGCCACAGTGGTGCGCTGTGCGTCCAGGATGGGTTCTCTGCCCGAGAAATGTGTCTAGCATAGGTCAGGCCTGCCGGCGAGAATGTACTCTACTCCATGCAACGCGAGCACATGTGCACAGGGGACCGAGTGCAGTCGCAGGGACGTCCTTCAATGCGCTTGTCCTGCGCTTGACGGCTGAGTGCGACAACGGCTCCATGGACAGCGCCGTCAGCGCGCCCAGAGCAGTTGGACGGTGACAAGCCCGTGTCAGATTCTCTCCGCGCCACAGTGGTGCGCTGTGCGTCCAGGACGGGTTCTCTGCCCGAGCAATGTGTCTAGCGTAGGTCAGGCCTGCCGGCGAGAATGTACTCTACTCCATGCAATGCGTACCCAGGCACTCGGCTACCAGTGTGCTACCTCCGGCCTTTCGGGTTACAAGATGGCCGTGTGGTCCCTGGATGCGTGCGACACACGAGTGCAATGGCCAGTGCTAGTGTTTCGAGCACAAGCAATGGGCGTCAGCACCCACTTGCTCATGTCGAGCGCATTTTGATGTCCCGGCGGGCATGCTGTCACTTGCTTCCCCATGGACAGCAAATTGATCGGCTGCGATAAACGTGAGACCAACAACCAAATTTGGTTATCGATATGGGCGTTTCCTCATACAAATCGTTACTTCCTGACAAGGTTAACCGATGTCGACCAACAGTTAATACCCCTCTCGGAAGCGCTTCCCTGTAAAGTAGCACCCAAGAATCCCTGTGTTTCGTCAGGTTCGTCGCGTTCTACCGATCGTTCCAAAAGGTTGCCTGAGGCGCCCCATGCGTCGATCAAAATTCGGCGATTGGCGTCATGTGTTCGATCTTTGCAATGCTCAGCTGTCTTATTTGCATTATTGGCTACGGTCGATGGCTCAGATGCCGATCGATCTCCCTAGTACGGATGACTTGATACTAGTTGTGTATGAACTTTATTTGACGCTTCCTCTGAATCAAGTACGGTTTCCGGACGAGGATAAGCAGTGTATACTTCAGTTTCTGGGAACGGGCGTTACAAGGAATTAAGTCAAGAGTGGGTACCCTGGGAAGTCGCCACTTCCCAGCCAATAGGGATACTGGACTTCACTTCCCACCGTGGGGGTGTGTGTGCATGGTACATGGGCCTGCGCAAGATATAAAAAAAAATCTCGCACACGTGAACGTGTTCCGCACAAACGGGACGAAATGGCACATTCTGGCTCTTAACTCCTTCGTGTGCCGAAGCATCCGATCGGTCCGTGAAGGACGAATATGGCCCGAGTGATTCGCGTGTGATTGCAGCTGTGCGTTCTGATTGGCTAGCACTCGTCTTTGTACGCCATGCACTCGCCTTCTAGACAAGGCCTCAACCACAGCAGATGCGACACAGTCCCGCCACCTGTACGAGGTGTCGTCCTGTGCGGCGCGGTGTGCTCCGGGCTCGTGTGTGTACCCCGCCATATGTGCGGTATCACCTCGGCTTGGTTTGTGTGCCCAAATACGGCACCTGCAGAGCCAGCATTTTGGCCGGCTTGGGTGACCTTCAGGCAGGCTCTGCGTGCCTCTATGACCATGACTCCGCCCTCACCTGTGCACGTATGTTGCTAGAGCGTGATTGCATTGTGTGAGGAGCTGTTCAGCGCTCGACACTGTTGGTATTGGATGGCGGAAGAGGTTGTGCGACTAGTGAAGTGGCTCATTTGGGCGATGGGCCTCTCGCGCATTCTCGGCTTCTGTCTGCATTTGTCTTTTTCCTCCTCCTTTCTGGCTCTTAACGGCTTCTGTGATATGATCGGTTTCACCCTTGTTTGACTTGCAGAGCGCTCTCAGGACTCGTGGCTCGAGTGCATCTTCTCGCGATGCGGCGACCGGTCTTCCACATGAGCTCAGGGTGGCTCAAGCAGATGAGGAACGTGCGCTGCGTCGCCTGCAGAAGGTGGAAGCTGACATGGTGGATGCTGAGGGTGATGGCGGTGCCGATCAGGTTAAGGTGGACGAGCTCAAGCTGGACCTGCGCCTGCTCGAGGCGACGAAGGAAGAAGCCGCTACACGGCGCCGTCATCTCCTTGAGCAGCATCAGTCACCGAACGGGCATACGGCGAAGCTTCTTAAGGATGACTGGCAGGCTGCCCTGGGTGCGCTGACCAAAGCGCGGCTGGCTGCCGCGCCGCCTCCTCCTGTCCGTGCAGCCGCCTCCTTTGAGCTGGTCGCCCGCGCGCGCAAGTCGTCTGATCAAACGGCAGAGAACTTCGGGAAGGAGGGGCCGACCTGTCTACCCGTTGCCTACTATGACCCGACACCGGACGGGAGGTTGCACCGGGCGCTGGTGCCGTCGCCTACCGCCTACGACGAGCACGGTGACAAGCTCCCTGAGATGGCCAGCTGGATTGTCCTCAACTTGAACATGCGGGCTGCAGCGGAGGAAGCGGTCGGTAAGAAGCGGTCGCGCGATGACGATACGCTCGGTGGGCGCATCAACAAGCACTACAGCCACCCTGATGAAGAGATGTGGCTGCAACCGACTGTGGAGAGTATGAATCTACCTGTCGCGTTAATCACGGTCCGGTCCAAGCCGGATTGTGTTGGAGTCGTTCGTGTGGCATCGACTCCTGAAGGTGGTGGCGATGGCCCGAGTGACAAGTTTGTTCCCGTGCGTGTTCGGGAGTACAAGCGGTCTTCAATGACGTGCAGCGATGCGCTTCCTCAGGCGTTTGCACTGGGCACGAGCGTTGCGCTGGGCCTGCTCCAGGGCGGCGTGCCGCCAGCTCAGGTAATCGTGTCGGTCGAGGTGACGAACGGACGATCAATGCAGTTTGGTGTCGTCTACATTGCCTGCGACGGGTTGCCACTCTGCTGGACGCTGACGGAGGAGCTCGACCTCTCCGTGCCCCGGGACGTCATCAAGGCCCATCTTCATTTATGCAAAGTGCGGCAGCACGTGGGGACCATGGCGAAGATGCTGCATGAGATCGGCTACCAACAGGAAGCGGCAGAACCGGAGCGTGCCATCACCCACATCCCTAATAGCATTTGGGGCAAGGTCAACTGCCTGACCCACCGCGTCTACCCGACGATGTCGATGGAGTCGTCGCTGCATCACGTCCTGTCGGTGCTAACGACGCTGTACAAGCGTGGCGTCCGCGACTGCATCTGCTTTCCCATGGGGTTTGGCTTGGCGACCAAGTCCAGCAAAGCAGACGAGTCGTGGTACGCGTTCTTCCCGAACCTGACCATCACTTCCCATGACAACCCTGTGGCGTTCACCGAGAACGTGCCGGACGGGCCGACTGGCGCTCGCTTCGCAGAGGCGTTCGAGATGGCCGTGCGTGAGGTCCATGACGCAGGTGTCGTGCACGGGGATTTGTATTCGTCCAACTTGCTCTCATCGTGCATGCCGGAGGATGGGCACTTGCAGGTGAAGATTATCGATTGGGACACATGCTTTCACATCAAGGACGGGATCCCAAGCGCGTGGCAGGCGGTGTGGAGGGACAAGTGTAAGATGAAGGGCCGGTACAGCCGCACCAAGGACCCGCGGGAGCTGGACCTCTTCATGGTACGAGTGGTTGCGTGGGCTACAAGTTGTGACGAGGGCACGCCGGCTCGGCAGCTGTGGACTCGTCTGGCGGCCGCGCGCACTGTCGCGAGCTCGAACTCATGCTTCCACGACATGCAAGAGCTCTACCTCGACATGTGCCTCGACGATGAGCTGGGCGCTGAGGTCTGAGCTCTCGCCTGTGGGTTCTGAAGCAGTTAGGTGTTGAACGTAGGGTCGGTAGGGGGTAGGGTTGCTAAACGCGCCCCGAATTTGGGGGCGCGGTGTCATCCAGGTCCAATAAGCGCCCAAAAGCGCCCTAAACGCACCAAAAAGCGCCCCAAAGCGC
>ENA-ORXR01005381-ORXR01005381.1-marine-metagenome-genome-assembly--contig:-NODE-5381-length-10188-cov-3.019780_pt1 | contig 10188 bp, 9 predicted proteins | sample MGYA00237866_ERZ511479 | MGnify/ENA metagenome assembly ERZ511479
AAATTAGAGTAACTCAAGTTAGGTTTCCCCGCTAGCGCGGGAAACCCTAACTGTCAGATTAAGTCGATACTTCTACAAATTATAACATTCGTTATTAATTGGAGTTTCAGGCTTAAAATAATGGCAAGTTTGCGGTTATTTAAATGCAAAATATATCAACTTAGAAGATTCAATGACTTACACATAATTGTTACGGAGGCCTAATTATGTCTAAGCTCAACCTTTCAAGATGACAATTTTTGATAAAGCCCATAAATACAAGCACTCTAAACTATTGATTTTTTATAGAACCGTCTAAACCAAAACTGGCACAAATAGTGCGATATGTAGAACAGCACCCGAAAGAAGCTAATAAGCGACTTAAGGAGCCAACGGAGTTTTCAACCATCCCCCTCCCCCCCCTCTTGGTTGGAGACTTCGTTTTTTTTTTACAAAAAAAAATCTGCAGATATAAATTATATCTGCAGATTTATAATACTAATTTCTAAGCGAATAACTTTTGATTTCTAATTAACAACTTTGGCGCCATTCCCAAGATGTTTAGCAACTATTTTTCTTTGTCTTTTATCTGTAGATCTCGTGTACTTATCATATTGAACTGCTGTATGATAGTGAGGTAATTTATCGCCTGCGATCTTTAATAATTTTTTTAAATTCTTATTAACATAACCAATACGATTAAAGCTTGGTAATCTGCGTGAAATATCTTCCCTAACCCAACCTGCTTCTTTAGCTCCTACATCTTCAGGACGTTTAGCAGGAATTCTTTCCAATAAGTTAAAAACCTTAGATACTAGATAATCTTTCTTATCTTTAGATAATGATCTAAGAAACTGGTATGTATTCGTTGGCCCGTGGTTCAAACTTCGTACTAACATTTTTGTAGCTTCAAGTTTAATTTCAGGATATTTAGTATATTCTAAAAGCACACGAAGTTTAGCTGATTGACTAACTCCTTTTTCTTTAACTAACTTTAATAACAATTCCTTTGGAGCCTTGCCGTCTTTAAATTGCTCAATTCGATATAGTGGCGAATGTGTATCAACCACTGTAACAGTATAACCGCTTCTATTTCGATCAGTAATTTTTTGAATATATCTCTCTGCAGGTCCATCACTTAAATCTACAACGCCTTGTTCTTTCAAAGTTGTATGTTGAGCTGTAATCATTGAAATAGAGCTAAAAGTTAAAATTCCTAATAAAGTAATATTTTTTAATAAAATCATATATTATTTCCTTCTCAACACTAAATACGCGCTGATATGAAAAAAGTAACAAACAACTTTAAAGCAATTGTTAAGATTATATTAAGAAATAGAATGCAAAAAAAAAGAGCTGTTAAATGTAGTACTTACATCTAACAGCTCTTGAAATTATAATTAAAAATTTAAATTATTTTTTTAAATTATCTCTAATTTCTCTTAACAAAAGAATATCTTCGCTAGGCTCAACTGGCTTAGCTTCTTCTTTTTTCTTAGCGTTATTAATAACTTTAACAACGATGAAAATAACTAGAGCGATAATGATAAAATCAATAATTGTTTGAATAAATGCACCATAACGGATTACCGGAGCGCCTGCTTTAGTCGCTTCAGCCAAAGTTGCATAAGCTGTATCACCTAAATTACTGAATAATTGAGCAAAATCAACTCCACCCATAGCTTTACCAATTGGAGGCATAACCACATCTTTAACAAATGATGAAATTACTTTTCCAAAAGCAGCACCAATAATGATACCAACAGCCATATCCACTAAATTACCTTTTACAGCAAATTCCTTGAAATCTTTAAAAAAACTCATATAATAACCTCCTAAATTATTTTAATAAATAATAAATTCCCATATTCTAGGCAAACTCACAAGCGAATCAAAAAAAAACTAGAATTTGATCCCTGAGCTAGCTCCAAACAAAAGAACATTTTCCTGTTGATCATCAAAAATCTCTTTTAAAAGATAAATAGCAAAGAACTCAAAATATGTGCTCGAACTATAATGCACTTGAATACCTCCACCAGCAGATAAAGCCCCAGATTTAATTTCAGAAAACTGTTCCTGCTGAAGACCAAGATGTACAAATGGAGCTATTCTCCAAACTGGCAAATAAAATCTCTGAGCTAGTTTATACCCAAGAAACTCATATTTCCCGACAAAAGTGTAACCTAATCCCAACAATGTCTGAGTATGACGGGTCCAAAAATATCTTAATTCAGCACTAGCCGTTGTCCTAGTTTCACCATTAACTTGATAACCTGTAAATTGAAAACCTAAGCCCCAACGCCTATAAATTTCCTCCCAATTGTCCTTAGATTTAAGCTGAACTGGACTAATTAAAGGAGTCTCCAGCTGTTTTTGTTGTGTTTGAGGCTGAATTCGAGGATGTGATTTCACCTTTAAAGGAGCCTTAAGCGACTCTAAAACACTGACTTGGCCCTTGCCAACGTAAGCGACCGCTTTAGACTTAAGGCTTTTAATAAATATAGCAACACCCCAAAATTGTTTATTGGGACTTTCAGAAATAACTTTCATTCGAGATCCAGATGGAACCTGGGATAATACTCGAGATTCCTGAGAAGGAGCTGCATAAAGTTTAACACTAGAATTTGATTGAACAGTAAAGCCTAAGGAAAAAGATTGAAGCACCAACAAGACACTTAAAGAAGCTAAAATGAATTTTAATATCACTTGCATAATCTTTTGTTATCACAAAATGTGACTATTACGAATTATTTTAACGCTCTAAATTATATTTACAAGCTGTTTTTAAGCGCTCGAGCAACACTTATCACCAGATAGTCATCTGATACATGGGAACTAAAAAACCTGGCGCCTTTAGGACTTATAAAAACATTATCTTTATGAGAACAAGCTATATAATGCCAAGGAAAAAGATTCTGGTTATTGGGATAATCAGCTTTAAAAACAGCCTCCAAATTTGTCCAACGCTGTAAAACCAGCAAAGGCTCAATGTTTTCATTATCAGACAATTTTAATTTTTTTAAAAACAACTGAAATTGTTGAGCATCCTGAAACAAAGTTCTTTGGAAATTTACTTCTTCAAGATCGACTCCAATCGAAAGATTAAATTCACCTTGTTCAACACTCTCAACTTCTATTAAAATTGTGTGATCAAATTTTTTAAAATATTTATGACTACGACTGCGCCCAACTTGAAGAGCTTTAGAGGAAAAGGCTTCCCTCCCCTGCTTAGTCTCTACTCGAAATTGACTGATTAACTCTTGTTCTTGAAAAAACCGTAATTTGCGATCAACACTTTCAAGTAACTGAGCTACCATAATAATCTTAAGATTCTAAAAGCAATCAATAAAACAAAAGCTCCAATAATTGCACTAACAAAACCCATAACACTAAAGCCCGTTGTTAATCCAGCAATACCGGCCATCTGCCCCAAATAAGGCCCCAAGAAAGCTCCTGCAATCCCAAGTAAGGTTGTTGTAATTAAACCACCTTTATCTTTACCGGGCATAATAAACTTAGCTACAACCCCAGAGACTAAACCAAGGGCACACCATAATAACATAACTTGATAATCCATATTCTAAATATTAACCCAAATCGCAACAAGAAGAAAAGTAAATTTAAAGCTTATATTCAAACCATGGGGTCTTTATTGTTTGAGCTTGTTTCGTTGTCTCGCCTAATAAGGTCCATTGTTGTTTTTCAAGAACTTGCTTATTTTGATCTGAAGACTCAATCATAAGCATAAAACCTATACCCATATTAAATTCCCTGAACAACTCAAGATCAGATAATTCACTACGTTTCTTCAACTCATATATCCAAGGGCCCTGATCAGGCCAATGTTTTATCTCAAAACCAATCGATTCATCCAGAACACTATTAATACGTAATAAATTATCTAAACCAGAGCCTGTATTATGAAACATAGCCTTGATATCAGCTTTGTTTTTTAAAGTATCTTTTAATTCAAAAACTTTCTTGGTGTAAATACACGTTGGAGCCATTAAATTTTGATCAATAAAATTTCGATCATTCTTCACATTAAATAAAGACCTTAACCGAGTAAAACCATTACTATGAGGCCCAGAACTCTTTAAACCCCATATTTCATACTTTTTAGTGGGGTCAATTAACTTGGGATCAAGCCACTCGGAATGAGGCATAAACCCTATAGCCATTCCCGCTAAATCAAAATGTCCTTGAGGATACAAGTCCGCCATTTGTGCTGTTTCACCACCAGCTAAAATCAAGGATTCTTTCTGACAGATATCAAAAACAGCTTTTATAAAAACATCTAAACGTTGCCCTGGATTCAAATCGTTTTTGTTGCCACAAGCTATGTAATCAAAAAACAATTGTGGACGGGCTCCAACGCAAAGTAAGTCATTAACATTCATGGCGATAAGATCTTGAGCTATACTGTCATAATGCGAATCAAGATCCAAAGCCCACAAGAGCTTAGTGCCAACACCATCAACACTAGAAGCCACTAATTGTTCGTTTAACTCATAAACACTAGCATAGGATCCAATTCCTGAAAGAAGTTTTTTCTGCTGCTTTTTTCCAAAAGATCCCAGCCTGTCAGTCCAATTTCGAGATAATTCTTCATCCACTAAAGTCATATAATAATTACCTTACTCTAATGCCAAAAATGGCGTACACCGGTCAAAGTCTGCTCCACTTGTGCCTCTCGTGCAGCCTGGTCAACAATCTCATCATTCTTCGAGCCTCCTGGTTGAATAAGATGCTGTATTCCCTGTTCTTTTAAAACTTCAATAGAATCTGCAAAAGGAAGAAAGGCGTCACTAACACAATAAAGTTCTTTAAATGCAATTTTCATTCTTTGACAAAAATCCTGCGCCCTAGGAATAGCTAATCGAGATAAAGCTTCAACCCGATTGGGCTGTCCCTGACCAACACCAGCTAAATAAGCAAATTTATCATTTTTTCCAATAAGTGCCATTGCATTTGATTTTGAATTTGCAACAACTACTTGTGAGAAAAAAAGAAAATAATCTTGATTACTATCAACAAGATCTTCTTGCTGGAATAGATACCCTAAAGTTGATTTTTTGAGCTCATATCTTTTATTTTTAGCATTTTTGGGCATAAGTATAATTTTACGTCTTGATTTTTTAGTTTCAAAAGATAATTTAATTAACTGAGTGGCTTCGTTATCAGGAAGAACAATAACTTCAACAAATTTCTTTTCTAAAAATTCTAACACTTTTTGAGAAGGAGTCTGATTAAAAGCCACAATACCCCCATATCGCGACACAGTATCTCCCTCCCAAGCATGTTCAAAGACTGACCAATCATCATCCCCAGAGATCGGCGCAAGAGACACTGCGGCACCACACAGTGTCTGATGTTTTACAACGGATACAGCAAATTGTTTATTATTGAATTGTTTAACACATCTCCAAGCAGCATCAGCATCAAGAATGTTATTATATCCAAGATTTTCGTAAGACTGATTACTTTTAAAAGCAAGTAAATGCGCTTGTTGATGTGGATTTTCTCCGTACTTTAAATTGCTATTTTTTGAAAAATTAAGATGTTTTTCTAAAATGGCACAATCATAATGAAAAATATATTGAAAAGCTTTAGCGGCTAACTCTTGACGATAAATTTTTTGTTTGTAATTCAGTAACCATGAAGAATAATCTTGGGAATGGCAAAGCACACTGACGTACTCAAAATTCTTTGCAGCTGCTCGAATCATAGTTGGCCCACCTATATCGATCCACTCAGTTATTTGATCTACGTCCTTAAGGTCTTGAGTTTTTTCTTCAAAGGGATAGCAATTACAAACGACAAGATCGATAATGCTGCCATGGTCTTCCCATTCTTCTATATCTACCGGCTGATTCTCTCTAATGAGTAAACTGCCATATATTTTATGATGCAAGGTTTTGATTCTTCCATCAAAACGTTCAGGCTGACCTGTGAAGTCACTTAACAGTACTGCCTCTATTCCATTTGATTTTAAATATGAATAAGTTGACCCCGATGCTATAATTTGGCGACCAGTACTGATGACATCTTGAGCAAGATTTTCTAAATTACTTTTATCATAAACCGAAAATAGCGCGTATCGTTTAAATTCTTTTGTCATAAACTTCATTCTCTTTTCTACAGGATGTTTTTAATTCTTCTATAAAAGACTTCAAAAAAAGATAACCATCGGCTTTTTCTTCAGAAAACCTCTCGGAATTATGCGTAGGATAAACAGCGCCCACAAACTCGGGCATATGATAACTTTTTATAGCAATTTCAGGATGAGGCATCATACCCAAAAAACAGCTGTTTTGTTTTAAAACTTTAAGAGCAGCGACGCTTTCTTGGGAGCCATTATCAAAATCAACATATTTAAGATAACCCAATTCAGGATCAAAGCCCTGTAAACAACCTTCACCATGTCTTACTGGCATTCTAAATTGATTGCCATTTGTATTCTCTAAATCAACCCATTTATTCACAAATCTTTTTTGCTTATTTTTTAATAATCGAGTTTTCTCCCCAAACACATTAAGATGACAAAGAACTTGAAATCCATTACAAATCCCCAAAACGTTTTGTTTGTATTTAATAATATTTTCAATAAAGCCGATTTTTTTAAGTTTAAAAGCAAGTAAACGCCCAGCACCAAAATGGTCAGAAAAGCTAAATCCACCCGGCAAAACCCACAAAGAACCTGCTTCTTGATCTGGCCAATGCCCATCTAACAAATCAAAAATCCAGAAGTCTTTTACATTCTCTTGTCCACATAAAGCAGAAAAAATATTTCGACATTCAAGCTCACACTCGATACCTAATCCCTTAAGAATATAAACTGTCATGGAGAACACCCCCACAACCTTTGTTGTTGTTTAGGGTTTTTATAAGCTTGATACAGTGGTTCTAATGAGCACTCATTGCCCTCAAAAACACTCCAAGCGGATCGAACTGAACCAACACGAATAATATCAGGTGAAAACAAAGCTTCGACTTCAGATGCAAAATGAGGGTCAATTGAAAGTACAAAAGATCCTAAACCTTCTTCAAAATATTTTTCAAAGTTATGTGACAAATCTTTCTCTAAAATGAATCCCATTCTATTTCCAAGAGTCATTTGAAATAAACTTTTCCACAATCCCCCGGAAGAGACTTCTTTCATGGCTCTTATTTTTCCCTGAGAAATTAAGTCTTCGATGAGACTGTATCTCGATTTTAACTGCTGAACTAATACCTCTATATCATTTTCCCATTCTTGAGCACTTTTTATTGAATAATTATTTTGTTTGAAACCACATTGAGAAAATGCGGAATCTCTAAAAGAATTCTGTAAGGGTTTAAAATAAAAAATAATATCGTTTGATCTCGAAAAAAACGATACAGGTTTCAAGTTGCGACTTGAAGCACTGGCACCCAAGCTGACAATAACAGTCTCTTTGACGTAAAACTCTGCAGAGTTATTTTTCATACTGTCTTTTCCACTGACAAATGGAATTTTAAATTGATTTGATAATTGATAAAGAATTTCAAGAGCTCTTACTAATTTCCATAAATAACGATGACCCAAACTTTTATTTGTTGAAGGATCTGGATCTGGCCACGAAAAGTTATCCAAAATCCCCGCTGTTTGTAGTCTAGCCCCAGAACATATCGCTTTTCTTAATGCTTTATCAAAAGCTTCCAAAACCTGCTCCTCGATAATGTGCTTATGTGGTGCCAAACCATGGCTCAGTACTATGGAAGCTTTTTGCTGATATTCATGCAAATCAATACGTGCTGACTCAGAAGAAGACTCCTGAGACTTTCCTTGGTAAGGATAATTCAAAGTTCTGCCTTGAACACCATGATCAAAGCGTCTTACGATACCTTCTCTAGAACAAAAGTTATCATGACTTAAAATATCACTGAGCGCCTGTATCCATGAATCAGCTTTTTTAGTCTGCGTACTATTCAATAATTCAAGAGCCTGTTTCTCATCTTTAAGCGTCCAAGTACTCTCTAGCTCTAATTGAGGACAGGCTTCAAACAACCACTTAATATCTAAATCAACTAATACTCGATCTTGATCTCTAACCACAAAATGTCCTGTATTTTTAAGGGATCCCAATCGATCAAAACCGACTTCAAACTTATGACATAGTTTTTCAAAAGAATCAGGATACAATGTAGCCACCGTCATACGTTCCTGGCTTTCAGAAAGTAATTTCTGCCAGCTCAATAGATTTTTATACTTGAGACGAAGCTTGGTTAAATCAACTTCAATTCCACCAACTGCTCTAGCCATCTCAGCTAAACTACAACTTAACCCTCCAGCGCCGTTATCAGTGAGATCTTGAATCCATCCTTTACTTTGCGCCTCTAATAAACAATCTGTTAGTTTACGTTGTACAAAAGCTTCGGCAACTTGGATACTAGATCCTGAAAAATCACTTGATCGAAGGTCACGAGAGCTCATTGTCGCTCCTCGAATTCCATCAAGCCCAGTAGCCCCACCAATGCAAAAAACGGTTAAGCCTTGTTGACTTTGCTTTTTAACAAAATCTTTCTTAATCAAACCAACGCATCCAGCAAAAACCAAAGGTTTAACTGAATAACTCGAATCAAAATAAACTGAACCATTGACCGCTGGAATACCACTTTGATTTGAGCCATCTTCAATTCCTTGTATGACTCCACTTCGAAGTAGTTTTGAATTTAAAGCATTTTTGGGTCGCAGTTCTTGATGCTTGTCATCTTCTAGACATAATACATCCCAGCCAGCAATTGGTTTTGCTCCAAGGCCAGTTCCTAAAATGTCTCTTTGAACTCCTACAATTCCTGTGCTCGCTCCTCCATATGGAGAAATTGCCGAGGGAGAATTATGCGTTTCCATCTTCAAAGCAATACCTAAATTTGTTGCTTTAGCTTGCTCATCATATAAAGGTATAACTCCACTATTATCGTGAAAAACAGACCATGCTTTATCGGGAAAATTATCCAAGATATTATCAGTTGCTTTTTTAATATATGACTTGAACAAATGATTATGCTTTTCCTTTAAAGTATCTTGAGTTTTAACATGTGCCGAGAAAATTTTATGAGAACAGTGTTCAGACCAAGTCTGAGCAATAACTTCCCATTCGCAAAAATTTAACAATCGACCCCGTGTTTTTTCATATTTTAGACAAGCTTTTCTTTCAGCTTCAGTTAAAGTGAGCTCTTTAAATTCTTTGGTACTTGGAATTCTAAAAGAAGGATCATCAATACGAGCAACAGCTTGCTCTTTAAGGATAGCCTTTTTACATTGCTCCCAATTCTTAAAAGAAGTGAAATCCTCAATAGCTGGCTCAATCCAAAGCGCCTTTAGTTCTTCATCTGTCATCTTTGGTTGCTGTTTAAAAAATAGCGCTTCAACAATTTTAACTGTATCAAAATCTTGATGGGGATAAACAGAAATCAAGCTATTCACTTCAGGACTACTGACTCCGCTTTTAAATGATTTTAAGACTAAATAATTAATATTATCTGTATCAATATCAAGTTCAGCCACTCCATTTTCAAACAATTTTTCTTGGTCATTAAAACGTACAACTATTTTATAAGCTTGTACTTCTTGATTTTCATTATTCAACCAATCAGGGCTACTTTGAGGCAAAAAAATCACTGCAAGATATCTCCTCGCCAATCAATTTGCTCTTTCCATGGGCTTTGCATTAATTCACCAAATATTTTATCCGAAGCTTCTAAGTAATTAAGGTCTTCCGCAACTAAATAAGCCAATCTTCCTTTTTGTGCTTGAGTTTTAAACAATAACAATTCTTTATCTTTGAGTTCATCCCACGGAGCTAAAGTTAAATCAATTTTTGCTTGGGGATAATCAGGGCTGACTAATGACAAACAGACAACTTTCTTTTTATCGTCATAGTCTTGAAAATTATTTTTAAAGCTCTGTACGTCTAAGGCGAAAATTTTACGCAAAGATACTTTATTCATCCATCTTTTAACTAAAGCTTGCGTCTCAGGGTCTCCTAATCGTGAATTGTATTCAATTAATGTCCATGATTTTTTATTATCTTTCATTGCTCCAATATATAAAAAGCCATTATAAGGATTGCCCTCTTCCTTTAAAGTCGAGGCCGTCTTCATCGCCCAATCATGGAAAACTTCTAAATCCTTCTGACTCAATTCTGGATGGGGACTTAAACTTCCCATCCCTCCAGTGTTAGGGCC
>ENA-ORXR01005382-ORXR01005382.1-marine-metagenome-genome-assembly--contig:-NODE-5382-length-10185-cov-6.103482_pt1 | contig 10185 bp, 8 predicted proteins | sample MGYA00237866_ERZ511479 | MGnify/ENA metagenome assembly ERZ511479
TGATTTTGCGACCTTAGAAACACAACGTATATTCAATGAAGGTACGCTAGTCGATGGTTACTGGGAGGATCGTTTAATAATTGAGCGTGCCGATAAAGACGATGGTTCGGGACGTAGAAGTATTGTTTTTGGTTTTCAAGTACAAAAGATGCTATTCCCAAAATGGTCGGTTGCGTTCCGAGGTAGTTATACTAAAAAGAGCTATATCGAATCAATTTTTTACAATTTGCCAATTTTAACTCCGAATACAAAGATATCTTACCGCCAAATCAGTTTATCCATTCTATTTAATCGAAAAATAAAAGACAAGGTCTCTATCGGTATTGGCCCAAACATCACTCATTTCACAAAGTGGGCTTTTCGTAATACATCTGGATCTACCAGAAAAGCTTACGGTCTGGACTTCCAATTTGGCTACCATCTAGGGCCGGTCTATTTGGCGGTGGATTATACTAAAATGCTAAAGATCGTAGATGCAAGTGGGTACCTGATGGGAGCGTCTAGCCTCGCAATTTCTGGTACCTATTTTTTTGAGTTGAGAAAAAGAAAATAAGAAAGGTCAAAGTGTTTTAGTATTAATTTTTTTGACGAAGATTATGAAAATAAAAATGCACTAATCAAAAAATAGTAGATTACTAAACTTAGGAATGATGAAAGTATTGAGTACCCTATATCACTCTTGAGGTTAATTTTTGACAATTCTTTTCTGAAAATGAAATATCCGAGTGTTAAAAAAGATATGCAAGCTAGAGGAATAGTAACCTTAGGAAGGTTTAAGTACTTACTTAGTAAATAAAAATTTGAATGTGAAAGGTGAAGCCTAAATAAATTATTAAAACCAGTTAAATTGTCTATAAGATAACTCAAAATTCCTAATAAATCTAAAACACTAAATGAAACTACAAAAAAGAATAAAAGGCGAAATAATATAGTTCGTTTAAAAATTAAAAACACCATAGGAATAATTAACATTACAGTTCTTAATATGGGTATAAATAAGATGTTAATTATGTTCTGATTGTTATTCAGACTTAATGGCCCATCTATAGTGCAAACAGTACCAATAAACAAATAATGTGGAGAGGTGGATAAGAATAAACTGTTAACATGCAGAATTAAGTTGTTGAACAATATATATGCTGGATACAGGATAAAGAGTACTGCAAAAAGTCTCAATATTTTCAAGAGGCATTATTTTTTAAACCATTTAAGATGTGATACTAGATACTATAGATCTAGTATCACATCTCTAAAATTTTTATATCTCTAATAAAACTTGACTTCTTGTCTTTCCTTCAAAGGTATCCAAATCCTCTTTAATGTTATCTAAAATCTCTTTAAAATCATTATTTGACGTTAAATTGTAATAATAATCGATAAGCAAATTTACCTCAGCTTTAAAGCTGCTTGTGATTATTATATCATTTGATGATCCATTCTGAAGCCTTCCTGCTATCCTATACAATTTAAGGCCCAATTGAATGTGATCGGTTATATTACTACTCTTAATTGTATTTAAAGCACTCATTACATATGATATTTCATAGTAGTATTCAATGTACTGGTTTCCGATAGCATAGCTGGCTAAAAAGTTGTCTCTAAATTCATAAGCAGCTTTTAGAGAAAGTTGTCTAACTTATTTATTATTCTTAGAACCTATTAACTTTATATATCAATTTTTTGTATTACTTTATAATCAGCCAAAACCTACTTCAAAATAATATTTCTGGCTGCAATAATATACTTTATCAGCCAAAACTTGTATTTTTACCCTAAAATTGGCTGATTATGAAAAAAAATACCGCTATCGTAGGTAGAAAGCAAGAACTTGAAAAGTTGGATAGAATTACTCAAAGCAAAAAATCAGAATTTTTAGCGGTGTATGGTAGACGGCGTGTTGGTAAGACTTTTCTTATTCGAGAATACTTTGAGTATACATTTGATTTTCAAATCTCTGGTTTAGCAAATGCGAATACTCAGCAACAACTTTTCAATTTTGATACTGCTTTAGGAAATCAGTCTACGTTGGTTTTTGAAGACGCTTCCGCCAATTGGTTGATTGCTTTTAATCGTTTAGCTCAGCATTTGGAAAGTAAGACAACCAAGGATAAAATCACTTTATTTTTTGATGAACTCTCCTGGTTCGATACCAAGGCTTCGGATTTTGTAACGGGTTTAGAACATTTCTGGAATAGCTGGGCGACCAATCGCAAAAATGTTTTACTAGTCGTATGTGGTTCTGCCGCATCGTGGATGATTAATATTTTGTTCAATAATAGTGGTGGATTGCATAATCGGATTACCCAAAAAATGAAGATCGAACCGTTCACTTTGCAGGAAACAGAAACCATGCTTTTATCTAAAAACTGTGTGTTGGGGCGGTATCAAATCACCCAATTGTATATGGCTATCGGCGGTATTCCTTATTACCTGGATGCGGTTCAACCTCATTTAAGTGTGCCACAAAATATTCAAGAATTACTTTTTGATAAAGGAGGTCTTTTAAAAAATGAATTCTATAATCTCTATCGTTCACTTTTTAAAAAATATGAGATTTACGAAAAAATTGTAGAAGTATTATCTTCTAAAAACGAAGGACTACAGAGAAGCGAAATCATTAAATTATCAGGTATCCCATCCGGCGGAACACTTACCAAAGTGCTGGCAGATTTGGAAGATAGTGGCTTTATTTGCGCTTATATTTCTTTGGACACCAAGCGTAAAAATACCATATATCGTTTATCTGATTATTATACCTCTTTTTATTTCCGTTTCATTAAAAATGGAAAATATCAGGGACAAAATAGTTGGATTAATTTGATTGATAATCCTACCCAAAGAACCTGGCAAGGCTTTGCTTTTGAGCAAGTTTGCCTAGATCATGTTTGGCAAATTAAAAAAACCTTGGGGATCAGTGGTGTACAATCTAACAACGTGGCCTGGAGAGGAGGCACCGCCCAAAAATCTGCTCAAATTGATTTATTGATTGATAGACGAGATCAGGTTATCAACCTTTGTGAGTGTAAATTTTCCCTGGATACTTTTGCAATCAGTAAAGATTATTCCGAAAAATTACGATCTAAAATAGCCACTTTTAAACAAGTTACAAAAACTAAAAAATCTGTATTCCTAACCATGATTACAACGTACGGAGTAGAAAAAAACAAGTATGCTAACTTACTGGTGCAAAACGAAATAACCCTGGATGATTTTTTTGTTTAACGTCTGGTTAAGAGATTTTAACTAAAAAATAATTACTCATTTTTCTATTCTTACACAAACAAATTTTAAAAAATGACCGCAATAGATTTCATCGGAGACATCCACGGCTATTCCGATAAGCTAGAAGAAATTTTACTAAAGCTGGGATACTCAAATTTTAGAAAAGGATTCAGACATCCTAGTCGAAAAGCATTTTTTGTGGGAGACTATATTGATCGTGGTCCGAATAATCCAAGAGTCGTTGAAATCGTCAGAGCGATGGTGGATGCGGGTGATGCAACTGCGTTATGTGGGAATCATGAGCATAATGCGATTTGCTACAATACAAAAGTCGACGATGGATATTTACGAAAACATACCGCTAAAAACCGTAAACAACATGCCGCCACCCTGGATCAGTTTAAAGGAAATCAGCGCCAATACGAGGAGGCTATTGCCTGGTTTAAGACCTTACCTTTATATTTTGAAACAGATCAATTCAGAGCCGTGCACGCTACCTGGAATTACGAAGCGATTGCTTATTTAAAAAGGGAAACTGAAAATGGGATTCTATCGGGCCACCACTTTCAAGCGTTTCAAGATGAGAATTCAACTTTATTTAAATCCGTCGAAATGACCTGTAAAGGAGAAGAAGCGGAGCTACCGAACAACGAAAGCTTTCTCGATAAGGATGGCAATGAAAGGCATCACATCAGAATAAAATGGTGGTTAGATCCGACCAAATTTAATTTGAAGGAATTGAGTATTTTAGAGGATATTAAAATTTCTAAAAATAAAAAACTGGAAAAGGTAAATCCATTTTATGGCGAAAATGAAGTACCCGTATTTTTTGGACATTATTGGCTCAAAGGTGAACCCAATTTGTATCGAAATAATATTTGTTGTCTGGATTATTCGGTGGCAAAAAAAGGATTTCTTTGCGCGTATAGATTTAATGGTGAATCTAGATTGGAAAACTCGAACTTGGTTTATGTATAAAAAGTGTCCAGATGATATATGGACTTTAAAATTTCAATTCCACCGCCCCTCCCTTATCCAGATCCACGCATTCTCCCAATCTGGATAATGGTTCCCGTCTTCATCCTTTTTATTCGGAACCATCAAAGTCAGGAGGCCGATCACTTTTAGGTAACCCATATTTTCGTCGCACCACTGTTGAGCATCGGATTTGGTGAGCGCTTCGATTTGTGGACCTCCCCAGGTTAGTAGCTCTCCGCTATGCGGACAGAGCGCCTTGATTTCAGTAGCCCAAGTAAAAAGGTGAGGGTTTTTAGAATCCATGGTTTTTGGAATGGCCTCGAATTAGATAAGGGAAAAAAGTGCTCCCGATTTTCACCGGGAGCCGAATGTTAAACAAACAAAAAACAAAAATATAGAACACAGAAAACAACACACAGGCCAGATGATCAACACATCCCGTGAGCATCGATTGCAAATCAGATCCTGACAAGGAATAATCTAGTTCGCTATCTAATCCCCTTAGCTTTCAATCTTAATTTTTCTCATTGAGTGAATCGCTTCTTTTACTCCGGTTCTTGGCAGTGAAATGCGGTTTTCAATTTCGGTTAGTTTCTCAAAGTGTTCTTCTAACCTTTCTACCTCCTCTACGAAAAATTGATCGGTAGCTTCGAGAATTTTCAATTTGGTCGCGGGCTTAACCGGTAAACTTCCATCGTACCATTTAACCAGGGTAGAAATGCTGAGCTTGGCAATGGCAGTTAGATCTTGTCGCTTTAGGCGAACTTTGGTGGTAGGTTTTCTAGCAGTCGTCTTTTTAGTTTTGGGACAGACAATTATACTAGGTTTTATTTTTTATACAAACAAAAACTATTTATTGTTTTATTTGCTTTGTATGACGATTTCTTTCCTGAATTTTGATTGAAAGAAGAGTAGTATGGTGTAATTGGGCGCAGCTATATTTGATGGTTTTTTGAAGGTTGTGCAAGATGGCCTGAGATTGGTGAATGGTTTTTGATATACTGTCTGACTGATGTAGGATGTGAATGCTAAAAAGAATAATCTGATGATGTTTTGGTAGTCATCGTGTTTTTTATATCTTTATTTTACTTACCTTGAAGAAACTTAACAGGTAGACGATACGAGATTCGTTGGGTGTTTGTTTTATGCGCTACTTTTGGTCTTCGATAAGTGTTACAAATTAATAGGAGTTAGGCATAAAGCTAATATAAGAGAGACTGATGTCTTGACTATAAGAAATAAAAAATGAGATTATCTTTAATAATAATGGTGTTGTTGGCAATTCAAATGTCTTGTCAATCAAATCACAAATATGAACAGAAAGTGGAAATAGAAAAGATTATATGTTCTGAAATAGGAATTGAAAGGCTTAAAGAAATTATGGCTAAATACGATATTCCAGATACGACAACTGAAAAAGAATGGTCAAATAAAGAGGACTACGAAAAACTCTTTTTGCATAACCTGATCTATCCGTATGGCGTTGCGAGGAAAAACTATTTCCACTGGATCTCGAAAGAAGAAACCATCGATGTGAGCATTGAAGGTTTTAAGAAAGGATTATATAAATATCTTGAGGAAGAAAGAGATTTTAGGGTTGGAGAATATGTTGTTTGGTGGAGTATGAAATATTGTATAAAAGATTTATCTGAAAAATTATGGGCAATAAGTAATCCTTTAAAGAACAGAAGTATGCCCAATAATGAATTGGAAAAATTAATTGATGAATACAAAGAGGGTCATTTAATGCCAACAAAAATATTGAAAAACCACTACCAGTTTTTATTTGAAATAATCGATTCAAAATATTCAGATTTATCAATGCCTACCACAGAAACTGACAAACTACAAGTAATTTCCAATGTCCTAAATGGTGATTTCTCAATGGATGATTTTATGAAAGATCAATATGAAAACTACCTAAATAAATATGACTTCGAAGACAAAGTACTTCTTGAATATTGTTTGATGTATGAACGTAGAATAAAAGAAGCTAGCCAATAACAGATTGAAATGAAACGAACAACAATATTTTTATTTTTCTGGTTATGCCTCCAAACACTCCTTCCAGCGCAAGCCCAATTGCTTCGCATAGAAGAAGCGGGTAAATACGGTTATATAAATATGAATGGAGAGATCCTAATTACTCCCAAATATGCGAGCGCTTTCGAATTTTCGGAAGGATTGGCAGCCGTTCGACTGACCGATAAATTTGGATTTATCGATAGTACCGGCAATTGGAAAATCTCGCCTATTTACGATTATGCCAAGCCTTTTAAGAATGGTCAGGCTTCGGTATGGTTAGGAAGCAAAGAGCTGTTAATTTCTCCGAATGGAATAACCTCTTCTCTCCCAAAAAAAAGCTGGAATGAAGCCGCAGAAGGTTGTTCAATATTAAAATCAAGTGACGGAAAAATCGGGGTAACCAATCAGCAAGGAGACATTATTCTGGATACGATCTATTATCAGGTTAAATGGCGAAAAGATGGTTATTACAATATATCTAAAAAGAAAATTATTGACGGAGAGCACCTGGTTGAAAGTGGAATAGCGGATCGCCTTGGTAAAATAATAATTCCTGTTGGAAAATATACATCGATCACAGCAATTGAATCGGGATGGTTTCTTGTATCCCCCAAAGATAATAGTCTAGGCGAAAAACCAAGGGACCCTAACAGAAAAAAGGCTTACGGAATACTAAAACTGGAGGATTGCGTTTTCCGCCCCATTACAGATCCTCGATTTGAATATATAGAAGGAAAAATTAGTGATGGCTGTATACGTGCCATTTTTAGCGATGCGGACCAAAACAATCTGAGGTACCGTGGGTTTATCGATACTACTGGACAAGTTATTTTAGCGGACACCAATTACAGTTATGCTTATCCTTTTCTTAACGGCTATGCTTTCGTTAGTAAAAGACAGGATAAAAGTCGCGTTAAAAAAAAGTTCCTGATAAATAAAAAAGGAGAGATACTCAATAAAATCAATATCACAGGAATTCAATTCAAGCCATATGTAAAGTCAGGAAATCATAACGTCGCAGTTAAGGATTACTTTATCAATGAATGGGTTATTGTAACTACTGAAAATGGAATTGGTAGAATAAACAGAAAAGGGGAGGTCCAGATAATAAAAGAATTAGCAGGAATGTATTCCAGTTCCTTGGTAGACCAGCGTTACTTACATGTCCTTCCCAACAGGGACCAACCCAAACCTCATTACAGAGGCGTGTACGATGTTATTTCCGGGAAACTACTACCGATTCGTTATAAAATGATTTATCAAACATTATACGGAAATAAGTTGTTTTTCGTGATAGATCATGACCAACGGGGTGCCTACGTTGATACTTCTGGAAATATCATCTGGCAACAAAAAAAGACGCTTGATCGCTATCCCTATGATGTTAGTAGTATGTTTGGTTTAACTGTAGAAAATCAAAAGACCCATAAACTGGGTTGGTTTTATCGGTTTTGGTTTCGTAAGCCAAAAATCTCTTTTAGTTTTCTAAATTTTGCCTTCACCGAAAACGGTAGGAAATACAAAGGCCACAATCTATATCTAATGAATCCATCCAGAGATACCATGGTGTTTGATGCCCAGCTGTCTGGCCGTCTCCCATTTAAGCTACAAGCGAAAGACGCTAACGGTGAATGGCAGACCATCAATTATTGTAAAGGATGTGATGTCGTATTTTTGAATGGAAAAAAATACTTGCTTCCTGGCGACTTTTGGGGTTACCGAATTCCTCAATTCAAGGGCCACGTCAAAACCGAATTTCGGATCGTCGTCTCGTACACCAAAAAGGGAGAACCGGATGTTCCTTTGGAGATGATTAAAACGTTTCAAGGAGGGATTAATCCTGCTCAGTTTTGGCGGACTGACTTTTTCTAGAAACGAGTGAATAGGGGGATAGTGCTCGCTTCAAAGAACAGACAAGTACACCAACACAGGTCATCGGCTATCTGATTAATCATATTTTCCTCCTGCTCTTATCTACGCTGCCCGCTAACACAAGACAACTTTCCTTGGCTACAACCAAAAGCCGACCGCCTTTTAGACCGCTTGTTTAGACCTCCTGGTCTAGATACAAAAACCTAGCACAGCAACACAACCCGTCAGCGTCCATCCCTTAAATCTACACAAAAAATAAACCCTTAACGCACCAAAAAATTCCCGCTTGTTTAGACCTCCTGGTCTAGATACAAAAACCTAGCACAGCAACACAACCCGTCAGCGTCCATCTCTTAAATCTACACAAAAAATAAACCCTTAACGCACCAAAAAATTCCCTACCTTTACCGCTTGTTTAGACCCTGGTCTAGATACAAAAATGCCAACACCCTCCGCGGCAAAATGGACGCCGATGACTTCCGCGACTATATCCTCGGTTTTATTTTCTACAAATACCTGAGTAGAAAAATGAAGCTCTACGCCAATACCGTCCTACAACCCGACAACCTAACCTTCTTAGAAAATGTCCAGGGTATAATACAGTTCTCGACAATTAAAAAAAGAAAAAATACAACATGATGAATGTAGAAAAATCTATCAAACTTAAAAAAGAACTTGATTCTCTACGTCCCTTGAAAAAAGAGGATGAATTGAGAATAATGCAGAAGTTTAGGTTAGATTGGAATTATCACTCAAATAATTTAGAAGGAAATACTCTTACCTATGGTGAAACGAAAGCATTAATTCTATTTGGAATCACGGCTCAAGGAAAACCTTTAAAAGACCACTTTGAAGTTACAGGTCACGATGAAGCTATTAAGTGGGTAATAGAAATAGTGAAACAAGAAAGACCGTTAACAGAAAACTTTATTAGAGAACTACACAAATTAATCTTAAAAGAATCATATGAAGTTGATGCTATTACTCCAGAAGGGCAACCAACTAAAAAAAGAGTAAATGTTGGAATCTATAAGTCGACCCCTAATCATGTTAAAACGAAAACAGGTGAAATATTTAGATTTGCTACACCTGAAGAAACACCAGCCATGATGAATGATTTGGTTAATTGGTATAGAGTTAAAATTGAGAAAATAGATATAAATCCGATTTTGCTTGCGGCAGAGTTTCACTATAAATATATTCGAATTCACCCGTTTGATGACGGAAATGGCCGAACAGCAAGGATTCTAATGAACTTTATACTGATGCAGTTTGGTTATCCTCCAGTAATAATAAAGACCAATGATAAAGAAAATTATTTTGCTGCACTTCGACAAGCAGATGCTGGCTTAATAGAACCTTTTATTGAATACATTTCTAAAAATTTAAACAACTCTTTAGAAATTATGATTAAAGGTGCTGAAGGAGAAAATATTGAAGAACCTGACGATTTAGACAAAGAAATTGCATTACTGGAACAAAGATTAAAAACGGTTGGTCAACCAATAGGAATTTCTAAAAATAAAGAAGCCATTTTAGAACTTTATGATAATTCAATTTCTCAATTGGTAAGAAAATTTATTAACAAAGGAGAAAGGTTTGAAAAATTTTATGTCAATAATAATTTTCGTCTTTTTGTCAATAATTCGGCAAATCACAAATTTAAAGAGGATGCAATTGTAAATAGTCGAAATAAAATAAAAGATAATATTGATTCAATTATAATGCAATTTCAGTATCAAGCATTTAATCAAATGGGTTTTCAGGAATTTAATCATAGTTCTCAAATAACGTGCTCTTTTAACTACACCAGATACAGTATTACAAATACGGCTGGTGTATCTTTTGAAAAACTATATGGAGAACAATTGGATGAAAGCGAAATACTGAAATTAATAAATACTGAAATAAAGAAGCATAAGCAGTTAATAGAAAAAAAGATCGAACAGATAAAAAAGAAGAAATAAAAACTGTCAAGAAAATTGCATTCACCGTCCATGCCTAGTGCATCCGGCATTAAATAACTGGGCATATTGATCAACGTAGGAACAAGGCATTGCCTTGTTCCTACGTTGATCTGTCAACTTA
>ENA-ORXR01005383-ORXR01005383.1-marine-metagenome-genome-assembly--contig:-NODE-5383-length-10184-cov-22.836747_pt1 | contig 10184 bp, 11 predicted proteins | sample MGYA00237866_ERZ511479 | MGnify/ENA metagenome assembly ERZ511479
CCGCCTGCGCTAGCGTTTAATTGTCCGTGTAGGAAGGGGCATTTGCCTTCTCCGTTAGGACTTTTCATGTTATCCATGTATTATTTTATTATTTTATTATTTTAAATGAATTAATTTTGAATTTTGAATGGGTGAATAATTTTAATTTGGCGTATGAGTCGTCGGACGATTCGATTTAGTTTAGCAGGAGTGGGTATTGAACTGTTGGGAGCATTTGAGGAGATGCAATCGTCAGACGACAAGGGGCAAATTGAGGCACAAAATATGAATTTTTTTTATAAATAAAAATACTCGTTTCTTATCTGTTTATAATTTTTACTTATGAAAACACATTTTCAATACAAAATAATGATAATTTTGAGAGAAATAAAAATGAAGGTGGTGGGAAAGACTTGGGGACGACAGTTTTTTTTGGGGTTGGAGGGGCATTCTTTACAGCTTTTCTATTGTTTTTAAAAATTCTTTTTTGTCGGTTGATTCCATAGTGAATTCAATATTGTTATTTTTCTTTTTAGGTTGGTACTCCATTATTTTATACTGGAAATCGCCTGAATAACTGTAAGCTACAATATTTACTTTTTCTCCTAAAGGAAAATCAATTTTGTCTTTTTCTCTTGGATGCCATAGACTATATTTTTTACTATCTACTTTATCTTTTACAAATGGGATTACAATATTTCTTTCTTGAAATGCTAAAGCAATTGAGATGTTTTTGTATTCTTTATCTAAGTTTAAAATTATTGGTTCAATCTTCGAATTGACAAATGCTAAATAATCAACATTAACCCATTGGCTTTCACTTAACTCTAACAGATATTTATAATCGCTATCAAATTTGAAATTAAATTCGCCTCTCTCCAAAATCTCACATTCTGACAAATAATCAATTTCATTTTTGGCAATTCCTTGTAATTCGCTTTCATTGGCGATGTATTCGTAGATATTTTCTATTTCATTGTCTGAAAGCATCGGGAAATTTTGCATAATCGAAGCATCCCAATTTAGTACGCACCTTGCAATACTGTCTCCCGTAGCAGCCAATCTCTGCGAGTTTTTTGTAAATTCAATCAGCCAATCCTTTTCTCTGAATAAATGGACATTGCCGAGTGCGGGTCCGGTCATATGTGCCCTTAAACTACTATTATGACAGGCACTGCAATTGTCCTTAAATAATTTCTTTCCTTCGGTCAAATTGTCCACATTATTGAGCTGAACTTTATCTTCGGTTGCTGACCAGACCAAAAGATTGTCTTGCATCTCGGCTGAGTAACGAATCATCTTGGAATTTGCCGTTTCGGTTGGGATTTCTAATTGGATGGGATGTTCAAAGGTTTTGGAGTTATTCGTCGCATCTATAAGTTGAAACATTCCGCCGCTTTCCAATAATTGCCCTTTATCATCGACGGTGTATAATTGGTTCAGAATCATATCCGATTTGTCTATTATTTCAACAAATTTCAATGTTACGACCTCATTTTTCGAACACTCGAATGTGTTTGATTTGATGTTGATTTTTACGCCTTTCTTACTAATCAAAGTCGTATCTCTATCGCAGATGACTTCAAATTTTTGGTACTGACTTTCCTCAATCACGAGAGCGTCTTTGTCGGTTTGGCAAGCGGCGAACGTAAGTAGGAGAATTAAGAGGATATTGTTTTTCATTGTCTTTTGATTATGAACGGTTAAGTATTCATTCAAGTGTCAAACAAAAAATAAAAGGTCTTGTTCAATATCGTGCGAAGACGTAACAAATTCTGCGTTGGGGTACGATATGACGGTTGATTTTTGTTTCTTTATTTTCATTCCCAAGGTCCCGCCTCTGTCACATGAATAAAGGACGTTCCATCAAAGCGATAGAGTCCGCCACCGCCGCCTACCCAAAATCTTCCTTGTCTATCTTCATAAATAGTTTGTACTGCCCGAACTCCGAGACCTTGCTTTTCAGCATAGTTTGAAAAGCCTGACCCATCATAGCGATACACCCCAAAACCTTCCGAACTCAACCAGATATTGCCCGCCTTATCTTCATATATAACACAAACTTCATTATTACGAATACTATCTTTATCGGTATAATTTTTAAAGGTTTTCCCATCATAGAAACTCACTCCGCCGTACCTTGTTCCAAACCAAATATTACCGTTTTTATCCTCCAAAATATCGTCAACACTATCATCTGCCAAGCCATCCTCTTTGGTAAATTGGACAAACGATTGACCGTCATATTTAAACGCACCATTGCCATTTGTTCCAAACCAAATATTGCCCGCCTTATCTGATGTGATAGACCAGATAGTTATGTTGGTAAAATATCCGTCGGAAGCCTTTTTGGTGTAGGGCAATTCAAATACCTCAAATTGCTGCCCGTCAAAACGCTTCACGCCTTTTGTCGTACCCGCCCAAACGATGCCGGTTTTATCTACATAAATACTCCGCACATTAGTACCCGCGAAATCTCCGGGTATTTTATAATTTGTAAATTTCTTTTCCCCGTTTTTTGTTGTTGACCAATCATATTTTACAATCCCTAAATTGGTCGAAAACCATAGGTTGCCTTCCTTGTCTTCTACTATATCCGTTATTTGTTGCCCCTCAAATCCCTCTTTTATCGAGTAATAAGAAAGGCTATCTCCATCGAAATGAGCGATACCGTAACCATTCGTTCCAAACCATAAATTTCCTTTTTTATCCTGAATAATATTTCTAATGTACTCGGCTATTTGATGAGCTGAGGTGGTCATTATTTTTGATTCAACACCTTTGTTTTTTGAAATTGTTGGTTGTATCTGATTTTTACACGAAATAAAAATACAAACTGAAAATAGTAAGAAATAAAAATATTTATTTTTTTTCATTTTGTTAAAATTCGTTGATTACCACTCCAATTCCTGATTTGTTTCTGCATCCCAATATATTCCATGTTTAAAATCACTCTGAATGAAATCCATCATTTTTGCTGCGGATTCTTCGGGGGTTGATGTTGCATGTTCTATGTTGTCGGGTGCTATCGTGGTTTTTACCCAACCGGGATGAATGGACGCTATTTTGTAAATGCCCTTGTATCTGTTTGTCAAAATTTTGGTGTACATATTCAAGGCACTTTTCGACATTCGATAGGCAGTAGCACCGGAGCGTTTGCAATTGCTGAGAGATCCCATTTTTGATGAAACATTAATCAACATGCCGCCTTTTTTCACCAATTCAATAACGGATTCAGTGAGCATGACCGTTCCTTTTACATTTACATTGAAGGTCGCGTCAAATGAAATTTCATCAGGAAGCGGACTCCTCAAGTCGGGTCCCACTCCGGCATTATTTACCAATAAGTCGATTGGTTTGTCCAATGCTTTTAGCGAATTAGTAAAATCTTTGATGCTTTCCCGATTTGTCACATCCAATTGCATGGGATAGAATTGTTCATGTTCGATGGGTATAACACCACTTCGGCTCGTTCCAATGACTTCAAAATCATGTTCCAAAAGTGTTTTTGATAACGCCCAACCGATTCCTTTTGATGCGCCTGTTACGATAGCTGTTTTTTTCATTTTAATTTATTTGATGGACAACATTGGGCTTGATATGCACACCTTCATTCTGTTCAATTTGAAATTCTTTTCCGTCGATAATGAAGCTTGCCTGTCCTTTCAAAATATAAAAAAAATTGTTGACTTTTGGAGTGTTTATGTTTGATTTCTTGTGTGCCGGGCGGCATCAATTCTTGAATGACGCTTGATGCGCTGGTGTTCACCGAGTGCCAGCCTTTGCATTTTTCTCCCCAGGCGTATGCTTCGTTATTTGCTTTTGTAATTTTCATTTACTCAAATTTAGTCTATTTTTTCATATTTATTGATTGATAGTAAGGGCAAACGCACCAAATTATTTTGCAATAAGTGATAATTCAAACAATTATTTCGATTTTATTTACGTGAAAACGATTAAACGAAATAATATTTGAATTTAAAAATAATATATTCGATAAATAATATGTTTTCATTGCCATTATTTGCGATAACGGCATTTTTAAAGAACATTTTGCTTGTTATTGGATCCAAATGTTAAATTTTGATGCGTTTGCCCTTATTGATAGTATAATTTGTGGTAATATCGCAAATGAATTCACTACGACTTATTCTCTCCGACCGCAGATATTTTGCGCCCGCTTGGGTATTCGCTTCGCTGAATATCATGATAGGGACTTGGGTGCTGTATCTTCCGCATATCAAAATGAAGTTTGGAATAAATGACGCAGAAGTAGGTATAGCGTTATTTTGTGTGGCTTTGGGTTTGTTGATTTCGATTCCCTTTGTGCCGTTTGTCAATCAGAAAATCGGGGTTGGGCGTTCTACCCAAATCGGCGTAATAATATTTGCTTTAGCCTATAATTTGCCGGTGGTTGCTCCCACCTACTGGACCTTATGTGCGGGACTTTTCACGGCTGGTTTTTTTTCCGGCTTTACGGATGTATCCATGAATGCGCTGGTTTCGACGATTGAAAGCACGGAGAAAAAACATTTTATGTCGGCGGCTCACGGTTTCTTCAGTTTGGGCGGTTTTATTGGTGCCGGATTGGGGAGCGTAGCCATCGGTTTGTTTTCAAATCCTTCGGGTCATATGTTTGCAGTTTGCTGTTTTATTATTTTGACCAATCTTGCCTTATCAAAATATTATTCAAACATAAAAGAAAAGGCGACTTCTAAAAGTGAACAAAAAAATATATTAAAAAATATTCGCCCCTTGTTCGGACTGTCTTTCGTGGCTTTTATCATCATGATGAATGAAGGTGCAGTTGAGCATTGGAGCAATTTATTTTTGTTTGATATGGTGAAGGTGTCAGAAAGTAAGGCGGGCTTGGGCTTCATCGCTTTTTCACTTTGTATGACCATCGGCAGATTTTTGGGCGATGGCATTAGTCAGAAAATCGGGTCGATAAAAATCATCGCTTATGGTTGTGTGATTGCCTTTGCAGCTTATTTTCTCGTCATCACCTCCAATTTATTTTTGGCTATCTTGGGTTTCGGAATATTGGGGCTTGGGCTTTCTGTGATTATCCCGGAGTTATTCAGATTAGCCGGACAGATGAAAGGTGTACCCGCCTCTGTTGGTATTTCGATTGTGTCCGGGATTGGATTTTCCGGCTTTCTTTTAGGTCCTTTGCTGTTGGGCTTAATCTCTAATCAGACGAGTTTAACTTGGAGTTTTGCTTTTTTGTCGGTTTCGGTAGTACTGGCTTTGGGGGTGACATTTTTTCATTCAAAAAGAAACAATAAGCATACTATAAAATAAGTTTCTTTAGAGTTAGAATTTGGACAGAGAAAATTAGGGAATTGAAAATCAAACAAATATAAACGAAATATATTAATCTCGCGCAATACAAATTTACATTTTACGTTTCAAAAAAATACATTATGGCAGTACACAACGAACATCAAACACAACTCTCCGACAAAGCCAAATCATCCCACCTATACAGCGACGACCTAAGCCCAACACCTATGGAAGAACGCAACTGGGGCGTGTGGGATTTAGCGGCTATTTGGGTCGGTATGGCGGTTTGTATTCCGACCTATTTGTTGGCTTCCTATATGATAAAAGATGGTTTTTCGTGGTTGGAAGCTATCTTTATTATTGCTTTGGGAAATATTATCGTCACGATACCGATGGTGCTGAACGGACACGCGGGCGTCAAGTACGGTGTTCCTTTTCCGGTAATCGGGCGGTCATCTTTCGGAATTAATGGGATTCATATACCGAGTGTGTTGCGGGGACTGGTGGCTTGCGGTTGGTTTGGGATACAATGTTGGATTGGTGGTTTGGCGGTCTATTCTATTGGCACTACCTTGATGGGAATTGAACCCGATACCGCCTTGACTTTTGGTAAATTTATTGGTTTTGCGATTTTCTGGTTGCTCAATGTCTATTTTATTTGGAATGGCATGGAGAGTATTCGTTGGATTGAAAAAGGAACGGCACCGATTCTTTTAATCATGGGAATTTTACTGATTATTTGGGGCGCGACCAATGTGGGTAGTTTTTCAAAAGTACTGGACAATAGCAACCAATACGCCGTACCTACTGCCGTAATGAGCGACAAAGGCATTGCCATCAACACCATCACAGATAAAGACGGCAACAAAAAAGCACAAGAATATCGCCTCATCACGAATGGCAAAGAAGGCAATTGGCAAAAAATACCCGCTAATCAAATCATACCTTTCACATCTAATGCAAATGCAGAACTACCTGCGATTCAATTCAAAGCACAAGACGCCGTTTCCAGCCAAGTGGCGGTACAAGCTGCCAAAACCGAAACCGAACAACAAGGCAGTCGCTTCTGGAAATATCTGATGTGGCTCACCGCAATGGTCGGTTTCTGGGCAACAATGGCGATAAGTATTGCCGATATTACCCGACACAGCAAAACACAAAAAGAACAGGTCGCAGGACAATTTATCGGCTTGCCAACGACCATGATTTTGTATTCTTTCGTAGGGATATTTGTCACTTGTGCGGCGGCAACTATATTTAATGATGTACTGGTCTTGGAAGATTCGCCGTGGGATCCGGTTACTTTGATAGGTAAATTGGACAATCCGTGGGTCATTGTATTGGCGCAAATTTTTATGATTATCGCCACACTAAGCACCAATATCGCTGCGAACGTCATCGCACCTGCCAATGCGTTTTCCAATATCAGTCCGAAAAATATTTCTTTTCAAAAAGGAGGAATCATTGCAGCGATTTTGGGGATTGTTACCTGTCCGTGGTGGACAATGAATTTTATATCCGGGCTGTTGCTTTTTGTGAGTAGCTTTCTCGGACCTATTTTGGCTGTCTTGATTGGTGATTACTTTTTTGTGAGAAAAAAAGAAATTTCTACAGAAGATTTGTTTTTGACGGACGGAAAATACACCTACCAAAACGGCTATAATATCAAAGCCTTTATCGCCTTGATAGCTGGTGTGTTTACCGCTTTAATAGGGCTGCTTGTTCCTTCTTTGGAAGTGCTTTATAACAGTTCGTGGTTCAGTAGTTTTGCAGTGTCTTTGGTGGTGTATTACTTGCTTTCTTATAGAGATAAATAATGCGACAATGCTTAAATGCTGTAATGTGACAATGTTTCTATATGATACAACATTGTCGCATTTGGACATTGTATTATTAAAAACATTTACTCATTTATTCATCTACACATTTACTCATTCTCTTTAATTTTTCTACCTTGTAATTTATTTATTCAAAAAGCCGAAACCATTTATTCGCTGCGCGAATAAAACATACACACACAACATTACACCAACATACTGATAGACAAACAACTATGTCAAAAATACGAGCCGCTATCACGGGCGTACACGCATGGGCACCTGAATACAGACTGACAAATGCCGAACTCGAAACAATGGTTGATACCAACGATGAGTGGATAGTTTCGCGCACAGGTATCAAAGAACGTCGCATCTTAAAAGGCGAAGGTTTGGGAACTTCCGATATAGGCGTAGAGGCAGTCAAAGGCTTATTGGAAAAAACAGGAACGGACGCAAAAGAGATAGATTTCTTATTGTGTGCGACCACCACTCCCGATATGCTCTTTCCGGCAACTTCCAATATTATTTGTGACAAAATCGGCGCGACCAATGCTTTCGGTTTCGACCTCAATGCAGCTTGTTCAGGCTTCATTTATGCCTTGACCACAGCGATGAAATTTATAGAATCGGGTACGCACAAAAAGGTAGTGGTCGTAGGGGCGGATAAGATGTCTTCGATTGTTGATTACGAAGATAGGTCAACTTGTATCATCTTTGGTGATGGAGGCGGGGCGGTACTTCTCGAACCTGCAAAAGATGAAGATGGCATACACGATTCGGAATTATATAGCGATGGATCGGGGCGTGTATATTTGCATCAAAAAGCGGGCGGTTCGGTGCGTCCGGCTACGATGGAGACCGTGGCAGCGAGAGAACATTATGTGTTTCAGGATGGTCGTCCGGTATTCAAGGCGGCGGTAAAGGGCATGTCCACAGCGATAAAGCATGTGATTCAGAGAAATGGTTTTACTATTGAAGCACTCGACTGGCTGGTGCCACATCAAGCTAATAGGCGAATTCTGGATGCCGTCAGAAATATGACTGACATCAAGCCGGAAAAAGTAGTTATTAATATCGAAAAATACGGAAATACGACAAGTGGTACCATTCCGCTTTGCCTGTGGGAATGGGAAGATAAATTTAAAAAAGGAGATAAAATCGTACTCACTGCATTCGGTGGCGGCTTTACTTGGGGAGCAGTTTATCTCACTTGGGCGTACTAATTCAAGATTTTAACACATAAAATTTTATAGTTTTTGAGTTCTAATTAAAAAACATTCAATTTACTGATAGTCAGCTTATTATTAGTTATTAAAAATTAACAAGCTCATAATGGTTATGTTATAGAATTGTTACTAATCAAGTCCGGTAACTTGCTTAGAATATTTAAATGTTGTAATTTGGGCGATGTAAGCCTCAATAGATACTATATCATCTCGACTTACCAACACAAACTGTTTTACAATAATTCCATCATTTTACTATGTGATAATTTGCTTTTTTTTTAAAGCGATTTATCTGACTTTTTATGTCATTTCAAAACTTTCATAATAAAAAGTTAAAAAAACCTTAACGTCGTTAAAGTGTTTTCTTATATTTGAATTTATAAAAAAAAACCAAAAGTTGCTTTCAAAACAGTGATTACAAAATTTTAATATTTTATTTTTTAACCAAAAATCAATTTATAAGCGTATGAAACATTTCTTTTTGGTTTTTGCGATGTTGCTTTTGGGCTTTACGACAGTCATGGCACAGCGCACTATTACTGGAACAGTCACGGATGAAAACGGCGACCCTCTGCCGTTTGCTAATGTCTATGTAGATGGCACTACTGAAGGTACCACTACGGATGTTAATGGTAACTACACACTCGAAGTATCGGGAGATGTAACAACTATCGTAGTAGCCTACACAGGATACGGCGAAAGAAAATTGGAAATCGGTGACTCCGGAACTCTGGACTTTTCAATGAGAGAAGGCATTGACATTACAGAAATCGTTGTTGTCGGGTACGGCGAAGTAGAGCGGAGGAAACTCATATCTTCTGTCTCCAATGTCAGTGCAGAAAAACTGGAAAACATTCCGCTTACTGACATCAACCAAATGCTTCAGGGCAATGCTGCCGGGGTATTCACCTCAGCCAACTCCGGTCAACCCGGCGCACAGCAACAGGTACGTATTCGCGGTACAGGCTCTATCACTGCCGGTAGAAATCCTTTGTATGTTATTGATGGTATCATTATAGAACAAGGCGATTTTTCACAATTGGCTTCTTCCGACAATGCGCCCGATGTACTATCACAACTCAATCCGAATGACATCGAAAGCCTTACTGTCCTCAAAGATGCCTCTGCCACGGCACTCTACGGCGCAAGAGGTTCTAACGGCGTAGTAGTGATTACCACTAAAAAAGGTAAATCGGGTGATACACAGGTCACACTCAAAACGCAATACGGACAAACACAGGCTTCATTTGGCAATTTCAAACTAATGAGTGCCCAACAACAGTGGGACTACGAAAGAGACATCCTGACCAATAGTGGAGCAGACCAAGCTACATTAGATGATGTTAGACCCGCATCTCTGTTGGATGAAACCACCGACTGGATAGACGAGGCATTTCAAGGCGGACAAACTTACAATGTAGAATTACAAGCATCGGGCGGTAGCGAAAAAACGCAGTTTTTTGTATCCGGTGGATACTTCGAGCAAGAGGGTATCCTCTACTTGTCGGACTTTAACCGCCTTTCATTGAGAAGCAATATCAATCACAAAGCCAATGATAGATTGAGTTTTGGAGTCAACCTAAATGGTTCGTACTCACAGCAAAACAATTCTGTCAACGGTAGCCGCTTCCAATCCCCTCTTGCACAGGCATATACGACTACGCCGATGCAAAGCCCTTATCAGGCGGACGGAACACTTTTTACGGGCTTGGAAGATGACTGGGGAGCTGCCGTTATTGGCGACAACTTCCTATATTCACTACCTCTAAATACATCCGATATCAACACATTCCGACTCATTTCTAAGGTCTCAGGTGAATACAAAATATTACAAAATCTGAAATTTTCGCAGGCAGTCAATATTGATTTGGTA
>ENA-ORXR01005385-ORXR01005385.1-marine-metagenome-genome-assembly--contig:-NODE-5385-length-10182-cov-6.596635_pt1 | contig 10182 bp, 7 predicted proteins | sample MGYA00237866_ERZ511479 | MGnify/ENA metagenome assembly ERZ511479
CTAAATCGCCATCCGAAAATTGTCTCAAATCGACATCTTCAAACCCAAGTTCTCCTTCATAAAGGTCAGCCTTTGGAACTAAGTCAAAAACGGCGTCAGCATATTTTTCTCGTAGAGCTTTATTTGCGGCTCTAAAAGCAGGCGTGGTTTTTAATCCCCTTGGTAGCATCTGTGTTGGCACAAGCCGCGCCGCGTCGATGGCGTAAACTGGCGCATCAGTCTTTGAAGCAAAACTCTGAGTTTGCCACCTCGCCACAAAGGTCGGATGATCCTCCGCAAACACGGCTCTGGCGTGTTGGGCCAGTCGGTAAACCAAGCCCTTCTCAATATTATCTGGTGTCTGGAGATAGCTCACGCAACGCAGACGGCGCGCATCGCACCCAATCTGCAGGTCGCGGCTACCGCCTAGCAAAAAATAATGCAATCGGTCGGACGCATGAGGGTAGTCCTGCCGCATTCCATGATACACGACGACCGGGAGGTTGTTTGCGTTAGCATAAGAAATAGCTGCATCAATAACGGGGTTATCATAAGCCCTGAGCGATTGTTGCAACCAACACAGCACATATTTAGCCGATTTATTGGCTGCATTGTCATTGAGAGCGCGGCACCGATCTATCAGGTCATTATTGTCGAAGTGCGGTGTTTCATATTCGAATAAATCACTCATAGCGTTGTGGCCTGCGCGAGACGCGCCTTCCGGTCTTTCGCCCATTGTCTGCGCTGCCGACTTGTCGGCCGGCGGCTACCGTGCTTATCGGCTATAGCTTTCGCGATATTACGATGCCCCGGTTCGCGCCGAAGCGCGTATATGGCTGTTTTGGCGTCTCTTGCAGCTTGCATGTAGTCAATAATCCGCTCGGGATATAGGCTGGGAATAACATCTTCCGCCTCGGCCCATTTCCAGGGTTCTTGCAAGTATTTATCAGGTACCTCCTCAAGCTCAGGCACCCATTTGCGGGTGAAAACTCCCTCGGGATCTTGATCATATCCCTGTTTGACGGGGTTGTAGATACGCACAGTATTAATCCCGGTCGTGCCGGATTGCATCTGCACTTGCGGCCAATGAATACCCGGTTCGTAGTCTGTGAATTTTTGGGCGTATAAGAGCCCGGGTTCTCTCCAGTGCAGCCATAAGTGATAGCTGGAGACAGCCATGAGCATAGCGCGCATCCTAAAGTTAATCCACCCCGTCGCGTTTAGCGAGCGCATGCAGGCATCGACAAATGGTAGACCCGTTCGGCCCTCGCTCCAGGCGAGAAGCCTCTCTCGGGCGTCCATATCATTTTCCGAATTATCTCTGAGGTCATCGTAAAATGGATGTATATTCTCAATCTCTTGTCGCGGTTCATCTTCTAACTTTTGGGTAAAATGACAATGCCAGTGAAGCCGCCCATTATAAGATGACATTGACCCTCTCCAGGTGCCTGTCTCTTCTCCTAACTTCGCGAGGTCTTTGAGTTCTTTTTGCCTCGCCCAAAGCGCCTGAGCTGCTTCTCGCATTGATATTGTGCCTGTAGAGAGAAATGTTGATAGCCGTGAACATTGCCACTCAGCAGAAAGCGGGCTGCTCATACCTTTGCGGTAATTTTCGCCGCGCTCATTTAAAAAGCTTTCCAGCGTAAGCAAGCCTGCCTTGCGGCCACCTTTCTGGCGGCCGGGGCAGGCGTCGGACATACCCAGTTCAACTTGGCTTGGAATATCATCACTCTTAAGTCCCGACACTGTTTTCAAAACCTTTGGCGTGCTGATGATGGGCTTCGTCATGAAAGCGTCCCAAGCTTTAGACCATTTGTCCCGATTAGTCGGGCCGCGCTGGACACCGAATTGAGGGTATTCCGTCCAATCGCAAGCCTCATCAGCAACCATACGCGTAACGGCCTTATCTCTTTCATATGTCCAGAGATTACCGGTCTCTTCATGCGATACCAGACTTGTGATGTTGTGCTTTTTGATCAGAGCTTTGAGAATTTGCGGAGCATTACCGGTCTGAACAATAAGGTCAGTTCCCAGAGAATTTAAATCGGCCCGTAGGCTCTCAAGACATTCTTTTATGAAAAGCCATTGCCGTCCTGAGGTATCGGGAAGCTTCCAATATTCCGGCTCGACGATATAGAGAGGGATAACATCGCCACATTTTGCAGCGTCGAACAGGGGGGCATGGTCAGTCACTCTCAAGTCTCGCTTGAACCATACGATCGATTTTTGTGAACCCTCTTTCCCCATAAGCTATGCGTAGCCGCTTTTAGACCACCAATTACGGTAGGTAGAATTTTTTACCAATTTGCGGTTCTGATCAGGCGCGCCGTCATTCCACCAAACTTGGCCGCGTTCCCCCAGGCCTATTTTAGCCGAATGTACTTGAGACCGCGTGTAGCGTAGGCGGTGCGGGTTATCTCGAAATTTGTTTATATTTCGCCGTGCGTCCATGAGCGAGGATACGAGCAATTTTCTTGCGGTTTCAGGGAGGTTTGGATTGGTTTTACGCCAGAGCCGACCTTTTACAACAAAGTACCGTCCATCGGGCGTATCGGGATATTTCTTTTTCTCAGGCTGCACATAGAATATACGTTTTCTGCTTAAGTTAGTTCCTGCGTCAATAACTCCTAATTTGTATATTACATAATTGCCCACGGCTCGCGAGTGTCAATGACCTGTACCTCATCGCCTACGTTTAGCTTCCCGCAACCCCGCGCAATAGCTGCCCATGCAAATAAAACACCTTTCACGCGCTTGTCGCCAGACCTTCGGGACTTGATGAGGGCCTCCATCGTCCGATCCTGCGACTGCTGTCCTGTATTAGGGTCCAGTGTTACTATTTTGCAGCGGTTGATAGGTTTTATCATATCGAAAGTTACATCTCCGATACGGATGGTTTTCCAGTGGTCTTCGGCCCAGGGTTCATCTGACTTGATAGTGATATTGGGGCGAAATTGAGCCATGTCTATCTCGGAATTTGAGGTCGCGGCGAGCTCCGCCAAAGATGCGGTATTTGTTATAGAAATTGGTGCGCCGTCCGCAAGGCTGAGCCTCGCATTGGCCCATTTCGGCTCTACACGTCTTGTTGTTTCCGCATCCATAAAAACCAATCTAACAGTTTCGCCTATGAAACGGGAAAGCTTCGCGCTCACCGTGTCAGTCGACAGGCTTACATTGACCGTATCTTTCCAAACTTTCGCATCTATGCGATTACCGGAATCATGGGATTCAAGAATGTCTCCATCTAAATCTAAAAATAGGCGATCCCCCTCAAAAAAGGGTTTTATACCCGCCATTTTTGGATGACTGCGAAGGGAAATAAATTGCGCGTTCTCGTCAACGAGCATTGCTCGGCGATCTCCCACCAAGCCTAATTCGTCGACTTTGGCAGTTAGTAGGGCCGACCCTCTGCAGGACTTCACGGGAAAGATATTTAGTTTGGAGATAAAGATGGCAGTTTTATCCTCTAAGATTTAGCAACGTCGTAGGAGTTTACAAATTTCTCGACTGCAGACTTGGCCCAAACCAAAGGCCGTTCACCGAAGCACTCCAATATCGCATCCACGCCAATGACCGTACCTTTGGCTATGCGCCCTAGTATGGCGATCGGAACGAACTCATTTCTTCTACCAGACTTGATGTATCCCGCATTGTCGGTCAGGACGCCAAGCTGGTCATGAGCCGGCTGGATTAAATCCTTATTTAACAAACTTTTCAGCAATGGCGATGTAATTTCCAATAATTTCGGGCCGTCTAGAACTGAATCTATCATTGTTTGGGCCGTGAAGCTCACTGCTCCTTTTGATAACACCCATCCCTCAGACCCGCATATGATATCAGGGTCGTTCAGTAGGTTTAGGTTCAAAACGCCCGCACTACACATAGCTCTAAGCTGCTGCAAACTATCTACGGGCGGACCAAATGAGTAGCGTTTTAAGCGCTCGTCCAGCGCAATGATGTCAGCTAGCACGTCATCGTTAAGCTGGCTGTGCGATAGGGCCGCATAAATAATAAGCTGGCAGTGCCGCCAGACTTGCCCAGCACAATAGTCCAGATAAATGTCAGTCCGGTCCATAGCCATATCGATGAGGCTTTGTAACGACACAGACGGATGAACATGATTTGGCATCAATAATTCATGCGTGAAATCCGGATCGAGAAGCCAGGTTTTAATTACAGCCTCTAAATCATCTGTTGTTGTTTTCGTCCCACCTCTAGGGCGTGAAAGACTTTCATAGACACTAGCTATTATAGGAACCATTTTATTAACTAAGAAGTCAGCCCCCGTTGCCTTTATCTGGTTCGATGTGTCGCTCAGCGCCACACTCAAAGCGTTGAGCGTATCGTCAGAGGGTCTATAAGCGGCGTCTATCTTAGGCGTGTATGGCTTTGGACCCATTGTCAGTCCGTCAAGAGAGAAAGGGGCCATGCAAAACTTTGCGCCTCGCAGACGATAAATCAATTTTCCTGAGCCCTCAGGATCATCCTCAAAAAAACCGTATGTCTCGCCAAATGCCCTCGCTACGTCCATCATAGCCAGGCCGTACCCGCGAATTGCTATATTTGGTATCGCGTCTGAAGAGCCCTTTATGACTACATCTTCAATTGGATAGGGTGACGTGTGTAGAGAGATATTCTCGTGTCTTTTTGAAACTTCCGCCCAGTCTCTTATTTGTTTGTCTTCACGGGTCGGCTGATGTCCTATGGTCAGCAAAACATCATCTACGGAGTATTGTTTGTTAGTTGAAGTTCGCAGAATGCATTTGTGGTCGTGAAGCCGTACATCAATGACACGATCCACAACGACTGACATCTTATCAGCGGCGACGAGTGGCTCAACAAGTGACCCGCATCTTTCTCTAAGATATCTGCCTATTTTGGAACGCGGCGGAAACGTATCAGGTTGATCGGCAGGCCATGTGTCAAAGACAAGGTTCGCCCATTCATGATATTCTGGAAATCTCGGAATGTGTGTGTTGCCAAAGTCAATCGCCGGCCTCGCATTCAGCTCTAACGCGCGCTCTGTGATGTTTATCCAGTTCGTTTCGGGTTGATCAGCTCTATATACTGGCCCGCTGCCGAGGGTGCTCGTTTCTTCGAATAGCAAAATCTGGACATCCACAGGGGAGCCCTGACGTGCGAGTTCAGCGATCAGGCATTCAAGCGCGTATCCGCCTCTGGGGCCGACACCTACGATGGCCAATTTGTAAGGTTCGATTGTCATCAAAATTCCGTTCTAGTAATTAACAACAGTCGGGATTTTGTTGCTTGTAATCTTAGATAAATAATTTTGTTTAGCAGGCAATCTCTCATAATGATCTGATTACTTTACTATCGCAGATATAATACGCAAGAGCACCTAGTTGGTTGCCTCAATCCGTCTTAACGCCTTTGAGCAGTTCCTTATCCAATTCTTCACCGTGGAGAACAGATATGTCGCCTGTAGTCTCCAGAATGACCGCTCTGACTTCTGACAACTGAAGTACATTAGCTTCGCGAAGTTTTCCCCATATGTCGGCCTTGGTGGTTCGAGTCCTCTTCAAGGCACTTTCCATCCATTCACCATTACGCATTAAAACGAGGGGTTCATTCTCTAGGATCTTGGGCGCTACGTCGGTCCGGTGTCTCAAAAGAGCCAAGACTGCTTGAGTGGCTAATATCATTCCAATAGCGCCGAAAGCTTGCCAGAAAGATGACCAAGATGATGCGGTCGCGGCGCTTGCCAATAACGAACCGACCGCTACGGTCGCGACGAAGTCAAAGGCTGTCATTTTAGAAAACGTCCGCAAGCCGATTACTCTTACAAGGACGATAACCCAGAGGAGAGTTGCTGGCGATAGAATTACAATGCGTAATATTATTTCTAGGACAGTAAGTTGAGTTGGGAACATAGGCCTTTCCTTTTAGTTTGCCTTATGTAACCGAACATTTAGCCATACTCTAGTCGTATCGGACTGCTAGCAAAATTTTCAGATCGCAACCACAGTTCTTTCCGTCAAGAAGGTCGAAATTGCGTCAGGCGGGGGGCTCTTGATGACTGTATGGCGGCGCAAGCCAACTGACACAGTGGTTGTGCATTCGGATCAAGGTTCACAATTTACGAGCCATGAGTGGCGGGAGTTTCTCACCGATCACAATTTGGAAGCCAGAATGAGCTGGCGTGGGAGCTGCTATGATAACGCCGTCGCGGAGAGCTTCTTCCATCTGCTCAAAACCGAGAGGATCAGGAAAAAAACGTACAAAACCCGCCAAGAAGCGCGGCAAGACGTGTTTGATTACATCAAATTATTCTACAATCCGAAACGCAGGCATGCTAACAACGGGGTGTTGTCACCCGTCGAATATGAGATGGCAACAAAATGAAGTAACAAGGTGTCTACGAAATTAGGAGCACGTCAAATATAGGTTCAGGCGGTTATGGCAATCACAAATTTAATGCAAATCTAAGGCCTGATTCATTCAATCTATCTCATTAGTCTTACCATATTTAGAGACTCCCCTATGTTTTTAAATGCGGCTTTAAGCTTTGCTGGATTGGAGGCGTCGTAATAGTCAGTTGAGGAAGACGCACAATTGTCCAAGAGGTTCTTCGTACCCGTGTCTTCAATCTCAAATGCAACTGTAATTATCCTGATGCCATCTCGTTTTATTGACGAGCATAACTCTGAAGTCAGCGCATCGGCACTTTTGCGAGCAATATCGGGATTTCTTGAGTCACTCCAGTGATAAATTCCTTCGAAATCAGGTTTGGTCCCTGACAAGTGCGCAGTGTTGCTGCCATCCGTCATAACAACCATAGTTTTTTGGGCTTGGGCTAATCTGGCATTTGCACTTTGCGGAAAAGGGGGAGACTCATCTAATGTTCTCCATCCCCATATCAAGCCCGAGGGAATATATGTTTTCCCACGGGTGTTGAATGACTGTATAGATGAATTAATGGCATCCAAATCCGAGCTCAATGGCTCCAATGCGTTATATCGCCCATTACAATCCGCGTGCGCGACAAACCCTTGAAGTCGCCTCGTGTCGAATTCTGGCGTTGTATGAAAGCCACTTGCTCTTGATCCCATGCACCCTTCCCACTCGAGAAAATCGGTTTCTTCTCTGTAAACGGGCTCATCGCATTCTGTGTAGGTATTCTCTCCTTCACCAACTTCGCGGCAATTAACTGAATTTTCTTCATCTAACACGCGCCAAGAGAACTCTTGAGCCGCCTGAAGTTGCAGCCAATTTTCGCCTTCATTGCTTTCAGAAATTCTTACATAATCTGCAAATGGCACTAAACTGACGTGTACATTCTCCTCGCCATTTTTATTCGATTTATCAAGTTCTTCAAGTAACGCCGCACTCGCTGACTGTAACGCTGTTAGACGGCTCCCGGACATAGAGTCTGTTGTATCCAAGACTAGAGCGATATTGGCGCGAATATCGCCTCCTAATGGCGCTTCAGCGGTTGCAAAAATGGATTGAACATCCTGTCCTAAAACCCCAGCGAAGAATATACTGTAGTCTTCCGCCGTCGTGACTATCACCGTATCTTCAGTTGTAAGCGTCGTCTTAAACTGGAAATCTGGATAGCCTGCTCCAACCGCAAATTGAGAAACGAACTCCTGTAATTCTTTTTCGGTCTGGTAGCCTGAAGTTACAGCTGCTAGGACCGCTGAGTCAGCAACTTCTTGCAACTTAGCCCGCTTTGAAGCCATTCCCGAGTAATCAATTGCCGCACCTATTCCGATGAGAAGCATAGAAATCCCCCCTGCGAACATAATAGATAAGTTTCCAGAGATATCTGAACGATAACTCCTCATAGTTTTCACGATGTTGTGCACGAAATTATCCCACCTTTCCACGTCTTGCGGTAGATAACACAGGTAAATTTCAGAAGTGTTTTAAGACGTGATTAATATCAACTTTATTTTTTTGCAACAAATTGGAAATATTTGGAGTTCAATCACTGATCTTATATTGAATTTTGTTGCCATTTACGTTATAATCCAATTCCTTGACTTCGCCTAGCGTCCCCATCAATACCGCCGCCGCCAAGCATGCGGCCTTTGATGCGCTTGCCCCATTTCTGCGTGTGCAGACTTTCCCACGGCACAAGATAGAAAGCGCGTTGCGTTTCAATCATCGCGTGTGGGCCGTGTGGGAATTCGTATTTCTGCGAGACCGTGCCTTCAATCAGCCGCCCCGTCTGCGCGGCGACGGACGCCTTGCCCGTGATACTCTCCAGCTTTTCGGTAGCGGCGTTGAACCCTTCCGTCTCTAAGGCTTTCAGCTAGCCGCGCTTGTAGATAATGGAGGTCTTTTGCTCGTCTTGGCGTAGCTCTGCATAAGCGGAAGTCATCTTCATCTCACATTTGACCATAATCGGGCAAAACTGGCGAATTTGCTTGAGGAAAGGCGAAAGGAAATTGCAAAAGAAAAGAGTTTTCTGGGGTTTTGCGGGGCAGTGCCATTTTGGAGGCATGACACACGAATTACCAAAATGGTGACACCCCAACTCGCGTGGCAGGTGTATAAAATCGCTTTAGCCGCGAACAGCTTCTCATAAAAAAACTCCACCCAACCAATTAAGGTTGGGCAGAGACTTTTAACGAAGCTTCGTTGGTAATTAACCGAACTTGAAACGCAAACCAGCACTAAAGCTTGTCTGCTTGTTTTCAATATCAAGCGTCCCTGGGAAGAGAACATTATCAGTCTCCACGTCGCTTGTTGCGCGATAAGCCACCTCACCGAAGAGCTCTAGAGGGCTATCAAATGAAACTGTTACACCGGCTTTACCTTGATAAGCGAAGAGTATGTCACTGTCATCAATGACTTGGATTGCTGATGGCATATAGTCGACTTTTACGTCAGAGAAGCCAAGGCCTGCGCCGAGGTAAGGCTGTAATGTTCCACCTGAGTTGAAGTCGTAGTAAGCGTTTAAGAATACAGCGCTTTGCTTGAGATCGCCTTGACCATCTGCAACAACGTCGGCAATTGTGACGCCGAGAGGCTCTGGAGCGCCAGCAATAGCGGCTGCATCAAGTGCGCCAATTGCGCCGCCGCCGAGAGTGACGCCTGTGTGTGTGTCGACATCGGCAGATGTGTTGACATACTCAAGACCAAAACGCACGCCATTGGAGTAGCGCTTACCAAGTTCTAGGGCGAGGGCTTCGCCGCCATCAAATTTTGTATTCCAGCCATAATCTGTACCAGCGGCCACGTCAATTGTGCTGCCGTCGCCAATGTCGCCTGTCGTGAATGCGCCTGTAACGCCTTCATTGTCAGAGCTTGATTGATTGACAGCACCGATAGATCCACTGATGTAAACACCTTCACCCGCGTGAGCAAAACCCGTTGGGATAAGAGCAACCAAGCTGGCTGTTAGACATAATTTTTTTAACATTCGTATTTCCTTTAACATTCGTATTTTCTTGCGGCCCATAATAGGTCGGGCCCGTCAACCAACATAGATACGAAGGGGGAGAGTAAGTCGTTCCCAAAAGGTTCGAAAATAATTGTAAAAAATTTTAAATCCAAAAGCGAATATGTACCATCACATATGTTCTTCCAACGCCATGACATTATCTCTAATATCGTCAGACAAGGGCTCAAGAAGACGTACGCTACGGCCAACCCAGCCTGCGAGAGTTGAGCGATCTATATCAATGCCTTCCCGCGCCGTGCTCTGGCCTTGTCTATATAGCGGGAGGTGATCAGCATGTTAATGACGATGATGCTAGCGAGAAGTCCTGGAGCTGAATAGCCTTTGGGATGGGACGTGACGGCATGGGAGCCTGAGCAATGGTCTCGCAGGCGGCACATGAGACACGTGGTCTTATGATGCGGTTGACCACAAAACGGCCTGGCACATACTCAAGCTCTTCCATCACATATTCGCCGAGATCCTTATTCGTCATTCGCCTTTAATCGAGCAAAACAGGCGTGTTTGTCTCGAAGGAAGCCGTTTGGAAATTACAAGGAAAGGGGAGGTTCTAGGTATTTACTGGATAGGGGCACTTTGGAGGCACCGCACATGAGTTACCAAAATGGTGACACCACAACTCGCGTAGCAAAAACAGAGCTTTAGCGCTTTGGAGACAGTTTGCGATAGCAAAATATTCAATCCAGTGGATTGAATATAGGCGTAAAAGGCCACGGCAGTGGCGTAGTGCCCCCAAAAGGGCGGTTCGCTTTATCTTGCTAAAGCTCTTTTCT
>ENA-ORXR01005386-ORXR01005386.1-marine-metagenome-genome-assembly--contig:-NODE-5386-length-10182-cov-4.057100_pt1 | contig 10182 bp, 10 predicted proteins | sample MGYA00237866_ERZ511479 | MGnify/ENA metagenome assembly ERZ511479
CAGTTCAAGGATGCGGCTAACCCCGATGTCATAGGTCTGCATGATCTGCAGCACCGCAGCGCGATGGTCCCATTCGTCGGCTTCGATCTGGGTGAGCGCCGCCTTCTGCGTGGGGTCGTTGACCGAGCCGGCATGGCCGATGTAGGCATAGGCCGCCGCTCGTTCGGCGGAATACGCAAGCCGCAACAGCTGGACCAGGCGAGCGTGGTGCTGGACCGCCTGGATTGTTTCGGCTGTAGCGAGAGGCATGGTCAGTCGGCCACCGTGAAGGCCTCGCCGTCGTAGGTGTCGATGGTGACAAAGTCCTCGACGGGATTGCGGCGCAGCTTGGTCAGCTGTTTGACCGGCACGCCAATCGGCAACATGGCGGCGACTGCGTAGTGGCTCGGCAGACCCAAGACCTGTTGCACCTGGGGTTCCTTGTCCGCCAGGTAGGTGGTGAGCACCCCGCCGAGGCCTTCGTTGCGAGCCGCCATCAAGATGTTCCACACCAGCGGATATATCGACGCACCGCTGATCACGCCGACCCGGTCCAGGTACTTGTCGAAACTGGCGACAACCGACAGGTCAACCGCCACGACCAGTACAACCGGAGCATCGATCATGCCGGCGACCCCCGGAAAGGTGACCGGCCCATCGGCAGCTCGGATGGCAGCTTCATCGACCGACGTTGGGTGAATGGAGTTCCAGGGGGCTTCGCCAGCAGCGGTCTGCGCCATGTAGATGTCGGTTGCTTCTCGCACCAGCGGAGCCAGTTGACGCCGAACGTCTTTGTCCTTCACCACGATGATGTGCTGGCCTTGGCGGTTTCCACCGTTGGGAGCGAATCGGGCGTTGTCCAGGATGTGGTGCACGGTCTGGTCGCTGACCGACTCGTTCGTCCACTCACGGCATGCGAAGGTCGTTCGCATCACGTCGTAGAGCTCCATAACGTTCTCCTGCATGTCGAGGTGGTTGCGAGCGAGAGTAGCTGTCGAAGCCTCAGTCGCGAACTCGACGGGGCCGGCCGATGCGCACGCTCACACCTGGTGTCCAGTGCACCACGGGATCGCCGTCGGGAATCGGAAAGCCGGCGGCGGCCATGAGACCATCGTCGAGATAGGTGAGTTCGCCGTGATGCAGGGGCCAGGCTTCGTGGCTGATCGGCGCGTACAAGGTGTGTCCCAGGAACGTTGAGAACAGGCCCCAACGGGCGGTCAGAAATCGTTCGAGTGACGAATGTTCGTGGATGGCGTCGCCGGCAGTGACATCGACATCGCAGCATGCGCCATTGGGACCAGGCCACTTTCGCCGAGAGCGATACGTCCAGTCGGGTCCCTGGTTCTCGGCGGTCATCTCGGCCCAGTAGTAAGGCAGGCCGTAGGTGGTCCGTGCTACTGCGGTGGCTGACAGTCGCCCCGCTTCGAGCGAGCAGAACCACACGCCGGGGGTGCCATCGGGGCCGCGCACATAGGTCCGCACGTTGGTCTCGGGAAACTGGCCTTCGCGAGGAATGGGAATGCCGCCTGGCAACTGCACCTCCATCTGAAAAGGCACGAGCCCGATCCACGCCGCGCCGTCGAACGTGTCGACGGTCAGGTCGCGGGGCAATACGGCCTGGACTTCGCCGGGATCGAACTGCCAGTGCAGAAACGCCAGGTTGAGCCAGCGCATGTGCATGACCTCGAAACGGATGTCATGAGGAGCTTCGAGAGGATGGTCGCTGATATTCGACACTGCTCTTGTATAGCGGTTTCGGCGTTATGCAGCGCGTGGAATCGTCGAGAAGTCCAGGAGCGTTTCGATCGGATCTACGGCCAGCAGCGAGGCCGCTCGTGCCGCTCCGGCAGACGTGGCGACGAAGCGATCGACATTGGCAGGTTCGCCGCCATGTTGCTGCTTCCGCCTCGTTACTGCTGCCGCCTCGCTGCCAGCGTCAGATGGTCGGCGAGCGTGTCGATGGTGTCGTGGGCGTTGAGGCCGCTGGTCGATGGCATGAGGTAGACCCGACGCCCAGCCACGGTCTCAGGTTGCCAGCCGCGCTGGGCTTTGCGGTTCACCGCTGTCCGCCACCCGGCGAGTCCAACCATGCAGATCGTTTGCGGCTGCAACCATTCGACCAAATGAGTCAGTCGTTCGAACCCGGACCGGTACTCGATCTTTTCGAGTTCGTCTGCACGCCGGGTGGTGCGCTTGACCATGTCGGTCATGCCAACGCCGTGCTCCTCCAATGCGTGGGTGGGGTCGCGATCTTGCGTGACCAGACCCGCTTGCAACGCAGCAGGCCAGAATCGGTTGCCGGCTTTGAAGAAACCAATGCCTGAGTCAGCCGAGCTCGGGCTCGGATTCAGTCCGGTTATCAGCAGTTCCATTTTTGCGCTGACGTAGTCGGGCAGTGTCCACCGTTTGGTTATCGGGACCATCAGCTGGCCGATACCGTCCTTTGACTTCCAGGTGATGAAATCTCCCGAGTCGAATCCCGCTCCTTCGATTGTCCGTCGAAGCAGGTCCTGGGGCCAATACGAGAAGATGCGCCCGGCGAACCGGTCGTCGGGCCAATCTCGAGAATCGTCGTCGCCCTCGAAGAGCCAGAGGTAACCAGTTGCACCGATTCGCATCACCCGGTGAAGCTCGGCCAGCGCCATCGGCACTTCGGTGCGCGGCAGATGAACCAGACTACGACTGGCCCACACTCCGCCGATGGATCCCCCGGAAAGGGGAAGTCTGCTTACGTCGGCCTGCACGGCGGGACCGAAGTCCGCCGCGAGCCGTGCCATCTCGATCGATACGTCGAGACCGATCGCAGGTGCAAGGCCGGGAAGATGCCAGCCCGGACCACATCCCAGATCGAGGATCATCCCCTGGGCGTCAGCTCGCAGCTTTGCGGCCAGCTCGAGTTGATGAGGCTGCGAAGTCGTCGTCCATCCAACGGCGTCTGCGTCGTACGCTGCCCGCGTCAGCTTGCGATGGTTCGGATCTGCCACGACCCGAGTCTGCCACCCAACCTGCGTAATTGACCTGGTCACTTACGCAGGTTTTGCTACGGCAGGTTGGCTTTGAGTTCTTCGAGCGCGGCGGTTGCGGCGACCAACTGGTCAGCGACCGGCCCCGGCCCCGAAGCACCGGGGCTGGTGCGCAGTTTGATGCCGACACCGGGGGCTAATAGTGCAGCAGCATCGGCGCCGAGGTGTTCCGCCTCGGCGGTGACTTGGGCCAGAGTGCGATCGCTGTCGATCGACTCACGCACGACGTTGGCGACCACCGCGTGGGCATCGCGGAAGGGCATGCCGGCCCGCACCAGGAAGTCAGCGAGGTCCGTTGCGCCGGCGGCCGACTCGTCGGCAGCTGTGGCCATGGCATCGGTGCGGAACGTCGCCGTGGCGATCATGCCGGTGACGGCAATCAGCCCCGCAGCTATCTGGTCGATGGCATCGAACAGCCCTTCTTTATCCTCTTGCAGGTCACGGTTGTAGGACAGGGGCAACCCCTTGAGCGTTGCCAGCAAACCGGTCAGGTTGCCGATTAAACGGCCGCCTTTGCCACGGGCCAGTTCGGCGATGTCGGGGTTCTTCTTCTGCGGCATCATCGACGAACCAGTGGCATAGCCATCGTCGACCGTCACGAAGCCGAACTCCTCGCTCGACCACAGCACAAACTCTTCGCCGATTCGTGACAAGTGAATACCGATCATCGTCAGCGCGTAGAGCGCGTCGGCCACGTAATCACGATCGCTCACGACGTCGAGCGAGTTCTCGAAGCGCGCCGAGAAGCCCAGGTCTTGAGCATTGCCGTCGGGGTCCAGCGGAAGTGTGCTGCCAGCAAGCGCGCCCGCACCGAGCGGCGAGACATCGGCGGCCACGCGAGCGGCCATGAGCCGAGTGACGTCGCGACGGAACGTCCAGAAGTGCGCCAGCAGATGGTGCGACAACAACACCGGCTGCGCCCGTTGCAGATGCGTATAGCCAGGCAGGTAGGCCCCGCCGGCTTCGACAGCGCGATCGTGCAATACCTGTTCCAGGTCGACGACCAAGCCGGCGATCATGGCCATGTGGTCCTTGACGAACAGTCGCAGATCGGTCGCCACCTGATCGTTGCGGCTCCTGCCGGTGTGCAAGCGGGCCCCTGCCGGCCCAGCGATCTCGGTGACCCGACGCTCAACCGCAGTGTGGATGTCCTCGTCGCTGGGCACGAACACGAAGGCACCTGATTCGAGCTCGGCTTCGACCTCGTCGAGCGCAATCAGCACGGCGTCGGCGTCGGCCTGCGTCAGCAGATCCACGCGAGCAAGACCACGCACATGCGCCCGTGACCCCATGATGTCGTACTTCGCCAACCGCTGGTCATAGGACAAGCTCACCGTGTACTTCAGCAACGCTTCGCTGGGCCCCGAAGCAAACCGCCCATGCCAGAGCGTGGCCGTTTCCTTCGCAATCGGGTCGTCGCTGCGCTCTGGACCCTCTGCGGATTGGTGATCAGTCATAGCCAACAAGTTCTTTCGTGAAAGTGATTAGTCAAGAGCAAAAGGTAGGAGCGAGGGACGAGCAAAAAGCGAGGGCTCGAAAGCCTGCGATCCCAGACCGCTGCGCTACCCACGTATCAGCGAGGGACGAGCGAAAAGCGAGCGAGGGACGAGCCGCACCAACCGAACAGAAACCATGTCCGACGAACGTCGGCCCAAGCGGAGCGGTTAAGCACCGTCGCGCCTGGCCAGGTTGCGTAGGCGTAGGGCGTTGAGCTTGATGAAACCTTCGGCGTCCTTTTGGTCGTAGGTACCGCCGTCGTCTTCGAAGGTGGCGATCTTCTCATCGAACAACGAGTCGGCGGACTTGCGGCCGGCGACCATCACGTTGCCCTTGTACAGCTTGAGCGTGACCGTGCCGTTGACGCGTTCCTGGCTGTAGTCGATCGCCGCTTGCAGCATGTGACGTTCGGGCGACCACCAGAAGCCGTTGTAGATGAGCTTGGCGTAGCGAGGCATGAGCTCGTCTTTCAGATGCGCCACTTCGCGATCCAGGGTGATCGACTCGATCGCCCGGTGACCGGTCAGCATGATGGTGCCGCCCGGCGTCTCGTAGGCGCCACGTGACTTCATGCCCACGAAGCGGTTCTCGACCATGTCTAGGCGACCAATGCCGTGAATGCCACCGAGCCGATTGAGTTCAGCCAGCATCGTGGCCGGCGAAAGCGCCTTGCCATCGAGGGTCACGGGATCACCCTTCTCGTAGCCGATCTCGATGTATTGGCCCTCGTTGGGTGCGAGCTCGGGTGAGGTCGACCAGCGCCACATCTCCGTCGGCGGTTCGTTGGCGGGATCCTCGAGCGGGCCGCCTTCGTAGCTGATGTGCAGCAGGTTGGCGTCTTGCGAAAACGGCGACTTTGCCCCGCGGGTCTTCTCGATCGGGATGTTGTGTTCTTCGGCATACGCCAGCAGAGTTTCGCGTCCGCCGAGATCCCATTCGCGCCACGGGGCGATCACCTTGATCTCGGGTTCGAGAGCGTAGGCGCCGAGTTCGAAGCGGACCTGGTCGTTTCCTTTGCCGGTTGCGCCATGGCTGATGGCGTCGGCGCCGGTCTCGCGTGCGATCTCGATCAGGCGCTTGGCGATGAGCGGGCGAGCGATCGAGGTGCCAAGCAGGTACACGCCTTCGTAGATGGCGTTGGCGCGAAACATCGGGTACACGAAGTCACGCACAAATTCTTCACGCAGGTCATCGATGTAGATCTCTTTCACGCCCATGGCTTCGGCCTTGGTGCGGGCGGGTTCCAGTTCCTCGCCTTGGCCCAGATCGGCGGTGAAGGTCACGACTTCGCAGTCGTATTCGACTTCGAGCCATTTCAGGATGACCGAGGTGTCGAGACCGCCGGAGTAGGCCAGCACGACCTTGTTGACTTCGGACTTGTTTACGTCGGACATGGGAGTGGATTCGTCTTTCGGGTGAGGGGTTGCTGGGGAGTTCGTTCAGTGGTGCTAGCCGAGGTCGGCATAGCTGCGGAAGAGTTCGGCGACCGATCGGCCGGAGTGGCCTTCGGCGGCCACGACCATCAGGGTGTCATCGCCAGCGACCGTACCCAGGACCTCTTCGAGGCCTGATCGGTCGATGGCCGAAGCAACGACATGGGCGCTACCGACCAGCGTACGCAGCACCACGATGTTGCTGGAGCTGTCGACGCCCACGACCCATTCGGAGAAGATGCGACGCAGATGGCCCGACGGCACGACGTGCTCGTGGGGATGGTCGGGTATGGCGTAGGCGCTGGCGCCCCCAGGGATGCGGACCTTGATGGCGCTCAGATCTTCGAGATCGCGCGACACCGTGGCCTGGGTGGCGGTGATGCCCTGCTCGGCCAGGTGATCCACGATCTGTTCCTGACTGGTGATGGCTTCGTCTGCCAGCAGGTCGGCAATCACCTGCTGCCTCTGCGCCTTCGATGCCCGACTCATGAGCTTTCTGAACCGATTCGACGACTATTTCGCTCAAACGGTTCAGAAACGTGGGGTGTGGCCATCATCTGTTCAACACGCTGTCGAGCACGGCGATGCCTTGTTCGATCTCGGCGAAGGTGATCGTGAGCGGAGGGGCGACCCGGAGCGCGGTTGGTGTGACGCCGTTGAGAATCAGGCCGGCGTGTAAGCAGGCATTGGCGACCTCGCCGGCGCTTCGGCCGTCGAGGACCGCCGGATCGAGTTCGGCGGCGATGAGCATGCCCCGACCTCGGGTGCTGACCACGCCGTTCAGCCCCATCAGCTTGTCTCGGAGCGCGGCGCCGACGGTGTTGGCCAACGATGGCGCGTCGATCGACTTCATGATCTCAAGGGTGGCCAGAGCGGCCGACGCCGCCATTGGTTGACCACCAAAGGTCGTGGCATGATCGCCCGGGCTGAATGCAGAAGCGACGTCGGTGCGCGCCCAGATAGCACCGATTGGCATGCCGTTGCCCAACGCCTTGGCGATCGAAATTGCGTCGGGTTCGATGCCGTAGTGCTGAAAGGCAAACCATGCTCCGGTCCGGGCCAGGCCGGTTTGGACCTCGTCGAACATCAACAAGATGCCGCGCTCGGTGCACAGCTCACGGACCGCGGGGAAGTATGCCGGGTCGACCTCGTTTATGCCGCCTTCGCCTTGGATGGGCTCGAGTAGCACGGCGGCGACGGTGTCATCGAGCCCTTTTTCCAGTGCATCGATGTCGTTGTAGGCAACATGGCGGAAGCCTTCGGGAAGCGGCTGGAACGGTTCGTGCTTTTCCGGCTGTCCGGTCGCCGCCAGCGTGGCCAGCGTGCGGCCGTGAAACGAGCGCATGGCCGACACGACGACATGTCGGCCGCGCCCGCCGTGTTTGCGGGCCAACTTGATCAGCGCTTCGTTCGCCTCGCCGCCGGAGTTGGCGAAGAACACCTTGCCCGGCGGCCCCCCGACCAGTTCGTCGATGATGCGAGCGACCTTCCACTGCGGCTCGGTAGCGAACAGATTGCTGACGTGCAACAGCGTGGTCGCCTGCTCGGCAATGGCTTTGGCGATGCCAGGGTGGGAATGGCCCAGCGACGTGACAGCAATGCCGGCCAGCCAATCGATGTATTCCTTGCCGCTGGGGTCGTACAGACGAGATCCTTCACCGCGCACGAACATGACCTCGGGCGGGCCATAGGTCGCCATGATCGGACAATGGTCCGCATCGGCAGGTATATGTTCGACATGGGTGTCGGTCATGACAGGTGCTTTCTCTGGGGCAGTCTCGATGGTTGGTTCATTGCGAGCCGTCTCCGGGGCGGATGATGGTGCCGATACCCGAAACCGTGAAGATCTCGAGCAGCAGCACGTGCTTGACCGTGCCGTTGAGCACGTGAGCGGTGTTCACGCCATTGTCCACCGCATGCAGGCAAGCCGCGACCTTGGGGATCATGCCGCCCGACACCGTGTGGGTGCCTACCAATGGATGCAGCTCATCCGAAGTCGTTTGGCGAATCAGCGTGTCCGGATTGTCGGGATCGCGACGCAGGCCATCGACATCGGTCAACATCACGAGCTTGTTGGCACCTACTGCGGCGGCGATGTGTCCGGCGACTGTGTCGGCATTGATGTTGTAGGCCTGGCCGGTCTCGTCGCTGCCGATCGTCGAGATGACCGGAATCAGACCTTCGGCTTGCAACTTGTGCACGATGTCGGGATTCACATCGACCACTTGGCCGACGAAGCCGTGCTCGACACTGTGCGGCTTGGCCCGAATCAGACCGGCGTCTTCGCCGGACACGCCCACGGCCAGCGGTCCATGCACATTGATCCCGCTCACGATGTCGCGCCCGACCTTGCCGGCGAGCACCATGCGAACCACGTCGAGCGTCTCGGCATCGGTGACGCGCAGCCCATCGACGAACTCGGACTGCTTGCCGACCTTTTCGAGCAGCGCGCCGATCTGAGGACCGCCGCCGTGCACGACAATCGGCTTGATGCCGACCGAGTGCATCAATACGATGTCGGCAGCGAACGTCTTGAACAGCTCAGGGTCGACCATGGCATTGCCACCGAACTTGACCACCACCGTCGTGCCGGAAAACTGCTGAATATACGGCAGCGCCTGCGTCAGAATCGACGCCGTTTCTTCTGGACTATGAACTTTCATATGCAGGCCCCGACAAACCGCTCAGCGGGACCCGGCAAAACCGGGTAAGCCGAGCCGAGCGACGGAGCGATCAGAAACGCCATGTCGTGCTGCGTGCCAACGCCAAGGGCGGAGCCTGCGGAGCCCGGCAACGCAGTCTTCTTCATGACCGGTACCCGGCATTGATTTCTATATAGCCGTGGGTCAGGTCGCAGGTCCAGATCGAGGATGAGCCTTCGCCCATTCCCAGGTCGACTCGGATCAGGATCTCGTCTTGTTGCAAGAACTGGTTGGCGCGGTCCTCGCTGTACTCGGGGTGGATCTTGCCCGCGACGGTGACGTGTTCTTCGCCGATCCAGATGGCCAGCTTGTCGCGACTGGCGGGTTCGCCGGCTTTGCCGACTGCCATGACGATGCGGCCCCAGTTGGCGTCTTGGGCGGCCATTGCGGTCTTGACCAATGGCGAGTCGGCAATCGACCGGGCGACGATTTCGGCTGACTCGTCGCTCACCGCGCCTTCGACGCGAACCTCGATGAACTTGGTGGCACCCTCGCCATCGCGGACGATCTGGTGGGCCAGATCGAGACAGACCTCGAACACGGCGGCGCTGAAATCGGCCCACGCCGCGTGGCCAGGACCATCGATCGGGTCGTTGCCTGCGGCACCAGTGGCGAACAGCAACACGGTGTCGCTGGTCGAGGTGTCACTGTCGACGGTGATGCGGTTGAAGCTCTCGCTGGTAGCCGAGCTGACAGCCAGTTGCAGCGCCTCCGAGGTCACCGCCACATCGGTGAACAGGAAGCCGAGCATGGTGGCCATGTTGGGTGCAATCATGCCGCTTCCCTTGGCGATGCCGACCACATTGCCGGAGACCTTCGCTCCTGTCACGTCGGCGAAGGCTCCCTTGCTGAACGTGTCGGTGGTGGTGATGGCCTGGGCGGCATGGGGCCACGATGCGCCGCCGGCTGCGACCAGTTCGCCGAGAGCGCCGACGATCTGCTGGTCGTCGAGGGGTTCGCCGATCACGCCGGTCGAGGCCACATAGATCTGGTCGGCAGCGATGCCGAGCGCAGCGCTCAACGCCTGGACCTCGGCTTGCACCGAAGCCACGCCGGCCGCCCCGGTGAACGCATTGGCATTGCCCGCGTTACACACCACGGCTCGAGCCGTGCCGGTCGGCAGGATTTGCTTGCACCAATCGACCGGCTCCGACGCGCAGGCCGACTTGGTGAAGACACCGCCGACGGTTGTGCCCTCGGGCATAACCGCCAAGAACAGGTCGGGGCGCCCGCTATAGCGCAGGTTGGCCGCGTGAGCGTGAAGTTCGACGCCAGGGACCGACGGCAATTCGGGAAAGGCCGCTGGTGCCAGCGGGGAGAGGGCGTTGTCGGGGCTCATGGCATGAGCCCTACTAGTGGGAGTCCGGCCATCTCGTCGAGCCCGGTCACGATATTCGCCGACTGCACCGCCCCACCCGACGAGCCCTTGCAGAGGTTGTCGAGTGCGCAGAAGACCATGGCCGTTTGGGTCCGTTCGTCGTAGCGGGCCGAGATGTGAGCCGAGTTTGAACCGAGTGTCGCCTTGGTGGTCGGCAGGCGTTCGCTGAC
>ENA-ORXR01005388-ORXR01005388.1-marine-metagenome-genome-assembly--contig:-NODE-5388-length-10179-cov-133.087507_pt1 | contig 10179 bp, 10 predicted proteins | sample MGYA00237866_ERZ511479 | MGnify/ENA metagenome assembly ERZ511479
ACCGATCCGGCGACCTACAAAAGCGCGTTCGATCGCTTCGCCGCGACCGTGTCCGAACTGGAGACCGTGCTCGGCCAACTCTGATGCGTTTGATAAGAACCAGACAAGGTCGTAGCGCCTCCATCTTTGGAGGTGTTGGTACGCCTGCGTTCAGCAGGCCCGAACCAACCGGCTTCCTCGGGCCCGCTGAACGCGGGCGTACCGGCACCGGCGCGGAGGCCTGCGCTACATTCTCCTCCCCAACAAACGACCCGTGAAGCCGCCGCCCGATTGCCAACGCCTACTTGAATCGCTGCGTTTGCGTGGCATCAACCGCCGTCGCCGCGGCGGGTCGGGACGCCACCTGATGCGCCAGCGGGGTCAGTCCTTGGATTTTCGCGAGCACCTGCCTTATCAGCCGGGCATGGACGTTCGTCACGTCGACTGGCGGGCCTCGTTTCGCTATGGCAAGCCGGACGATTTGTTGGTGAAGACCTTTGTCGCCGAGGAGGATTTGACGCTGTTGATCTCGGTCGACACGCGGCCGTCGATGTGGCTGCCGGGTTCGGTCTCCAAGGTGCAGATCGCGGCGTGGCTGGCGTGGGCGATCGGCCACATCGGGCTGCGTTCGGGGGACCGGGTGGTGCTACATCGATTATACGGATCGGCTAGTGGCTCGGTTCGCGAGTATCGTGGCAGCACCGCGCTGGACGGACTCTGGTCCGGGATTGAGTCCTTGGTCGGCAGCGAACCTGCGGATGCCTCGACCATGAACTTACGCGGTCTCAACCGCCTGCTGCCGCCGTCATCCGCCTGGCTGGTGCTGTCCGATTTCTACTTCGAACTCGACCCCGCCGCCCGTCGGCTCGCCGCCGCCATGCTCAAGGCACGCGAAGGCAATCGCTGGGTGATCCACGGCGACCTCGACACCTGGCCGGCCGAGCGCGCGATCATGGGCAACGGCGCCCGCCGCATCGAGGGACCCGGCGCGCCGGAGGACATCGAGTGCGACGTACAGGACCGGACCATCGCGGCGGTGGAGAAGAATATCGAGGCGCATAAAGAGCGGTTCCGCGAACTGTCGCGCTGCAACGAACGCTTTCATTGGGAGTGGTCCGAGGAATGGACCGGGTCCAACGTCGATGCCGGTTTGTGGTTCAAAGAGAACCTTGCGCGTGACCCGGTGGTGCAGCAACTGTTCCTGCGACGGGGTTCGGCGGGATGATCTGGGCGGGGATTCTGATGGCGTTGCTGGTGGTGCTGTACATGGCGCAACCGCGGTTCAAGCGTTTCCGTTTATCGAGCGCGCGCTTCTTCAAAGAGATGCCGGTGCCGCGCGAACGGCGCTTCCGTTTCTCGGTTAGCCGCCCCGAACTCAGCCGCACCTTTTGGCTGCAACTGTTCGCGCTGTTGCTCATTTTAATCGCCTTCCTATTGCGCCATCAAACCTACAAAGCGAGCGCCGGTGGCGAAGGGCAAGGGGTCTGGGTGCTGGTCGATACCTCGGCGAGCATGTCCACCAAGCAAGGTGGCAAGGCGCGTTCGGCGTTGGTGGCGGACACGATCAAACAGGCCGTCGATGAAGCCAATCGGAGCATGAAGCGGCAATTTCGACTATCCTTGTTCGACATGGAAGTGCGCGAGATCACCTTGCCCGATTCTTCGATTGGTGCGGTCCTGAATCGCGAGGACGACTGGGCGCCGCGGCCGCTCGGCACCGACTTGGCTCGGCTCCGCGCCTTGCCGCAACCCGAGGAGGGCTTTCCGATCACCCACTTGTTGGTGGTCACCGACCGTCCCGCCCCCGACTGGATCGCTGACGTTGAGACGCCGCGCATTGTGTGGCGCGATCTTTCCGCGCCGGTGGAAAATGTCGGCATCACGGCCATTGATGGGGCGCGCAATCCGCTGACCGGTCGGGTGTCCTCGTTCCGCGTGGAGGTGGTGGCAGCGCGTGCGAGTTCGTCCCCGGCTGCGCTCAGTCTGGCGATTGTCGGGCCCGGCGGGCGGCGCGTCGAACGCCCGTTCAAAAACTGGAGCCGCCGCGAACGCTCGTTCACCAGCGAGGTGGAGATCTCTGCCGAAACGCCCGGCAGTTACGAGATCGAACTGAATGTCGACCCAGAAACCAGCGCCTACACCTTCGATGATACGGCGCGCATCGAGATTCCCGCGTCCGGCGAGCTCGAAGTGGACTGGCAACTTCCGGACCGGCGAATTCCCGATTTGCTCGGCTGGAAAACCGAGACCGAACGCCCGGCGTTTCGTGTGGCCCCGTTCGGCACCGAACTCAACCCCGCCGACGCGGCCTTGTTCGTTGCCGCCGGCGCAGCGACCAAGCCGGATGCCATTTTGGATTTTCAGGAGGCCCATCCACTGTTGCGCGATGTGAATCTCGACGCGGTCGAAACCCTGTCGCTGCCTGCGGTTGAACTTACCGAGGAGCTGCGTCCGGTGTTGCGCCGCGATGATGGCAAGGCCTGGCTTGCCGAGGGCAAACTCGTGCCGGGGCGGGGGCCGCGTTTTGTGTTACCGGGTCTGCCGCAGCTTACCTTTGACGCGGAGGATAACCGCGAAGCCTTTTTGTTGACCACGTTCTTCAACGCCACCCGCGCCTTGCTGGCCGAGCGTCCGCCCGAGCCGCTGTACACCTTGACCACGCCGCTCCAGCCGGTGCCGCAGGGGACGCGTTTGGTGCTGCATCCGGGCGAGGGCGATACTACGCCGGACGCGCGTTCGGTGGGTGGCTTTGACGAAGATGAATACGATCTGCCCGGCGAGAAACGTCCGTTCTGGCCGCTGGCGCTCGCCGCCTGTGCGGTGGTGTTGGCGGTCGAACGCAGTCTGGCCGCCTGGGGCGGTTCGAAGTGGCGGTAGCGGGATGCGGGATACAGGATACGGGTTTGCGGGATGCGGGTTGCGGGATGCGGGTTTCGGGTTTCGGGCTTCGGGTTTGTGGGTTTCGGGTTTGCGGGTTTCGGGTTGCGGGATATTCAGAGGGGGCTTCGACCGAAATTCCGAAGGTTCTTTGTCTGACCGTCCCTCCGGGACTCGAACGATGTCGCGTTTAACGGTCCCCCGGTTCCGCTCGTTCCTCGCTCCACCGGGGGCTACTGTCTGCCGTCCCTCCGGGACTCCCGAGTTGGCCGCTGTACTGGCCGCGCTGACCGTCTGGTGTCTTGGGTTTTTATATGTATGGAATTTCTGGACACGCTTGATCCGAAGCGAATGGGCATGACCCGAACTAAAGGTTGCTGCCATCTCGGTCGTCCTCAACCGCACCGGCTCGGGAGGCCCCTCGCCCTCCAGTTTTTTGATGTTGGGTGTCTGACCGTCCCTCCGGGACTCGAACGATGTCGCGTTTGACGGTCCCCCGGTTCCGCTCGTTCCTCGCTCCACCGGGGGCTACTGTCTGCCGTCCCTCCGGGACTCCCGAGTTGGCCGCTGTACTGGCCGCGCTGACCGTCTGGTGTCTTGGGTTTTTATATGTATGGAATTTCTGGACACGCTTGATCCGAAGCGAATGGGCATGACCCGAACTAAAGGTTGCTGCCATCTCGGTCGTCCTCAACCGCACCGGCTCGGGAGGCCCCTCGTCCTTCAGATTTTTGATGTTGAACGTCCCAGAAATATAAATTGATGCTGCACTCTAGTCGGACAAAAGGACCGCGAGCAGATCGTCGAAGACGAAGCTTACTTGAAGCTGCGCGCGGCTTGATCCGCGAGCCGATCGAGTTTCTCGTCTTGCTTCTGTTCCGACTCGGGACGGGTGAAGGTGAGGATGTGAATGGTTTCCTCCCGGAGAAAATAATATTGGATATGCACGAGGGGCCGGTGGAAGCGGCGGTTCTCTAGGACCACCCGCGTGCCGTGCGTTCCCTCGTCTGGCTTGAACGCGCTCGGTTCACTCGCGATGGTGTTGTTGGCTTTGGTGATACTGAAGGTGTTGGTGGTGAACTCGATATTGCGCCGGATCCAGTCGGCCATTCGTTCTGGGCCGCCATCGAATGAAACCTCACGCAGGTTGATGTTGGGAAAAACTTCGTCTTCGCGTTCGAAATCGCGCCGGATGACACCCGGACCGACCGCGACCGGGTGGTCGCTTTCTGTCGCGCCGGCGACCCATGTCCAGTCGGCCGGTTTTTCAAAGCGGGCGGATGCCGCCAAATCCGACGTCGTGTTCGAGCCACATCCCGCCAGCAGCAACATCAAAAGCAAGCATCCGCACAGCGATTTGACTTTCCTTGAAATATCAACAGCATTCACGTGCGGCTGTTTGAACGCTCGCACCATCTCTTGTTGCATTAACATTTGAACATCCTGTTGCTCGATTCTCACCGTTCGCTAATTGTTGTCTAACGTCGACCGTGTTTCATGCAGCCTTTAAAAACCCTCCGGAGAGAACCTAAATCTAAAAACAATCATGAGCAAGAAAACCCTCAACCTCTGCTTGGCGTTCGGCGTCGCCGTTGCCACCCTCATCCTTCCCGCACAAGCCCAAGAAATCTGCGATATTTTTGGCAAGAACACCCTCTACAAGTCCGACGAGGGCTTTGTTAAAAAGGTGAAGTTCAATGGTCGCTACCAAGGCCAGTACATCAGCCAGCAAGAGGACATTGACGGAGAAGATAACGACTTCGACGACTGGCAAAACCGCCGCGCACGTCTCGCTCTGTCCATCGATTTGGACCATGGCTTCAGCATCTATGCGGAGGGCAACATGGCAAAATGGCTGACCGATAAGGAAGGTCCTGTGTTTGATACCTTCCAAGATCTTAGCGTGGAGTGGGAAGGAGAAGACTCCTCGGTCGTTGTCGGAAAGATGAAGCAAAAGTTCACCATCGAAGATGCTGAGTCTTCGAAGCGGATCAAAACGATCGAACGGTCTGCCATCGCCAACGAAACCGCAGGCGCCCGTCCTTGGGGTGCCGTGTACGGTTTCGAAAGTGGCGGTATGAAACACGCCGTGGGCGCATGGCTCTATGGTGCGCAAGACGGTGCCCCGGAATGGGTAGACTTCGACTCCAACGGCGGCTTTTCCTACAACGGGACAAGGAAGATGAACGACACCACCGACCTCAAAATTGACTATGTCTACGCGGACAACGACGGTGGGAAAACCGGTTCCGAAGGCGACGCGGCCAATGGCTTTGGTCCGGCCTATGAGCATGCCTTTTCCGTCGGCACCAAAAGCGACTATGGCGATCTCAATCTCATCGCAAACGCCGTCTTCGCTTTGAACCGCGAAGGGTCCGGCGACATCCCCGATGGCAACGACACTTGGGGCTTCTATCTTATTCCGTCCTACGACATCAGCGATAAGCTCGAACTCGTCGGGCGCTACGCCTACATGGACGAAGGTCGGGAACAACGCACCCAACGGTTCGACGAGCGTGTCGAAGTGGAGGACTACCACACCGTTTATGCCGGCTTGCAGTATAAAATCTGCGGCGACAAGCTGAAGCTTCTCGGTGGCTACGAGTACGCCTTGGGCGAAGTCTTCGGTTCCGGAGCCGACATCGACACCGGTTCCCTGCAACTCGGCGTCCGTACCTACTGGTAAACAACAACGCGGCCGGCGTCGCTCCAATTTGATCCGTTCGACTTCCAGCCGAACAACACGCCTTCGCAAGCGTCCTCGATTCTTCGAGGACGCTTTTTTGTAGCCTTGCCCAGAGACCATGTCCAACGCGTCACAATCTCTGATCCAAGACTCATGAAGCCACGTATTCTTTTTCTCTGCACCGGAAACAGCTGCCGCAGCCAGATGGCCGAAGGTTGGGGCACCATCTTCGTTCGGATATCGACTGGTGTTCCGCCGGGGTTGGGAAGAGAAAAGGGAAGGCGAGAATCATACGTTCAGCGTTTCCGCGCGACCGTCTCGAACACCAGCGTGCCGCTGCCGCCGCTCTCGTTCGGAGTGAGATCGTATTTCGCGAGGCGCCAAGGGTGGGGTTGGCTGCCGGCCTTATGCAGGAAGCGGGCGAGGGCGGTCCAGGGGAGATCGGTCACTCGCAGTTCGGAGCGTCGAACCTGCCACGCGGGATGTTCGGGGCTGAGCGCTTTGCTCGGTTCGTCTTTCACCGAGGTTACGTGGTCTTCCAAATAGACGGAGACGAGTTTGCGCAACGGCGCCGGGTCGTCGAGGTCGGCGCGTTCGAGGTCTTCGGGGCGAAGGTTGGCCGGGGTGGCGAGGGTGGCCGGGGTGGCGAGGGTGGCCGGGGTGGCGAGAGTGGCGAGGGTGGTGAAGGTGGCGGAGCCGGCCGCCAGTTCGCGCAGCTGCGCGAGGCGCTTCTGCTTGGACTCGATCCGCGCTTTCGCCTCTTTGGTTTCCTTCACCGCCGACACGGCTTTACCGAACCCAGTGATCAGAACGATCAGGGCCAGCAAGGTGAGGAGAAGGGATTTGCTCATGTGGTTTTCGGAAGAACGGGTTTACGGCAGAGACAAGGTGAGGGTGAAGCGGCCGCCTTGTTCTTTCAGTTCGGGTTTGAAGGCGCCAATTTCGGGCAGCTTGCGTTCGAGCGGGAGGACGTTGGCACCGGTCAACACGAGTTTGTCGCCGTTAAAGGTGAGGTGTTCGAGGTGCATGTTGTTGCGTCGCGCAAATTGCAGGGCGGCGCGCAACTGCTGGTCCGCCCGCGGCCTTGCGAGTCGTTGCAAGGGCGTGTTTACGCCGGCGGTCGGTGCGCTCCCCGCCAAGGCGCGTTCGACCTCGAGCAGCTCTTGGCCTTTGGGTACATTGAAGCCGGCGATGGCGTTGGCGGTCTGGCTGAGTTCGGCTTGGACCGCGTGGTCGCGATTTTTCATGAACTGACCCCAGCCGAGCGCGAAAGCCCAAAGCAACAGGCCCGGAATCAGGAGCTGGAGTGCCGCGCCGCCGTTGCGCCGGCTGCGTGACCGAACGAGTTCGGGGTGGTCGGGGCGGAAGTTGAAGCGCAGGGGGCCAGCCTTGAGCGCGCGCCGGCCGAGGGCGCGTTCGAGAAAGGTGTCCGGTTGTTTATGCGTGGTGACCTTGTTGAGAGGGCCCGCCGTCTGGGTGCCGGCAAACAGGTGCGCCTGGTCCGTCGCGCGGCCGGACAGGCGCCAGTCGATCGGTTCGTCGCCGGGGAACTGGGCGCGCAAGGCGCGTTCGAGTCGTTCGGGAAAGGCGGGGTCGCTGGCCGGCAGGGCGAGGACTTGCGCATGGAGGAAGCTGGTGCCGCGTCCGAACACCAACACGGTTCGATGGGGTTCGCAGTGGGCGATGGCGCGGGCGAAGCCGTCCGCTTTGGCGCGCCGTTCGTGGAGGCTTTGGGTCCACAGCGCGAGACCTTCATGGTCGACCAACTGCGGGTCGAGTCCGGCGGCTTGCAGCGGCGCGAGATGGTTGTCGAGATCTTGGGTTCGAGCCGCGATGGCGAGTCCGCGAATTTTTTTGTCGGGGTCGGCGGAGGTCGTTTTGACGATCTCGGGAAAGCCGTAGCGGGCTTGATCGACAGGAAAGGGGATCTCGGTGTCGAGCATGCCGTCGAGCAGGGTGGCCGCAGTTCGAACCGAGGCCACTGGCGGGTGCAGTTGGCGGCTGAGACTGCGTTGCAAGGGCAGGGCGGTGACCATCCACGTCTTTTGCGGAATGCGCCCCGCCGCCTCGTCCGCCGGCCCTTCGTAGCGAATGTTCACCTTGCCACCCTTGCTCGAACTCAGCCGAACCATGCCCTCTTCCCCGCTGGGGTTGGTCACCACCAACACCCGCTTGCGGCGCAGCCAGGCGTTGGGAAAAAGAAGTTCGGAGGGAATGGCGGGCATGGTTTTTGGTGACGGTTCTGATGTCGTTGTTCGGACGTGCAGTCTCTGTTGAAAATTTCGGAAAAGCGCAAGGTTCCCGGTCGAACGACTCATCAGACCTTTTTGGGATGAAAAGTACTTGTGGTTTGTCTAGTTACGGTGTTATGATCGTCATATGACGAAACAAGATGCACCTTTAATGGTGGAAGAGGCGAGAGCTGTTTATCAGATCTCCGGCGAGCAAGCGTTCGGCCGCTGTGATCGTTTGGCCGGGTTCATGGGCTTGAAGCGCCGCAAAAACCTGAGTGCGCTGGCCTTGGCCGATTTGGTTGCAGACGGCTTGCCGGTGGCTTCGGCCGACCATCTCGACCGCTTGCTTTCATCCTCGGGGGTGTTGTCGCATGCCGGTGGTCGTCCGATCCACGCAATTGTTTCCGAACCGACCTTACGTCGCAGCCGCAAAAAGAACCAAGCGCTTAGCTGCCAGGCCAGTGAACGGATCTACGATATGGCCCGCGTGCTCGAAGCCCTGTCCCAGGTGTTCTGCGGTGATCACGGCTCGTCGCTGGCCTTTCTCGAACGCCCACACATGCTGCTCGCCGGGCGTCGTCCGTTTGAAGTGGCCTGCTCCTCGACAGCCGGTGCCAACGCCGTGATCGAGTTGCTCGAGCAAGCCGAAGCCTCGTTCGCGATTTAAGTCCGCCGATGCACCGGGTGCTCAAGGAAGCGGTTGAAGTCTATCGACTCGGAGACAACGCCGGACGTTATCCCATGTTTTCCGCCGAGGGCGCGAAGCGGGTTCAGGGACGCTGGCATGAGGCGGGTCAGGAGGTGGTCTATGCCTGTGTCCGCTACTCGACTGCCATGCTCGAACAACTGGTGTACCTTGGGATGATGCCTGCGGGAACCCACTTCATCGAGATCACCTTGCCGGTCGGGACCAGCTACGAGGAGGTCACCGAAGCCGTCGTCCCCGGTTGGTATGAGGAGGACGGGGCAAAGGCGCGTGCCTTCGGCCGTCAGTGGTACAGCGAGCAACGGAGTTGCCTGCTGTTCGTTCCGAGTGTGGTCGCCCGACTGGATCAAAACGTCCTGATCAATACTCGTCACCCCGACTTCGCCAAGATCCGTCACAGCCGAGAGAAACCGATATGGTGGGACGACCGGCTGTTTTCGCCCTGAACTGTCGCTCTCGGAACACGGTGGTCATTCCTGAACGGATTCTCTCGCCATAGGTCCAACCTGTATGAGTCGCGCCAAAAAAGTCCGCTTCGTTCTCTACAGCATTCCATTGCTGTTTTTCATCCTCGTACTCGGTCCCGCCTCCTGTTGTTTCGAGGCGAAAACTGCGTACTCGCCGCCGGATGCCCTGCCGATCGTCTACCATGAGGACTACAACATTCGCTTCTTGGGGCTGGAAAAGTTGCATCCCTTCGACTCGGCGAAGTACGGAAAAGTACACGAGGCTCTGGTCAACGAACGCGGCCTCGACGGCCATCCTTTTCATCGTCCAGCCGAAGTGACGCCGGCGCAGCTGCGTCTGGTGCACACGGAAACCTATCTCGACTCGTTGAAAAATTCTGACAATGTCTCCTACATCGCCGAGGTGTCCGCGATCGGCTATCTGCCCAATCGACCCGTTCAATGCCAGCTGCTCCGGCCCATGCGCCTCGCTACTGGCGGCACGATCCTCGCCGCCAAACTCGCCTTGAACGAAGGCTGGGCGATCAATCTTGGCGGCGGTTATCACCACGCCAAGCCGGATCGCGGCGAAGGCTTTTGCGTCTACGCCGACATCCCGATTGCCGCCCGCGTCCTCTGGCAGACCCGCCCCGAACTAAAGGTCATGGTGGTCGATTTGGATGCCCATCAAGGCAATGGTCTGGAGATGTGCTTCAGCAATGATGTGCGGGTCTCGATTTACGATCTGTATAACGACCAGGTGTACCCGCGCGATGAAGACGCCAAGGCCTTCGCGACCGTGGATCTGCCCGTGCCCTCGGGAACCGCTGGCGCGGAATATCTCGCCTTGCTCGAACGGACCCTGCCCGACGCGATGGACCAGGCCTCGCCCGATATCCTGTTCTACAATGCCGGATCCGATGTATTCGAAGGCGATCCGCTTGGCTACTTGAAGCTGACCCGGGAGGATATCATCCGTCGCGACGCCTTCGTGTTTGAGCAGGCAAGAGATCGAGCGATTCCAACGGTCATGTTGTTGTCGGGTGGCTATTCAAAAGAAAGCGCCGGCATCATTTCCGATTCGATTCTGAACCTTCTGGAACCGTTGCAGGATTCGCCGCCTTAGGCTCCAAATCGAAACCCCCTTCTTTTTTCTGCGCGCCACCAACGTCCGCGAAAAGCCCCGTGGGTAAATCGTGGTCGTGGTCGTGATCGTGGTCGTGATCGAGTCCCGTCGGCAACGCCGACGCT
>ENA-ORXR01005390-ORXR01005390.1-marine-metagenome-genome-assembly--contig:-NODE-5390-length-10175-cov-4.243811_pt1 | contig 10175 bp, 9 predicted proteins | sample MGYA00237866_ERZ511479 | MGnify/ENA metagenome assembly ERZ511479
CCCAAAGTCCCAACACCCGACACCTACTACGGTTTCAAATTCTAACTTATTATACTTACTTAAGAAATCTCTTTTAGGAATCTTGTCGTCAATCTGATAAACATCAAACCCCACTCCACCGCTTACTTTAATCCTACTTGTGAGTTCAGGATATTCAGCAACAATCATTCCTTTTACTCTTTCTGACCAAACTAAATTAAAATCTTCTACTAATTTTTTACTATGATTCCAACCCCAGAAAAAAGGACCAATTCCTACGTTCTTATCCTCAGTAAAATTTCCTTCTGCTGACAATGAAACAACATGAATTCCTCTACTTTTTGCAAATTTTACTAATTCAAAATTGATTTTAGCACCTATCGCCCCGTTAATAAAAAATAGTCTAGGTTTTAATTTTCTTATTAATTCAAACCCATTAAACACGCATCCTTCATGTACCGAAAAACCTTGATACCTCAGATAATTACTTATTAGTGTAGAGACTATTCTATCTCTATTCGGTGTTGAAGACCATTCTAAATTTAATATATCTACCTGCCTCATAAATCCTCAAAAGCTAAAGGTTTTCCCTTTGTAATTTTTCTTTGTGCTTTCTTGCCAATCAAACCTTCGAAATATTTTGGATGAAGACCATCACCAGGTCGAATAACTTTTAAGTTCTCTATAGTGAATTCATCACCTATATTTATTTCTTTTTGTGCATAAATAGATCTCTTAAATTGTCTGCTAATCGTTTCTACTTTCTGGGTATCTAATTGAACTTGGCCTAGAGATAAAAATGCTCGTTCCGTTTCTACAACTAGATTTTTTAACTCAGAAGGTTCTAAGGAAAAAGCTGAATCTACTCCACCCTCTGATCTATCTAAAGTGAAATGTTTTTCTATAACTCTGGCTCCTAATGCTACAGCTGCTACCGAAGCACCAATCCCCATAGTATGATCAGAAAGACCTATTATGCAATTAGGAAATATATTTTGTAATACAGGTATTGTATTTACATTAGTATTCTCCGCAGTTGCTGGATATGTAGAAGTACACTTAAAAATTGTTATATCCTTCGCTCCGCATTCTTTTAAATAGGAAATGGATTCGTACAATTCATTAATTTTACTCGTCCCAGAAGAAATCAATATAGGTTTTCCTGTTTCAGCTACCTTTTTTAGCAGAGGAATATGATTGCTTTCAAAGGACGCAATTTTATATGCTGGCACATTTAAGCCTTCTAAAAAATCTACTGCTGTTTCATCAAATGGAGAAGAAAAAGCTTCCATACCCAATGATTTAGCATAATTAAATATTTCCTTATGCCATTCCCATGGTGTGTGCGCCTCACCGTATAGCTCATATAAATTTCTTCCGAACCATAACGAATTCGGGTCGGTAATATCGAATAGACCTCCTTTGCAATCTAAGGTAATTGTATCAGCCGTATAGGTTTGCAACTTTAACGCATGTGCTCCAGCATTGGCTGCAGCTTTAACTAATTCTAGAGCTCTATCAAGATTTCCATTATGATTCCCTGACATTTCTGCAATTATAAAAGGCTTTTTGTCTCTTCCTATTTCCGTGTTGCCAATCACCATGTTTTAGATTTTTAAAGTAAATTTTTTTGAATCAGGAAATTCCGCTGCTTCAAACTCCATAAAATTAATGGCTCTAAATGCTTTTAAAGATCCTACATTTGATTCCTTAACGTATCCTATCACTTCTTTAATATCTATTCTATTCTTTAGGAGGCATGATATTGCTCGTCTTATCACAGCTTCTCCATAACCTTTTCCTCTCCAATCTTTATCAATAGAATAGTTAATAGTTGCAATACCTTCATTCACTTCAAATCGAACTTGACCAATCGAAACGCCATCCTTTAGTAGCATCAATAGTTCAGATGTTTTCGAGTTTAATCGTTTTAAAAACCAGTTCGTGTGATCTGATAGACTTATTTTCTCTTTATTATAGGACTGGCTTCTTACCTCTTCTTCATTAGCCCAATCGAAATAAAGCATCAAGTCTTCTTTAGTTGCTTTCATAACATCAAGGGTGAAAGAATTAAATAACCTCCTGTATCTTTTTTCTTGCCATCCGTCAATATATTTAACATCATTACTACATATTTTTGAATCGAGGATTTGGTCTATTGGAGCAGCTATCCCATGGCTTGTCATATAGTTATAAATATAATTCTGATTGTCAGCAATTTTATGAAGAAATAAGTTTCCACCTGTACATAAGTATTCTAAACTCACTGTACTAGGTGCAGTAATTGCCCTGCTACACTTTTCCATATAAAAAACCATATCTTCCGGGCCTAAATTTTTCAGTAACTCATATTCCAAATTTGAGCTTTCTAAATAAGATTTCAAGGAATCCGCATGTTGATATGCAGGTCCGATAACTATAAAAGATTTTGAAATAACAATATGCTTGACATAATTTTCTAGCACCTTTTGGACATCATTTTTAGGATCTGCGCCGCCTAAAGAAATAAATAGATTCTGTTCCTGATGCTTATTCCGACTTCTATCTTTTCTTGCTGCCTCAAGGAAAGGCTTTCTCAATAATGCATAGGGAAAGCCTAGACAATACTGAGTATACATTTTCCCTTTGTACACTTTCTTTTCCAAGCCTGGTGCGTGATTAATAATAACATCGGATAAAAACTGACAATCATATATATCATCAATACTGAGCAGATGACATTCCTTTTCTTTAACTTCTCTTTGATATTCTGTAGTAAAATGATATCCATCTAACACAACAATATCATTTTTATTTAAGTGCAAGTCAGTAAGCATTTTCGCCTCATCTATAGATGACATGTTTTCTTCTAACTCAACAATTTCATCGCAGGTCTTTAATATGTTAGCTCTCAATGATTTCATAGGCCTGCGTACTATAAAGGTGGTATGAAAATCTTCCTTAATCATATCCGCTAAGGCTAAGGATCTGTAAATATGTCCTACACCCATTTGCGAATTTCCATCAGCCCTAAAAAAAACTTTATTCAAAATTATTAAGATGTGTAACTAAGATTGCATTATTCTCCAGAAGACATGGTATGTTATCTACAACTGGATAAAGGAGACCAGAAGCAGCAGCAAAATATCCATTTTTATTTTTAGCAAGGCTCGTTTTAGTTATTGGACATATATAGTTGTTATTATCTTCAGTATTAGCTGTCGTCTTCTTAATAATAGTTAATCCTGTAGGATTCATTTTATTAGGCGAATTACCGAAAAGTTCGTGCTTGACAATTTCATAATTACCCTCCTGGCATCTTTTAAAAAGGTCGATAGCATACCCGTGATTTTCCATTCTTTTCTTTGCTTCTTCATTTGCAAAATCATAGGCCGGTTCTAGTAGAATTAAGTATTTTTTAGTTACTCTGAACAATTCCTCAATTGCCTCTTTTTCTTTTCCGCCATTCGGTTCTATACTATGCGAGGTATATACGATATCGATGGAGTTATCGGGAAGAGCTATTTGAAATAAGTCTGAGACAAACAAGTTTATAGATGTATGTTTAATTTTATCAAGATAAGACTGAGCATACAAGAGTCTGGAAAGCGAAATATCAAAACCATATATTTCTTCAAACTTACAGAATTCCAGAAGTTTATTTATTGTAACTCCTTCTCCAACGCCCACTTCGAGTATAGAATCGAAACTGCCAAGATCATTAATTTCTTTTGCTAACAATTCACAATAAACATCTCTTAAACCTGGATCTTCTTTTAATAATTGTATGTACGATCCTGATTGTAAATCATAACTAATTAATATATCTTCAAGTGTATTCTTCTTAGAATTTTTTAATTCCCTAATAAATTGAATAACGTTCCCTCCATTTTTATAATGCTGAATTATTTGAGGTAATTTCTTATAAATTTCCATACGCTATTTATCGGTATTTTTAATTTGGTATTTCAGTTCTGCTAATTTCCAATCATCAATATTATCAATATCTTGCGCATCCATTTCAGAAAGCACCACCACGCCAGTTCTCTCCGGCCAAAGATTTTTTGATCTTAAGAATGGATCCGTTTTTACCCAATAAAACTGTCCAGCATCATGATACAATTCTTCCAAATCCTGACTTCTAGTATTTTTCAGTTCAGGTTTTTGAAGCCGTATAAGGTGATTCTCGTCTAAAGTAATCGCTCTTTGAGGCGGGTAAGAAAATTTAAGCACAGGAAATACTGTGTCTAAATTGTCAGAGATCATTTTGTCGTATGCTTTTTTTAATAATTTTAAATCTATCATTGGACTTGTTGGATAAATACAACAAATGATATCAAAAGAAATTCCTTTCTTTAGATACTCATTCAAGACTTCTAAAAGTACATCAACTGTTGTAGCAAAATCATCTGAGTTTTCATTGCTTCTTAAAAAAGGAATACTTGCACCATATGCCTCAGCAACATCCGCAATCTCTTTGCTATCCGTTGAGACCATAACTGTATCAAATAATTCTGATGCTATCGCTTGCTGAATACTATAACAGATAATAGGCTTGCCTAGGAAATTTTTAATGTTCTTTCCAGGAATCCTTTTACTTCCTCCTCTAGCTGGTATTATTGCAAGGCTTTTCATTATTTACTAAGCAAGTACATACGATCAACATTTCCTATGTCCCCTTCTTTTACATAAGGATAATCTTGAAATGAAATCATTTTTAAGTCTGGGAATCGGTCCAGAAACATTTGAGCAAAGTTTGCTTTCCACAAAAACCCTTCATTACCTCGATAATTAATATTGGTTACTTCTTCTGCAAAATATTCCCATCCCCAAATATATTTTGATGAACAACGATACATTTCATCCATTATTTTTGGCAGGTCATCTGGCGAGATGTGGATCAATACACCGTTAGTACAAACGAGATCAAAATAGCCATCTTTAAAAGGTAGCTCAAAGCCACTTCCTTGGATAATATTTATATTCTTTGTGTATTCCTTGGCTTTCTCAACCGCAAATTCCTGAATTTCTATCCCGTATAATTTATTGAATCCCATTGCTTGCAAACCTCTCAGTTGCATTCCTGTGTTACATCCAACCTCTAATATCTTTGCATCTTTTGAAATCTCGTTTAGTGAAACTTCGTTCATCTTGGTTTTAGTTTCTCCCCAAGTCTCAATATAGAACTTATTCCAATCTTCTAGAGAATGGGAATTTCTGTCCGTATAGTCTTTGCCAAATTCACTTGACCAAAAATTTTCTTGTTTTGTCAGCATCGTTTTTCTTTTAATTAGAATATTCAATTACTTTATTAATTACAAACGCTTGTTCCTCAGCTGTAAGCGTAGGATACATCGGTAAGCTAATACATCTTTTATAGTATTCTTCCGCTAACGGAAGGCTTGCTTGATTCGGATTTAAACTTTTATAATATGGCATGGTATGCACTGGCACGTAATGAATTTGTGCATAAATCTTATCTTCTCTGAGCGCATCATACAATTCTTTTCTATTTTCAACTTCGACTACATAAAGATGATAGGCATGTCCGATATCGCTAGGCGGAACATTTATTTTAATTCTTGTATTCTGGAATGCTTCATCATATCGAGCAGCAATTTCTCTCCTCCTCTCTAATCCAGCATCTGCTTTTTCAAGCTGTGTAACTCCTAATGCACAGAGTATATCTGGTATTCTATAATTATAACCTAGGTCTTGCATCTCCATGTACCAATTTCCATGGTTTTCTGTAAGCCTTTCATCCCCTTGGTATACCATACCATGTGTTCTTAACTGCTTCAATTTGTTGTATAGCAGCTCGTCATCTGTCGTAATCATTCCTCCCTCTCCGCAGGCAATATGTTTAACTGGATGAAAAGAAAAGATGGCTAATTCTGCGAATTTTCCATTCCCACATTTATGTTCTTTCCCTTTACTATCTGTGAACCAACCCCCTGGAGCATGACAAGCATCTTCAATTATCCAAAGACCATGCTGATTTGCCAGTTCTTTTAATTTTTCCATATGTACTGGGAACCCAGCGAAATCTACTGGCACAACTCCTTGATAGGTCCCTTTGGGTGCACTTTCTAAAATACCTTTAAGCTTTTTTAAATCTAAAGTTTTTGTTTCTGGATCTATGTCGCAAAACTCCACATGTCCTCCACAGTATCGAATACAATTTGCAGATGCAGCAAAAGTGATTGTTGAGGTAATGACCTTGCTATTTTCATTTACATCAAGAGCTAAGGCGCTCAGGTGCAAGGCAGCTGTCCCATTTGCTACTGCCACTGCATATTTTGAGCCTACATATTCCGCAAACTTTTCTTCAAATTCGTTTACTTTAGGTCCTGTAGTAAGATAGTCCGCGTTTAATACTTCAACGACAGCTTTTATATCACGCTCTGTAATACTCTGTCTACCGTATGGAATTGCCTTTCTAGTTTTAGTATCCATCGATTGAAAAATTTTCATCAACATGTTCTTTAATAAACGTTCTCAGTTCATCTGCATTCACCCATTCTGTATTTGTGCCTGAATTATAACTGAATCCTTGTTCAACTTTTGTTGCATTAAATTCTTTTTTAAATGCATCAATATCCCACGCTGGTTGTGTGGGTATAATCGTGTAGTACTTACCGAGATCGTAGGTATTATAAGAATCTGATGCTGTGATCATTTCCTCATGTATTTTTTCCCCGGGTCTAATACCTATCACTCTCTGTTCTGTATTAGGCGCAATAGCACTTGCAACTTCTGTAATCTTGTATGAAGGGATTTTAGGCACAAACAGTTCTCCTCCCCAAGCATGCTTGAGTGCATGGAAGACCATGTCTACTCCACCATCTAAGCTGATATTAAATCGTGTCATTTCTGGGTCGGTAATAGGCAGAAAACCTTCTTTTCTTTTTTTAACAAAAAACGGTATTACTGATCCGTTTGACCCCATCACATTTCCATAGCGTACAACAGAGAATTTAATTGGGTTTTTTCCTTTGATATTATTTGCAGCTATAAATAACTTATCAGACGTTAACTTTGTCGCACCATATAGATTTATAGGTGCACAAGCTTTATCTGTTGATAGGGCAACTACTCTCCTGACCCCTGTTTGCAAGCAAGCATGGATTACATTTTCTGCACCTCCGACATTGGTTTTTATACACTCTGAAGGATTGTATTCAGCCAAGTGTACATGTTTCATTGCTGCTGCATGTATCACAAAGTCAATTCCAGACATAGCTCTAATTAACCTTTCTTTGTCTCTGACATCGCCAATAAAAAAACGAATGGCAGAAAATTTATCCTGTGGGAATTCCTGAGCCATCTGAAACTGTTTCTGCTCATCTCTTGAAAAAATTACTAAACGATTAACTTCTGGATAATCCCTAAATATTCGTTTTGTAAGCGCTTTTCCCAGCGAACCCGTTCCGCCCGTAATTAAAACTGATTTATTATTTAACATTTCTATGATTCTAATACTGAATAAATAAATTTTCTAGCAACAATAAAAAGTGAAACCATCACTGCTCCAAACAAGAAACCGAAAATAAATTTCATGATATAAGATTCTGATTGAGCAATTATAGGTTTTGTAGGTAGATCGATAACTTGAACCACAGGGGTTTTGTTTTTAAGTGCAAAATCAGTGGCTTCCATTTGTTTAACGGCCTCTGCATACATAACATTTAAAATATTTACCTCTCTTTCTAATCTTAGTTGTTGGAGATAGCCTTTTACTGTTACTAATTTTCTGTTTGAATCTTTAAAATCAGCTAGTTGGTATTCTGAAGTTTTTAAACTAGTAAGCACAGAATCTTTTTTCTGCTTTATAATGTTATATGTTTTAGTTTGTTTCTCTACTGATTTTTCTATAAAAAAAGAACTTAAATGTTTATAAATATTATTCAAAACACCTAAGGTTATTTCCTCTCTTTCTGATTGCATACTAATTGTCATAATCCCCGATTCATCATCTAATGTCGACGACAACAATCGAGGCATATCTATACGACTATTACCATTTATTTTTTCATATAATAATCTTAGGAATAAATTTTCCTCATCCGTAAAATTTTCTATGTCATCGTTTGTAAATCTAAAATCAGGATATTTCAGCAATCTCTTGGGCCAATTTGCTTTGTATAAGATATTCAGACGTTTATAATCTTGAATTAAAACCTCAATACCATATTCTTCAAAAAAATGATTTGCTAAATAGTCTTTATTGCCTTTAATTGTTATAGAATCAAATAGGGTATTATGAATGATTTTTTTACTCTCAAATAATTCTATAATACGACTTAAATTTTCATTCTGATTACTACTTCCAAAAAGACCACTTAGTAAATTTAGACCTTGGACTGCCTCTCCTGACTTTTCGTCCATCATAAATGTTAGCTTCTCCTTATACAATGGGGGTTTTTTAAAAGCCTTGAATCCTAATATTACCCCAAGTATCAATCCTCCAATTATGAGTATATATTTATATGAAAATATCTCAGACAAATAAGAGCCTATTCTAAGAAAAATATCCTTTAAGGTTATATACTCTTCCTGTGAATTATTTTGGTTTGTGGTATCCATATTTACAGCGTTTTACTAAAAGGGTGAGCAACCAATTCTTTTTTACAATAAGGATGATAATCCCCTGTCAGTCCGATAGGCTCTTGATGTCTGATATCGTGCACTATTTCTATAGCTTTTCTCGAATCCCCTATTCTAAAACCTCCACCAGATAGAATGTCTTGATAAGATTTATTATGCAACTCTGTAAATCCTTCTGAGAACTCAATCTCTTCTCCATCAATGGTTAAAGATCTATAGGTTCTTTGTCCACTACTTTTAATTTCATCTGGTAAGGTGTCAAAATTAATACTTAAAAACCATCTTACTCTTGCCTTTTCAAACTCAAGATATCCTGCTGCTCTATCATGGGTATGTAAATGCACTTTGTTTTCTTTTAAATCACCAAAAATCCAGGATAACATATCATAGAAATGGACACCAATATTAGTGGCTATACCTCCAGATTTTTCGCTATTGCCTTTCCAGCTTGTGTAATACCAATTACCCCTAGACGTCTGATAAGTTAAATCAAAATCAAAAACTTTATCTTTGGAACTTTCATCCACCTTTTTCTTAATCGCAATTATACTATCATGTAATCTTAATTGAAGTATATTAAATATTCTTCTGCCTGTTTCTTTTTCTATTTTTTCTAAGGCATCAATATTCCATGGATTTAAAACAATTGGTTTTTCGCAAATGACATCAGCTCCATGTCGTAACCCAAATCTTATATGAGCATCGTGTAAATAATTAGGACTACAAACACTGAGATAATCAATTTTTTTATCAGCTCCTTTTAATTTCTCAAGATGTCTGTCAAACCTTTCATACTCCGTAAAAAAAGCAGCATCAGGAAAATAACTATCTATTATTCCAACTGAATCATTAGGATCTAAAGCAGCAATTAGATCATTTCCTGTTTCTTTTATTGCCCTCATATGTCTGGGTGCTATGTAACCTGACGCTCCAATCAATGCAAAGTTCTTCATTTATAAATGCGCTTTAATTAATTCAACAATTTTTTCTGCGGATCTTCCATCACCATATAGGTCTTCATTCCAATTCATTATAGGGGAATCAATGTGGTTTTTAATGTCGGTCAAATCATTAAACAATAGTATATTCGCACCGTCATGAGTTGTTTCAGTCCATTCTGTTTCAGATCTTATTGTGATACATTTTTTCTGTAACCAATAAGCTTCTTTCTGCATTCCGCCACTATCTGTAATAAGTGCTTTCGCATTTGATAAATAAATTAAATTTTCAAAATAACCCTGGGGACTTATTATTTCTATTTTACTCTTATTGAGATTTAATTCAAATGCTTCAATCATTTTAAGCGTACGAGGATGTGCTGCAAAAATTACCTTGTTAGCTAGTTCACTAATAGAATCAAGAATGTATTGCAACCGTTCTTTTTTATCAACATTATATGGTCTGTGTAATGTTGCATAATAATAAGGTTCTTGCAAATTCTTATTTCTACCTTCTCCTATTCTAGTTTTGGCAATACGTACCATATCTTTCATTACATCTCCAACGATAAACACATTATTATTTACATTTTCTTTCTCTAGATTTTGTAATGCGTGGTCATTTGGAACTAGTAATAGTGAAGATATCTGATCTGTTAATATTCTATTTAT
>ENA-ORXR01005391-ORXR01005391.1-marine-metagenome-genome-assembly--contig:-NODE-5391-length-10174-cov-2.789839_pt1 | contig 10174 bp, 9 predicted proteins | sample MGYA00237866_ERZ511479 | MGnify/ENA metagenome assembly ERZ511479
CAAGATGCGGACGCCATTTTAGCTGCCCGCAGCCGCAAGGATTTGGTGGAAGAACTGTCCACTGCCCTGGCCGCGCATCAGATCGTTGAATTGAAAGCGGGCTGGAAACACGACGCGCCTGTGCATGACGGGGCCGTGCCCACGCACGGTGCCGTGGGCGACGGCAATATATACCGCTTGGTCAACAGCTATACGGTGTTGGAACATGCCCAGGTGATCGCCGATAAGCGGTTGGGCAAAACGGACATCGCGGCCCGCGACAAGGGTGTGCGCAATCTGATCCTGACGGAAGATTTCGCGTTGATGACGGCCCTTTCCAAACACGCCAAGAAAGCGCTGGATGGGTATGATGATGCGGGTCTGGCGGTGTTGGTGTCCAACAAACGCCTGCGCGATTTCAAAAGTGCCCTGGCCCTGCGCAACATTTTGAACATGGACAGCCCCGGCACATACGGCTGGATTTTGCACCAAGACCGCAAGAACCGCGCCGCCTTGGGGGATATCCCCAGCTTTGATGAACTGTTTGCCCAAAACGCGCTGCCCGATCTGGTGGCCCGCACAGCGGCGGAGTGATGAATATGACGAACACAGCTTCCAAACTGCCCCACATCCCCGACGACGCCCCGTTTTCGACCGAACAGAAGAATTGGTTGGGGGGCTTTTTGTCAGGCTTGCAAACCCTGCAAGCCATGGGGGCCACCACGATTGAGGCCCAGCAAAATAACGGCCCTGCCATTCCATTGGACATCATCTTTGGGACCCAGACAGGCACAGCCGAAACCATCGCGGAAGACGCAGCGGAAAAGGCCCGGGCCAAAGGGTTCCTGCCCCGCATCGCGGAGATGGACGAGATCGAGATGGATCAGTTGGCCACGATGGAAAACCTGATCGTTGTGGTATCCACCTATGGCGAAGGTGAAATGCCCGACAACGCCCACCAGTTTTGGGAAAACCTGGCCGCTAGCACAGCACCCCGTTTGGAAAACCTGACTTATGGCGTGTTGGCCTTGGGCGACACCAGTTACGAATATTACTGCCAGGCGGGCAAACTGGTGGACACGCGGCTGGAACAATTGGGCGCAAAGCGCATGTTGGACCGGGTGGATTGCGATCTGGACTATGAAGATGCCGCTGAAGCGTGGCTGGAAAACGCGATCCCCGATACCGGGAATGCCGTGGCGGCCAACACCGATGACGCAGCCCCCACTTCCAAGAAATCCGGTTGGGGCCGTAAGAACCCATTCATGTCCACCATGGTGGATAACCGCGTGGTGTCGGGCACAAAATCCGCCAAAGAAATTCGCCACATCGCCTTTAATCTGGGCGACAGCGGCATGACCTATGAAGCAGGCGATGCCTTGGGCGTGATGCCTTTGAACGCCCCTGATCTGGTGACCAAATGGCTGGACCGTTTGGGGGCCGTATCGGCGACCGAAGCCCCTGGCTTTGATGCCCCGTTGGGGGATGTCCTGGCGAACCGGTTAGAGATCATGACCCCGTCGCGGGACTTGATCCGGGCCATCGAACCACTGGTCAAAGATGATGAACTGACCCACATCGTATCCAACGGCGATAAAGAAGCCCTGGAACATTACATGTGGGGCAAGGACGCGTTGGATTTGCTGAACCTGAACCCAGATATCCCGCTGGACACGGCCGAAGTGTTGGGTTGGTTGAAGCCATTGCAACACCGCGCATATTCTATTTCATCCAGCCCCAAAGCCCACCCGGGCGAGGTGCATTTGACCGTGGCCGCCGTGCGGTGGATGTATGAAAACCGCGCGCACCGGGGCGTGTGTTCCACATGGATGGCCGACCACGTGCCCGAAGGCGCACAGGCGGGTATATTCATGTCCCCCAACAAAAGTTTCCGCGTGCCAGAAGACGACACCGCCCCCATGATCATGGTGGGTCCGGGCACTGGCATGGCCCCTTTCCGCGCCTTCTTGGAAGAACGCCGCGAACGGGCGGCCACTGGGACCAACTGGTTGTTCTTTGGCGATCAACACCGTGCATCCGACTTTATCTATGAAGATGAAATCGGGGGCTTCAGTGAAAGCGGTCTTCTGACGCGTCTTGATCTGGCGTTTTCGCGCGATCAGGCCGAAAAGATCTACGTCCAGCACCGCATGTTGGAAAACGGCAAAGATCTGTTTGGGCAACTGCAAGAAGGCGGCAGTTTCTATGTCTGTGGGGATGCCACGCGCATGGCCAAAGATGTGGACGCAGCATTGCACACCATCGTGGAAACCCATGGCGGCATGTCCGCCGAAGACGCCATTGATTACATCAACAAAATGAAGCGCGAAAAGCGGTACGTGCGGGACGTTTATTAAACGCCCGGGCTTAATCCGCCGCTTTCCAGAACCCGGAGATGCGAAGCTCCTTCGGATTCCACCCTGCATCTTTGGCAAATTCCCGGACGCGGGCCGCTTGGCCCCGTTCGCCCGCAAACCAAACGTCCGCTTCAAACGGGGTGGTCATGGCTTCTTTCATCGCCGCTTCCAGGCTTTGCCCCGCATCGCGCGCCAACCATTTCACGGTGATCCCGGCGGGCACGTTCAGCGGATAATCACACCCCGCCCCTTCGCCAGATTCCAAGAACAATGTGCCGGTCACATCTGCGGGCAGATTTTCCAACATGCGCGCGGCGGCGGGAATACCAGTTTCATCAGCGGCCAACAGAACGTGCAGCGCGTCCAACAAACCCCCGCCCATGGGGCCCATAATGCCAATATCGCGGCGGGACGTATTGCCCGCCATCACGTCGCGGGCCCATTCAATGGTTTGGCCGCCTTCGTGCAAGAAGATATCCGTGGTCAAAGTGCCCGCCTCTGGATCAATGGATCGGGCGGTATAGACGGGTTTGTGGGGGGTGTTGTCCCCTGTCGGCCATTTCACCGATCCGTTGGGGGCCATAAACGGCCAAGCGGCATCCATCCCCTTGGCGGGTTGGATCAGCCGAAAGTGGATCGAGTCGCGCCCGTAAGCCCCGAAATCGTTCCCTTCCAACACCACACGCAGGAACGCGGTGCCCACGGGATACACGTCCCGCACGCGCACATGGGTGAATGTGGGGGGCAAAGCGGGCGCTTGATCCGCGTCGGACCAGTGCAAGTTCGCCGCCAAATCAGGGAATTTCTTCTTCAAGTGCAGCAAAAACGCGTTCTTCAGGATGAAGATTCGCCGTGCATCTGGGGCTGCGGCATGGGCCGTAACGGTGCCCGCATCGCTGACGCGCAGTTCAAGGACGCCGTGATCCGCCTGAACGGTCAGTGCTTTGGCTTCATCTTTCAGAACCGTCAGATTGTCCGCCGCGGCCAAAGACAAGACGCAGTCGCGCGCGCCATCAAACGGGGTGGTTTGCAGATCGGCGTGAACTTCAACGATGTTTTCTGGGCGCGACATGGCGGGCTTCCTGACTGAAGGGGAATTGTGGTCCCGCCCTACCGCGCGGGTCAATGCGACGCAATGTGGGGCGGTTGTCAGACCGGGACAGATGGTGCATTTGAACGCTTCCTGACACCACGGTGGATGCCATGACCCTGACCCCGACAATCGCGACGATCATCTTTGTTTTGGCCTGTATCGCGGGCATGCAGTATCGCAGTGTGTGGAAAAACGAAGGCCCCACCTGGCAGTTGTGGGTGTTCGGCACAATCGCGGCGGCAGGGCTTTTGGCGTTGGGATTTATCCCGATGGGCCGTTAGGCCGCTGGGTCCATCCCTGCGCGTTCCAACATTTTGCGGGCTTTGGGGCATTCAAGACGATCGCGCAGCGGGCTGTTGGGGTCGATTTCTTTGTGGCAGACCATGCACTGGTCCGCATCCCCCACCGCGTTGAGGCCACCGCAACTGCCCTTGATCGTCTTGCCCATCATTATAACGCCGATGGCCATGCCAGTGACGATGATAAGAAAGATGACAAAGGTCAGAAGAAACGTGGCCACAACGTGCGTCCTTGTATGATGTTAGGCGGTTAATTCATTAAATCGTGTGCTTGCCACAGATTTAAAGCCCGAAACACCCGATGCCGCATCACGATCTGTGAACATTACCGCGAGGTTCTGTTCTTCCGCCAAAGCCAAGCCTTCTTCGCGACCCAAGATCAGGAATGCCGTGGCCCATGCATCTGCCAACATTGCGTTGTCAGACAGAACCGTGGCGGACGCTGTTTTGTGGGCGACCGGGCGACCGTTGCGGGGATCGATCAGGTGGGAATACCGCTGACCGTCTTGTTCAAAGTAATTGCGGTAGTCGCCAGAAGACGCCATGCCCAAATCGGACACGCCCACTACGCGGAATGCTTCACGTGCGCTTGGGCTTGGCGTTTCAACGCCGATCTGCCAAGGAACGCCCGCCTCATTACGGCCAGCGGCGTACAGATCGCCGCCGATTTCCACCATGTAATCGGTGACGCCGATGGCTTCCAATTCGCGACCGATCAGGTCTGCGCCAAAGCCTTTGCCGATGGCGGACAGATAAATCTGTGCGTCGGGCTGTTGCTTTTGCAGATACCCATTCCCCACTTGCAATGTGTTTGCGTGACCAGCGCGGGCTTTTGCCGTCAGGATATCAGCATCCGTTGGCAAGTTCTTAGGCTTGCTGTCGGCGCCAAAGCCCCACAGTTCAATCAAGGGACCCATGGTTGTGTCAAACGCACCGCCACTTGCGCCGTGCACGTCAGCCGCCGCCAGCATCACTTCGGAAAATTCCGGGGATACAGCGTGGGGGCTGGTGTGCTGTGCGCCGTTGAAGGCTGCGACTTCGGAACCCGCGTCCCAGTTGGACATCTGTTTGTTCACCGTGACCAGGGCACCGTCCACGGCACGCTGGGCGTCGGCTGCGGTTACCTGTCGCGGCGCATCTACAACGATTACGTTGTATGAAGTGCCCATGGTCAGGCCCGTCAGGGTAAAAGCAGCAGCGCTTGGCTTACAGGCGGCAAGGGCCAGCGGCATGAACAACATGCTGCGACGCGAAAATTTAATTGCTTGGGTCACGGTCTACCTCGTTTGGCGTACTATGGTGTACTATCAGGTAAAGATGTTTTTGAAATGCGACAATATTGGTCTTTTCAAAAAAAATTGCCTGAGGTACGCAAAAGCATACCGCAGCACACAATGGCGTGGGATAACTTGGGTTCTGCCAGGGCCATGTGTGCGTTGTGAGCCAGATTTAAGAGGTCCAGCGTGCAACGATTCGCACTACGCAAAGGCTTGAACATTCCAATCTCGGGCGCACCCCGGTTGGAAATCGGAGTCTCCCCCACCGTTAAAACAGTTGCCATCTGCGGCGATGACTATGTTGGACTGAAACCGCGCATCGCGGTCGAAGAAGGTGACATGGTGTCTGTCGGCTCGCCGATCATGGCCCACAAAGATACCCCTGACGTTTATATGGTGTCGCCCGTGGCCGGTAAGGTCAAAGCGGTGAACCGGGGCGCGCGGCGCAAACTGATCAGCGTGGAAATCCAAGTGCAGGGCAAAGCGGCCCCCGTGGATTTCGCCAAGGTCGGCAATGACAAAACCGCAGACGGTCTGGCTGAAAAGCTGGCGGCGGCTGGTTTGTGGACATCGTTCCGCACCCGCCCCTATTCCAAAGTTCCTGCATCCGACGAACGTCCCGCGGCGATCTATGTGACCGCGACGGATTCAGAACCACTGTCGGCAGAACCGTCGATGATTATCAACGAAGCGTCTGACGCGTTTGTTGCGGGTCTAAAGGCTGTGACGATCCTGACCGAAGGCAAAACCTTCCTGTGTCAGTCGGACGGTGTTGATCTGCCGGGTACAGATGTGGCTGGTGTGGAAACGGCATCCTTTGCCGGCCCCCACCCCGCAGGCTTGGCTGGCACCCACATGCATTTCTTGGAACCACCCCGGGCGGACAAATTCGTTTGGACCATCGGGTACCAAGACGTCATCGCCATCGGCCGCTTGCTGGCCACAGGTCACTATGACCCCACCCGTATCATCGCCTTGACCGGCCCCATGTGCGCAGACCCGCGTTTGGTAAAGACCATCGCTGGCGCATCCATGGTGGAACTGTGCGAAAACGATTTTGCGGGCGACGCCCCTGTGCGGATGATTTCTGGGTCTGTTCTTTCTGGTCGTGCGGGTGAAGGCCCCAGCGCGTATCTGGGACGGTACGCCCGCCAGATCACCCTGATTGAAGAAGACAAAAAGCAAATCCCCATGGGCTGGATCCGCCCGATGGTGGATAAATACGCCGTGCAGCCCGTTTTGGGGTCCGCGCGCGCGAACAAAACATTCCCGCTGACATCGAACCTGAACGGGGGCCGCCGCGCGATGGTGCCCTTGGGAACGTTCGAAGGTCTGGTGCCCCAGGATTTCCTGCCCACACAGCTGTTGCGGTCTTTGTTGGTGATGGACACCGACCAAGCCCAAGCTTTGGGCGCGTTGGAACTGGACGAAGAAGATCTGGGCTTGGTGGGCTTTGCCTGCCCGGCCAAATACGAATACGGCATGGCCCTTCGGGATGTCTTGTCGAAAATCGAAAAGGAAGGTTAACCGATGGGCGTACGCGACTTTTTCGATCGGATCGAACCCAATTTTGAACCCGGTGGCAAATGGGAACGCTATTTCCCCATGTACGAGATGGTGGAAAGCTTTCTGTACACGCCAAAGACCGTCACCACAGCCGCCCCCCATGCGCGGTCCTACATCGATATGAAACGCATCATGACGTATGTGGTTTTATCGACGATCCCGTGTATTTTGATGGGCCTGTACAATGTGGGTTATCAAACCAACATGGCCATCGCGGAATTCGGGGCCGAAGGCTGGCGCGCGTGGATTTTGTCCACGCTGGGCATCGGCTTTAACCCCGGCAACGCCTTTGCCAACTTAGTGCACGGCTTACTGTACTTCTTACCCATCTACATCACCACGCTTGTGGCGGGTGGTATCTTTGAAGTGATCTTCGCCACCGTTCGCAAACACGAAGTAAACGAAGGTTTCCTTGTATCTTCAATGCTTTACGCGCTGATCTTGCCCGCAACCACGCCTCTGTGGCAGGTTGCTTTGGGGATTATTTTCGGTGTGGTGATCGGCAAAGAAGTGTTCGGCGGAACAGGCAAAAACTTCCTGAACCCTGCCCTGACGGGCCGGGCGTTCTTGTACTTTGCATATCCTGCACAGATGTCTGGCGACAATGTTTGGGTTCCTGTGGACGGGTTCACCGGGGCCACTGCCCTGGCCGTATCCGCCGCAGACGGCATCCAAGCCTTGGGCGCACAGGGCATGACCTGGTGGAACAGCTTCTTGGGATTTGTTCCTGGCTCAATGGGCGAAACATCCGCACTGGCGGCATTGATCGGGCTGTGTTTTTTGCTGGCAACGCGCATCGCCAACTATCGCATGGTGGTGGGTTGTTTGGGCGGCATGATCGGCTTTTCACTGCTGTTGAACCTGGTGGGTTCTGACACAAACCCGATGTTCGCAATGCCGTGGTACTGGCACTTGGTGGTGGGCGGTTACGCTTTTGGCCTGGTGTTCATGGTCACAGAGCCCGTGTCGGGATCGCATACCAACCTGGGGCGCTACATTTACGGCGCGCTGATCGGTTTCATGGTTGTCATGATCCGCGTCATCAACCCCGCCTTCCCCGAAGGTATGATGCTCGCGATTTTGTTCGGAAACGTGTTCGCACCGCTGATTGACTATTTCGTGGTACAAGCAAACATCAAACGCAGGGCGAGGCGCCATGTCTGAAGATAACAAAAAACCTGAACCCAAAGGGGCGATTGGCCGGTTCCTGGCATCCCCGCCAGATTCGGTGGGCAAGACCCTGTTCACTGCGGTAACTGTTTGCTTGGTGGCATCCATGGTGGTGTCTGCGGCGGCGGTGGCCTTGCGGCCCACGCAAGAAGTGAACGCGCTGAAAGACAAGCGGGTGAACATTCTGCAAGTCGCGGGCATTTATAACCCCGACGAAGACGTGTTGGAAACGTTCAAGGCGTTTGAACCCCATGTGCTGGAACTGGATACAGGCGAATTTGCCAAGCAGTTCGATCCGGCAGAATTTGATGATCGGGCCGCGGCGGATGATCCGAATTATTCGCTTGCCCTGGCCGATGACCCTGCGGGGATTATCCGGCGCGGGAATTTCGTGACGGTCTATCTGTTGCGCGATGATGCGGGCGACGTGGACAAAGTGATCATGCCAATCCACGGATATGGTCTGTGGTCTACGCTGTATGGTTTCATCGCCGTGGAAGAAAACGGTAACGATATCTTCGGCTTGCAGTTCTATGAACACGCCGAAACGCCCGGGTTGGGCGCAGAAGTGGACAACCCCCGCTGGAAAGCCCAGTGGAACGGCAAAGAACTACGTGACGAAAGCGGCGTTTTGCAAATCAACGTTGCAAAAAGCGTGTCCCCAGCCGGGAAAGAACACCACATCGACGCATTGGCCGGGGCGACCCTGACCAGCAACGGCGTTGATAACTTGGTGCGGTTCTGGATGGGCGAAGAAGGGTATGCTCCCTTCTTAGAAAATCTGAAAGCAGGGGGCGTCTGATGCCACAAACAAGACGAGACATGCTGATCGACCCGATGGTCGACAACAACCCGATCACATTGCAAGTCCTTGGGATTTGTTCGGCCCTGGCGGTGACATCGTCGCTGCAAGTGGCCCTGGTGATGTCCATCGCGGTGACCTTGGTGACCGCGTTTTCATCCATGTTCATCTCCATGATGCGCAATCACATCCCCGGTTCTATCCGGATCATCGTGCAAATGGTGGTGATCGCGTCCTTGGTGATCTTGGTGGACCAGGTTCTAAAGGCCTACGCCTTTGAAATTTCCAAAACACTGTCGGTGTTTGTGGGTCTGATCATCACGAACTGTATCGTGATGGGCCGCGCAGAAGCGTTTGCCATGAAGAACCCCCCCATCGACAGCTTCATCGACGGCATCGGTAACGGGCTGGGCTATGGTCTGATCCTGATGATGGTGGGTGTGATCCGCGAATTGCTGGGCTCCGGCAGCTTGTTTGGCATCACCATCCTGGAAACCGTGAACAACGGTGGCTGGTATGTGCCCAACGGCCTGCTTTTGCTGCCCCCGTCTGCGTTCTTTATCATCGGCCTGATCATCTGGGCGTTCCGCGCGTGGAAACCAGATCAAGTCGAAGAGCGTGAATATAAAATCCAAACGGTGGAGGCACACTAATGGAAGGCCTGCTGTCCCTCGCCGTAAAGGCGATATTTGTTGAAAACCTGGCGCTGTCCTTCTTCTTGGGCATGTGTACGTTCATCGCGGTGTCCAAAAAGATTGCCACGGCCATCGGCCTGGGGATTTCGGTGATGATCGTGCAAGCGATCACGGTCCCCGCCAACAACCTGATCCTTAGCAACCTGCTGGCGCCTGGCGCATTGGCATGGGCGGGGTTCCCCGACGTTGATCTAACCTTCTTGGGTCTGATTTCTTACATCGGCGTTATCGCGGCCCTGGTGCAAATCTTGGAAATGGTCCTCGATAAGTACTTCCCGCCGCTGTACAACGCCTTGGGCGTCTTCTTGCCCCTGATCACCGTGAACTGCGCTATCTTGGGCGGGTCCTTGTTCATGGTGGAACGCAGCTACGACTTCGCGGAATCCCTGACCTACGGCATCGCGTCCGGCTTTGGTTGGGCCTTGGCCATCACGGCCATGGCGGGTGTCCGCGAAAAGCTGAAGTACTCCGATATCCCAGACGGTCTGCAAGGTTTGGGCATCACATTCATCACCGCCGGACTGATGGCCATGGCCTTCATGTCTTTCTCTGGCGTGAAACTTTAACCGGAACTGGAGGCACCCAATGGCAACATTCGGTTTAGGCATTATCCTGTTTACCGTTATCGTACTTGTGCTGGTAACGGTCATCCTGGCGGCACGGTCCCGCCTGGTGTCCAGCGGGAACGTAAACATCACCATCAACGGTGAAAAAACAATTTCTGTCCCTGCGGGCGGAAAATTGCTGCAAACGCTGGCTGAACAAAAACTGTTCGTGCCATCGGCGTGCGGCGGCGGCGGCACATGTGCCCAATGCAAAGTGAAAATCCACTCGGGCGGCGGGTCCATCCTGCCCACCGAAGAAGGCCACATCACCAAACGTGAAGCGGCTGGCGGCGACCGTCTGTCGTGTCAGGTTGCTGTAAAGCAAGACATG
>ENA-ORXR01005394-ORXR01005394.1-marine-metagenome-genome-assembly--contig:-NODE-5394-length-10167-cov-10.264519_pt1 | contig 10167 bp, 10 predicted proteins | sample MGYA00237866_ERZ511479 | MGnify/ENA metagenome assembly ERZ511479
GCAAAAACCGGGGGGCGGGCGATGCGCACCCGGCGCCGCGTGCGGCATGGGGGGAGGAGGGGGGGGAGGGGGTGGGGGGGGCATATATGGGGTCTCGAAAGCGTCCTCGCAGGGACTAGGAGGGGGAGGCGGACACCAAGTACCGTTATTCTTCTGCTGCGTGCGCCGCCGCCGGGACTCGTTGGCGCTCTTCGCGCGCGTACTTCTCAGGATCGCGGGCGTCGCAAAGGCGGAAAAGACGGTCAGCGCGGGCTAAAGACGCCTTGCGGTTGGGGAACGGAGGCGGGCGCCGCGGCGCCGGCGGTGGTTTGTGCGCACACACGCGGCACGCGGCGGACCCGCGCGCGGGAGACACCATAGGGCCCCCAAAGGGCGCGCCTGCGACGGAGGGCGAACCGATGGCTGCCGGCCTGCGTCCGTCCACGCAGCGCGAAAACGAGTCGGGCGAGGGTACACGCGCGGCACCCCACCAAATGCCCCATCTGCATGCCTTCGTGGGAGGGCGGCGGCGTGGGCCCCGCCCATACTGGCCGGCACGAGGCCAAAAGACGTCGAGCGCGCGAGGGGGCAAGGCGACAGGTCCCCCCACTCGTTGCCTCACATGGCAGGTGACCGCCTGTTGGCCCCCCCGGACTGCTCACGCAGGGAGGCGCGTGTCGGCGGACTCAAGTATGTGAGCAGTGCCCGCCTGACGAACAGGTGCGTGGCGCGCGCGCGTGACGAGGCCCGCCCGGGCCCGGCCTCGCCACAGAAAAAGGCTGCGCCCGCCGGACACGTGCAGGGAACCTGGTGGGGGTCCTCCTCTACGTTGCCTGGAGAGGTGGGGTACACCCGCGCTGGCACGCGCGAGCACAAAATGCCAGTTCATCGGAACGCCGACGATGCGCGGACCGACGCCGGGGCCATGGCAGCCATCATCGGTGTCCGCTTGCGCAATGCAATCAGCTGACAGACGTGTGTGTGAGGCCCAAATCGCAATCACGCGACGGTCAAGCGAGGCCACTCATTGCTGCGCAGCGCTCTCTCATCTTTCACCCAGTGTCACACATGCCCACTACACCATCCGTTTGAGACGAGCGGCGTCCAATCATGTTCACTGGAAAACTGATGGCGGCGCCAGTCCCGCCCAGATCGCGTTCAGATCGGGACATAACATTTTGAAAATACCTGGACTGGGCGAAATTCACTTGGATGCAGGGGCACTGCCGAGATATTATACATTGACAGCCAATGAAAGAGCGCCTATTCCGTCCGCTGACCGGAGATTCTGACCCGAGAGCGGCTCAAGGCAATCGATTCCACAGGCTTGCACTCCCGAGAGATGGTACACGCGCGATGTCAGCTGTTTGGCAAGACCACTCTGCGGTGCGGACAGTGCCTTTGTCCGCTTGCGCATGTGATTGTCCACCAGACTGGCCCAGATCGCTCGTGTTGCGGCTCGTGCAACGCGGGTCGTCGCCTGCGTCAGGCGTTGACATCGACAATTCGAGCGCGTGGTGCCGTGGCACTGCCAGGTGTCGTCGCATTCACCCCATGTTATTGCGTGTTGAACCCGATTCTGCTCGGATTGGGCTTCATTCGCAGACTGTGCTTCAATTCTTTGTCGCGTGGCATGCCCGGGCCTATTTTCGAGTGAATCTAAAGACTATCTCTGCACGATCTGCAATCGGTTTCGGACACATCAGCCATCGACGCTTGGCTAGTCCCCTGCAATGCGAGGAGAGGTTAGACTGGGGTCTCATCTGAACCAGCAACGTGGGCCCTATCGTTCCATCGTCCAGAGTGCTGCCGATGGTCGATATGGCAAATTCCACGCAGAGGTTTCGCATATGGGGCCCCCAGGATGGTCTTTCCATTCAGTGACTCACTCGTTGCACCTCCAGATGCGGTTACATGGAAGATGGGGCCGACGTTGCTGGGATTGCCCTTACGGGCCTTCGGGGCGCGCTTGACATCGTGAATGACGTCGACGCCCGGCGCTGCCGCCTGTGCGGCGACGGCCGCGGGTCCAGTATCCTCGGCCGACCGCGCCCGGCAAATGGCATCCCGCCCCTGGCGCGCCCGCTCCAGCTGCTCCATCTTCATGATGACGCACTGCTCGGCCACATTTTTCGGATCTTAGCAGATGACGCATGCCCCACGATAACTTCGCACACACAAAGGGGATGCCATAGACGAGTATTGTATTGGATTACAGTGGAAAGAGTGACGACCCCGAGTGGATCGCCAATCTGTCCGCCGAAGACAATGTCAAAGGGAGGTTGACCAGGGCACCCCGTGTGCGTTGTGGCAGGCACGAGGTGCCGACTGAAGCCAGCGGCAAGGCAGGAGGGTGGGCCGCGCGAGGGAGGTTGACCGTTGGCTGCGCTGAGCAGCCCCGCCGTCGGCGGCGGCCCCCCTCATGACAGAGGGCCCGATCCGGCGCTTCCACCGGAAGTCGCCAGATCCCCAACCTATCCGGTCCTACAATCTGGCTCGCTCCCCTTACTAATCGCTTCGTTACACACAACATATGAAAACATAACTTCGCACACACAAAGGGGATGCCATCAGATGGAGAACGGCCGCGACGGCCAGGACGCGCGCGCGGCTACGGGACGTAGCCACCGCACAGCCTCCAGGCCTCGGTTGAGCGGGGCGCCAGGAGGTCAATGTAGTGCGCCAACGCCGTGCGCGTGTCATTGCCGCTGTGCCCCAGCATCTGCGCGACGGCCGGCGGCGAGTGGCCGCAAAGGTGGAAGGCCGTCGCCCCCCCGCCGCGGGTGGAATAGCTGCACCACTTCACCCCGGGCGGGGGGGAAAGGTCGAGCCGCCGGAGTGCGGCGAGCAGCCAGGCCGTGACGTCATCGGCAGTCGGTGGCCGGGTGGCGCCCGGCGGTGCAAACAACAGGCGGGAAGGGGGCGCGCGCCGCGCGTCCAGGTCCGCCAGAAAGCGACGCAAGACCAAAAGAGGTAGGTCGAGGAGGGCGTCGCGGGAAGAAGGCACGTCAAAAACGAGCCGGGTCAGACGTGTGCGCCGCTCGGCGCCCTTGTACAGGCGCACCTGCACATGGAGACCGCCAGCGGCGGTGACGGTGACGTCACCGCGCTCCAAACCAAGAACTTCCGCCGTGCGACGGGCAACGAGAAAGCCCACCACCAGGGCCGCCCACCGCACGCGCCAGCCAAAGTCAGGTTCGCCGTAGGCCAGCTGCACGATGCGCCACATGACGGGTGCGGGCAGCGGCCGTCGCGCGAGCGACAGGGAGCCGACGGAGCGGACGTGCAGGCGAGCAAAGCCGACCCGGGCGGAGTGGATGAGCCGGCCGACGGCGGGACGGGGGAGGCCGACGTCGACATGCCGGGTGTTGATCGGGGAGAGGTAGTTTCGCAGACTAGCCGGGGAGATGCGGCCACCGCGGAGGAGGGTGCCCGGGTAGCAGACGTCGGTGGCGGGCGCGGCAGAAAGCGCGGAGCAGCCCTGGGCCGCACAGTAGGCGGCGAACTGGCGCCAGTGGCGGTGGTAGCCGGCGGCCGTCGAGTCGGCAAGCGCGTTGGTCAGCATCCGGGCCGCCTCGTCGGCGCCGTCCAACCCGTCAAATCCGTCCACGGCCGCGGCGTGGGCGTGGGCGCGCCACTCCAACGCGGCCACGGACGACCGCCCACGCGGTACAAAAGGGCGACCGTCCGCCGGAGTGGCGGCTGCGCAGGCAAAGTCGAGCCGCCGCGCGTGTAAAACGCGGCGGAGGCGGGGAGGTAGACCACCTTGTTGGCCCGGTGGAGGGTCTCTGCCCACCATCCTTGGGCGGGTTACGCCGGAAAAACCACGACCGCGGAGGCCCGATCCCGCACGATCTTGCGGATGACGAGCGCCGCCTGGGATAAGGGGGGGCTCACGTAGTTGATGATGGGTCCCCCCCAGTCTTGCGCCCTTCCGTCGACGGCGGCCGAGCGAGGGTGGTGCACCAGCGAGTTGAAAACAGGCAGCATCGAGGTCGACGCCGTCGCAAAGCGGTCCACGCCGCACGGCCACCACGCGGCGTTCAGGGTCTGGAAGACCGACCGGTTGAGGCGCCAGTCCGTCGAATCCTGGTCCCGCGAACGTTTGTCCGCCCAAATATATTCCGCCGTGGCCGTCGGCTAAGGCCGTCGACATGGCGAGGCCACAAAACCGCTGCATGCGGCGAGTGCCGACCCAGCGGCGACGAGAGGCCGACTCGGCGAGGAGCGCGCGCGCCGAGAGCAGAACCTTGGTCAAGCGCTTCGGCGGGAGAAGGAGCGTCCGCGGCGAGGTGTCTATGAGGAAGCCCCAGGCCGCCATCTGCCGGGTCCACGTCACGGCGCCCTTGGTGGCGTGGACCGCAAGACCCAAGAGGGAGAAAAGCGCCACCGCGTCGCACCGACCCGCCGCCGCCCACACCGCGCAGGTCGGCGCCTCCCCCGGCGGTCGGCACAAAACGTCGTCCATGTAGCCAATCACACAGAAGCCGAGGTGCCGCAACCGCTGTAAGATTGGGCGGCAAAGCTTGGTCCACGCCCATGGAGCCAGCTTGAGCCTAAAGGGCAACGTGAGAGGCTCGTAGAAGCGCTGCCTCACTCGGAAGACGAGGCGGGGACGGTCTGAGGGTTGAAGGGAGAGGTGGTGAAAGGCGTCTTTCACGTCCCAGCTGACCATGCAGTCGTTGGGGTGCCGTTGAGACAGGAATAACGCTACGCTCTCGTACATAAACGGCTTGTCGTGCAGAAAACCGTTGGCGTACTTGAGGTCAATTACCAGGCGGGGCTTGCGGTGTCGGTCCGCCACAAAGGCCGAACTCGCCCACGGAGCAGTCGCGGCCTCCCGACGAGACAGCCGCCGAGCAAACCCCGCCGCACACCAGCGCTGCGCCTCCTGCACGGCCCATGTCTGCCACACTTCGGGCAACGTGTGAGGCGCGGCGCGGTGCGGCGGGGGTGCCGACAGCCACGGCAACGGCACGCCGTTGAGGATCGCCCGGAGCACCCAAGGCGGCGCCCCCATCTTGATCCACTCGGGGAGTGCCGCCCGCAGGCAGACGTGAAGAGCCGTCGTACCCGGCGGATGGTTCAGCTGGGCAGGTGGCCGGGGAGGCGTTTCCGGACTGGGGGCAGGTACCAGGGACGTGGTACGACGCACTGGGCCAAGACGGCGAGCCGCCGCCTGGAAGACCGCGGTCGACCGAGGGGCAGCCGGACGGGCGGCGAGAAGTTGCGGGCCAGGCGCCGTAGGGGAGGCAGACGTGGAACCGCTGGAAACAGACGCAGGGTGCCCATATGACCGGATGGGGGCGGAAGGAGCTGGCGTCCGCTCGGGCACCGCCAGCCCAAAATCCGCGTTAGCGACCGCGGCCACGTCCACGGCCACGATCGCTCCCGTGGCCGGGGTCACCCCCGCCGTCGTCCCGGTAGCGCTTGTCCCGCCGCCCTCGAGGGTAGCCCCCTGGGCGTTGCGGGCACCGCCGCCGTTTGTGCTTTCCGAGCCGACAAAGTGGTCGGAAATATTGGAGGTGGTGGGACGGAAAGGGGAGGGGTAGTACCCGTAAGATCCGCTGAGGATGGGGGCGAGGGCGTCGTACCCCCCGCAGCGAGGGCGGCGGTGGTGAACCCGCGCCGCCTCGCGCTGGGAAAACCGGTCGCAAACGGTGTGGTGGAAGGGAGAGGCAGGCGCGAGGAATGGCATGGGGCCGTCGTCGCCGCCGTCGCCGCCCAGGCCCCAACCGCCATTGTCCCAGCCCGCCGACGGGGCGGCGGCGAGGCCCCCGCCGCCGCCGCCGACCCCACCGTAGGGCGCCCCCGCTTGCCCAGGAGGTGCGGGGAATCCCCCCCACCCCGACGGCCGGTGCCAGCCCCCATAAGGGGCCGGGTGTGGTGGCACGGGCGGAGGAAGGAGTGACGGAGGCGGTGCCTGGGCGCGGTAACCAAACGGAGGAGGGAGCCCCGACGGAAAAGCAGGGTTCAGGGGCGGGGGAGGGCGTTGGTGCGCGTTCCACGCCGCGGGGTCAGGGTCAATGATCCCGTCCGGGGGAGGAGGAGTGGCCAGCGAGGGGGGAGGTGGGGAGGGGGGGGCAGTGCGGAGGGGGCGAGCGTTGGCGGCCCCGACAGCGGGAGGGGCCCCGCGATGGTGGAGGGGCGCGATCTCGTCGTCCGCTTACTCCTCGGCATCCAGAGGCCCCAACTTCGCCGATCCCCCGGCGGCCGCTGCGGCGGCGGCTCGAGTCTCGGCTTGCGCCACGAGGGCGGACGCCGCGGCGGCCGCCGCCCCCAACCGGGTGAGAACGGGGGCACTCCGCAACTGACGCACGGGGGATGTCCTCACGCTAGCAAGCGCCGGTGCAAGAGTGACAGATCCGGCCGTTGCCCCCGCCGGCAGCAGCGGCCGGGAGCGCCTCCCGACGCGGCGGCATACCAGGTGGAGCCCTCACAGAGGCTTTCGCCCGCCTGTCAGAACAGGGAAAGAGAGCAGACCACGGGGAGACCCGAGGGAAATAGAGGATGTGTCGTCTGTCAGACCAAGAGGCCTGGAGCCAAACTCCCGAGCGCGCGGCGAATGAAGACACTCGCCGGTCCCGCGTGAGGGAGGTTGACCGTTGGCGGCGCTGAGCAGCCCCGCCGTCGGCGGCGGCCTCCCTCATAACAGCGGGCCCGATCCGGCGCTTCCACCGGAAGTCGCCAGATCCCCAACCTATCCGGTCCTACAATCTGGCGCGCTGCCCTCACTCATCGCTTCGTTGCACACAACACATGCAAACGTGCCGTGTGCGGCCTCCGGCAGCACACCTGCACAGAAGGCCCATTTTCCTCTTCAAAAGCACGTCTGCTTACTAGTTTTCCCCAGGGCGGGCGCCGAGAGCAACTGTTCGACGGCATCGATGCACCTCAAACTCAACTCACAAAAAGCGAGACACAGCTGGAGACGTACTCATCTCACCCTTCTAGAACGAAGGAGAGGTGAAGAAGCATCTATGGCTCTGGTGGGAGGGGCTCGGAGTGGAGGAGGGCATGATTTGTGTTCTCACCAGCACAAATGTTCAAGGACCTCGCATTCATTGGGCTCTGAGTGCCTGCCAATCGAGGTCGATATGTTTTGGCCCCAGACAGTCTGCTTCTTCTTGGTTCAGAACACGGAAATTCGGACGTGCGCTGTCAGATTGTTCTCGGCCCGCTGCGCCACCGGGAGTACGAGGCTCCCTGCTCGCGTGGCAGTAGGCATGGTTCTGGCGGCCCTCGACCGGGGTGCCGGTACCTAGGCGTTCCCGCTGGGTGCCCTTCGCCGCGCATATGGGTCCACGGGACAGGAGCAGCGTGAGCTCCGTCGTCATTCGGTACCCAATACGAGGCGGCGGTGGGGAGCGCAAGCGATTTGGGCTTCTTTCCCCGGCTCCTGCCAGCACGGCAGCCTCTACGGGCCCCTCTGTCTCGTACAAGGCCGCTTAGAAGGACATCCAATCCCACGGTGTCCCGGATGCCTCAACGATGGCGATTTCGCCTTCGGCCGCGCCATAGAGGCTACGTCTCTTGGACTCCGGCGTTTTTCCACTGGTTTCATCGTCCGACAGTTCCGAAAGGGAGACTTCGGGGCCAACTTGACCTTGTACAGCACAGGCTAAGTCGTCCCTTCGAGGTCTCGGTAGGCCTTGCGCATGGTTAAGGACCGCCCCGCGGTCTTGTATTTACGGGCGGACGCGAGAAATGACTCCAAAAACCGCGGCACCAGCACGGCCTGGAGCTCCTTCTTGTCGAGCAAAGCCCCTATGGCCGCGCTCACCGTCACGATCCGATCATCTAACTGACTCTCAGTCACGCCTGCGTGCTTCTTGTAAAACTGCTGCTCCTGGAGTTGGTCCGACAGGACCTTTTCGTCCAAGACCCTCTCCAGCAGCGCTCCAATGTTGTGCTTGATCTTGGGCTGGGCGGCTAACGCCGGCGTGTCACTCCGTGTTGCCAGCACCCAGCGGATGACGACCGTGACGGACTCCGAAACCGGCCACAGGATGAAGTACGCCGCGGCCTCGTCGGCGTCGTCCAGGGCGTCGCACGAGTGCTTGAGCTGCCGCAGAAGGTTGATCATGCTGAAGCGGTCCTAGGCGTCCGAGGACTTGTCCTTTGTGAGATTCATACCTGAGGTCCCGGAGGTTTTACTGCCTTTCAGAGCTCTGCACTCTTGCGAACCTCAGGGTGCGGTCGAACAGGCTTCATGCGTCCGTCTGGAAGAGGGCTCCAAAGCTAGGGTCCGTGAACTGCTCAAGCCGCTGATAGCGCCGCACCCGCCGAACCGCCTTGCCGAAGATCGTCTGTGGGAGTTCGGCCATCCAGGCCACCGGTTCCGCCGCATCGTCCGTGTCCACCGCACTGTCGGACGAGCCGTCCGCCCCGTGGGGCCCGCCCACAAGCGATCTCTCCCACTCCGGCGTGGGCGCTACCGCGATAGAACAGAGGTTGCGTTCGGACCCCCGGCCGAGACCGGGGGTGTCCGTCATAGATGAGGCCATCATCGCTATTTGGACGCGGAGGCGGCGTAAATCGCCCAGATCCGGCCACATTTCTTCCGGAAGGAGTTCCGACGCTTTCTTCGTGGTCCGAGGGGTATCAGGGTGCCACTATGCGGCGTGAGCCGCGCATGGTCCGGCGCGGAAGCCCACTAGAATTACTCATCTGTGCCGCACTGTCATTCGTTGTCTCTGAAGAGCCGTGGCGGAGAACGGCGCGTGCGGCTGCCGCAGCCTCACGCGTGCCCTCCGCCGCCGTCGTCGCAGCCTCGTTCGTCTCTGAGATCTCGGGGACGTCCGCCGCCCATCCGTGATTCGCGGCGACTGTCGCAGCGCTAAGATGCGGGCTATACTCGGGGCGTAGCGGCCGCACAAACGCGCCGCTGGGCCTGACGGAGTCAAAGGGGGTACTCGACGGCCCCCCCGGGCCGTGGCGGGACGCCGTCCCCGTCTTGCTCTTGTCTGAGGCGACGGCTCGGTCGGATGCCACCAGATGCATGTGGTCGGCATCCGTGGCAGGCGATCTGGGCACCGCCGCTACAGAACCACCGCCCCCCGCCGACACCGGTAGGCCGCTTCGCCCCAGAGCTATAATGTCAGGCCAGGTAGGAATCCCACCCCGTCTACACGTCCAGGCCCCGCTGGGAACGGTGATGTCGCGGTCACTTGTGCCCGAACGCACGCGGGGCGCCCTGGAGACAGAACAGCACGGGGAGGAGGACGCTTTCCGAGCCATGACCGCGGAGACGACGCGCACTGCCCAAAGGCGTACCTCAAAGAACTGATGCAAGCACTTTAAGCAAGGCAGAGTGTCGTGCACCCGGGAAGGGACCAATGGTCTCACCCAGAGCGCCAAATGCAGCACAAACGCTGTACAGTCACTCCGTGGTAGGACGTTTCCCACTACTGCCACCCTGAAAGCGTCTCCGCCATAGGTTCGCCAGATCCAAGAAGACGGGCCGCCAAAGGCGAAGAACGAGAGGCAACGTTAACTTGCCGGGGACCACGGCCCCGTCTGCCGTTGTCGCCCTTCGTCGTAAAGTCTATCCCACTTGATTAGACCCCTGAGAACAGGAATATGTTTGGCCGGCTATAACGCGTCCGCAACAACAGCTTTTGATAAGCAGTTTTCTGATACTCAATAGAGACTCACTTGATAACCTTCCCTCAGAAAATAGCGCACTTTGGCTGTCTGGAAGCACCTCACTGCGGTACTTGACGTCAGCCGAAAACCGGCTCGAGGCGCTTTTTGCCGCCGAAGGGTCAAAATAAAAGGCAATCAAACCAAATCCTGCCCGTAGCCAGCTTCCCCATACCTTATTTAGTCGTACTGGCATTCCCAGCGAGTGTGTCCGCATTAACAAGGGACTGTACAGGCCTGTCAAGACGGCTGTAGCAGAGAAGCGCAAAAGTGTAAGCACCGATTGAACACCGCTGAATCATTCTGTGGGGCTATTTCTCAAATTACTTGTTCCAGCGAGTGCGCCTTTTTTGTCCGCGCTCCGACCTCGCGAGACTTGCCAATCAGTCGGTGCGCGCGCGCGCGCAGAGGGTTGCGATGGGTCCAGAAGATTGGCAACTACGACTGCAAGCCTTGCGCAGTGCACTCTGCTGAGGCGTTCTGAGCCCTTGCACCTGGCGGCACGGGTGCTCCCCCCCCCCCCCCCCCCCCCCCCCCCCCCCC